>Ga0265338_10000941_pt1 | contig 49065 bp, 48 predicted proteins | sample 42126metaG_FD_193579 | JGI IMG/M metagenome (GOLD analysis project Ga0265338, IMG submission 193579) | Rhizosphere microbial communities from Carex aquatilis grown in University of Washington, Seatle, WA, United States - 4-21-26 metaG | ecosystem: Host-associated > Plants > Roots > Rhizosphere...
ATGATTTTTCCCATATTGACATTCATGCTGCAATGAAACGGCTGCGAATGTCGGAGCCACGTTTCGGGCGAGATTTAATCGCCAAATTCGCTACAGCGGGGACACTGTCTCTGAAACAGATTCTTTCGAAATGAGCGATGCCTTCCGGATTTGCCATCAACTCATTGATTTAAAAAATGTCGAACCCGATGTGGCCGCGGAGCTATCACTTTGCTGTGGTAATCGCGCGACACTTCAGAGGCACTATATGGACGAAGATGAAGCCTGTCAGGCTGGCGGGAAGCATCTTCCGGCTGGTACACCAGATCGAAAAAGTAGCAATGCTAATTGCCTGATCCGCTCTGGGAGTGGGATATAGCCGAGCGGTTCCATCCATCGATGATGGTTGAACCATACCGCCCATTCCGGCGTCGCCCGTTCGACGGCTTCATGTGTTTTCCACAGCGCACGTCGACGAATCCGTTCCGCCTTGTACAAGCCGTTGATCGTTTCAGTCAGTGCGTTGTCGTAGCTGTCGCCCCGCCGGCCGACGGAAGGCTCAATGCCCGCACGGTGACGCATACTCGTCGCGATGCTCGCGCACCATGCGGACTGCACGTCCCCGGACTTCAGCAGAAAACGTGTTCGTGGCTCCGTTCTCTCAAGAGTTGGAGCCTCCAATAAATCCGGGGCGGTTCAGCCCGGCTTCAGAAGTATATCGTGCACCAGCTCGCGGGCCCGTTGCACGGCTGCGCCTCTTCACGTTTCTGTGAGCGCTCGATAGAACCGGTTGCCTCTGCCCGATTTTCTGCCACATTGCGCCCGATGCCTGCTGCTGCCTGTTGATCGCCAGCCACTTGCGTGCCCGGTCCGTTGCTGGCGGGCTGATTCTGTGCAATGCCAGCATCGTTCGGAGCTTGAGTCTGCGCTGACGCAGTCGCAATCGCACCGAAGGTGGCAAGAACGATTACCGAGAGACGCAGCAGCGTTTGCTTATTCATTTTTCCATTCCTTCCAAAAATTCAAATGCGAAGTCAGTCGATTCAACCGATCGCAATCTCGACGAGAAGAACTGCTGGGAGATGACGCTACATTTCATTGTGCTTATGTAACGTATCAATTCCTCCGCAATTCTTCTGCATTGAGATGGTGGATCGACGAGCGAAAGCATGAGGTTTCGAGCTCGCAAAGTCCAAGGCGAAAAAACGATCTACGCGATAAGGCAAACCGATAAGTACGCCACCGGGGAATCGATGAATTCGCGTTGACCAGAACTCATCTTTCCGGCGCGCGTATCGCGTCCAGTAGTCGTTCCGCCGATACGAATGCGGACACGCTCGCCTTTGCGCGAGTCGATCTCATGCCGGCTCCGCGGCTGCGTCTCCTTTCCTCGATCCATGGCTCAGCGACTGCTGAGGTATCGCGGATGCCATAAGCTGAGCCAATCGTCTCTTTCGGAAATCCGTGTTGGACGCGCTGAGGGCGAAGTGGCACAATTTGTGGCGTTTGCAATAGAGTGAAACCCGCATCAGTTCATCGGGTTTGTCAATGACCCTGTTAATCAGAGCGCACGTCAGCATGCCCAGCCTTGAAGAAGCATGCGATGCGCTCACGCCGAAAATGCCTGCAAGTCCAGCACTTTTTGTGTGGAATTTTTTTCCCGCACTAACCTCACCGGTGTTCCCGCCAGCACCGATGTCCTTCACCGAAAGGGGCAAGGTTGGCCCGCTTTACCCAGTATGACGAGCCGTTCGCCGTTGCGCGGCTGATACCGCCGCCAGTCGTCCCCAAAAGGATTCCACGTGCCGCACGCCTCTGCCGCGCCACTTCGGTCGCGCGACGCATTCACCATTGATTCTGGAAAGCTGCTTTTCTCGCTGAGCACTTATCTTGCGGCCGCGCTTGTGCTAGTCGTCACGTTTGCTGCAAGCTTGCCGCGGCCGTGGTGGGCGCTTCTGACTGTCTATGTCACGGCGCAGCCTATGGCAGGCGCGTTTCCCCCACGGGCACTTTATCGCCTTGCGGGCATCGGCACAGGCGCCCTCGTCACGATCGCGATCGCGCCAAACCTGCAGAACTCTCCCATGCTGCTGGTCCTGTGTCTCGCGATCTGGATCGGTCTGTGCATCTATCTGGCCGTCCTCGATCGCACGCCGCGAGCCTTCCTGTTCCAGATGGCGGCGTTCAGCTCCGCAGTCATCTGCTTTCCCTATCTGGACGACCCGTCGAACATATTCACGACGACGATTTCGCGCGTCGAAGAAATGACGGTGGCAATTGTTTGCGTGACCATCACGCACCGCATTCTCCGCCCCGTCGACATCCGATCGGTCATTCACGAGCGCGCGCTTTCCTTTTTGAACGATGCCTGCCTCTGGACGAGTGAAGCCTTTGGCGTGCATCACACGCGACTCGAATATGAGCATCGCCGCAAACTGGCGGCCGACGTGACCGAGCTCGGCATGATGGCCATGAATCTGCGTTTCGACCAGCGTTTCGCTCATGCGACGCGCTCCACCGTGACGGAATTGCAGCACAGGCTTGTAATCCTGCTTTCGAGCGCTTCGGCAGCCGCAAATCGGCTCGACCAGCTTCGCTCGCTCAACGCAGTCGATCGCGAAACCGGCGAGCTGGTCGACTCGCTGGTCAACAGTCTGCATTCCACTCAGGAAATCGGCGAGTCTCGCGACAACGAACTGGTGTCGCGTTGCAGGGCGCTTGCTGCGGAGCGCCTGCAACACCCGCAATGGACATCGCTGCTCGCGGCAAACCTCTTTGAACGCACGGCGGAGTTCCTCGAGACGCTGCAAGCTGCACGCGGCCTGGTTCGCGCATTCGCCGAGGGCAAGCTCGACCATGGCCTTCAGGCTCAGGTCGCCAAAAGCAACGACAATTTCCCGCTGGCACGGGATCATGGCCTGGCGCTCCTCGCCGGTGCCGCGATGACGACTGCCATCATGATCTACTGCGCCGTATGGATCCTGCTGGCATGGCCGAGCGGTGCGGCGACTGCGGCATTCGCCGCGCTGGTCACCTGTTCGTTTGCTGCGCAGGACGATCCCGCGCCTGTGATCGGCCGGTATCTGGTCGCGACGCTGATGACATTTCCGCTGGCTGCGCTCTACCTGTTCGTGATCCTGCCGCGCGTCGACGGGGCCGCCATGCTCATCCTGACGCTCGCGCCGGCTCTTGTATGGATGGGATACCTGCAGGCCGACCCCGCGCGTAGCGCGCGCGCGTTGCCGATGCTCTCCTGCTTCATCGTCGCCATGGGTTTCGTTGACCGGTTTCAGGCAGACTTCGCGGGCTTCGTCAACACCGGGCTTGCGCAGGTGGGCGGCATCATCGCCACGCTCGCCGTCACCAGACTGTTTCGGTCAGCTAACTCACGCTGGACGGCGTATCGCATCGTGCGCCAGAACTGGGCGGATCTCGCGCAACTGGCCGACCCGACCCAGCCGCTCGCGGCGCGTGCATGGACGGCCCAGGCCGTCGACCGTCTTGGCCAGATCGCGGCGCGCATGGCGCTGGCGAACGCCGGCGACGCGCTGCACGCCGCCGACGGACTCGATGATCTGCGCATCGGCCGCAACGTGATCCGCGCACGTCACGGTCTGGAGGCGCGCGATACGGATGCGCGCATTGCGATCGAAGCAGCGCTTCGAGAAGTGTCGGCGCTGTATCGGGCAAGGCTCTCCGCCCACCATCCGTTGCCCGGCACGGCGGTCCTGCTGGCGTCGCTCGAACGGGCCATCAACGTCGTCGCGAGCCAGCCCGCGAAGTGCGAAGACCCAACCCTGATGGCGCTCGTCGGCCTGCGTTGCAATCTCTTTCCGCAAACGTATCAACACCGGGAGGTCGAAGGATGATTGAAGCGATCCGGATTTTCGGGGTCTATATGCCGGCGGCCCTGTTCTGGGCAGCCGTCGCGCCGATCGTCACGCTCCTGTCCGGAACGGTCAAGCAGGGACACGTTTTGCGGGCGACCGTCCCGTCACGCTACAAGACTCCCCTGGCACAATCGAACGCCAATCTCCAAAGCCAAAGGGCGAGCGTCGACGAGGTCGTCAACCTGTCGCTCACCTGGGTACTTCTCGCGCAGCGCATTCCCGTTCGCATTGCAATCGATTCGATTCCACCCGCCGCGTGTCTCGTGCCTGGCCGCGATGTCGCGGTGCGCAGGAGCCTCCCATGGTAAGCGCCCGGGGAATTGTGATTGCGGCGATCTGTGCGGCCTGCGCAGGCTGCGCGGAAGTCGGCCCGGACTACAAGGTGCCGCCGCAAGCGCTCGTCAATGAGTCCGCGGCGCATGGCGCGTTCATCTCCGGCACGTCGGTCGCTTCGGAAGAGCGCGTGCCCGATTACTGGTGGCGTCTCTTCGACGACCCCACTCTCGATCAACTGGTCGAAAACGCGCTTGCCCGCAATGTCGATCTCAAGGCTGCGCAGGCCAATCTCGAACGCAGCGACGCGCTGCTTGAGCTGGCACGCACGGCACGCGAACCGTCTGTCTCGCTCGACGCCTCCACCGCCTATACGCAGCAATCGGCGGAAGCGTCGCTGTCACATGTCGAGCCGCCCAGGCACGAGATCTACAACACGGGCTTCACAATCAGCTACGACCTCGATCTCTTCGGCGGCATTCGCCGCGGGATCGAAGCCGCCGCAGCCGACCATGAAGCCGTCATCGCCGCCCGGGATCTCGTGCGCGTGAATGTCGCCGCGCAAACGGCGCGCGCCTACTCGGATCTCTGCAATACCGGCAACGAAATCGGTGTCCTGCAACGGCAAATCTCCGTGCAGGAGCGGCGTCTCGCGCTCACGCGTGAACTGATCGCAAATGGCCGCGCTCCCTCATTCAGTCAGGAGCGGGAACGCGGTGCGATTGAAGACAGCCGCGCACAGCTCGCCCCGCTTCAGGCCAGGCGGATGAACGCCGCATTTCGTCTGGCCACCTTGATGGGCCAGCCGCCCGCCGACTACGACAAATCCCTTCTCGCCTGCCACACACCGCTCGAACTGAAGACACTGCTTCCAGCCGGCGACGGACGCACTCTGCTGAGCCGGCGGCCCGATGTGCGCGCTGCGGAACGCCATCTGGCTACTGCAACTGCGGAAATCGGCGTGGAAACGGCGGCGCTCTATCCCGACATCAAAATTGGCGCGTCGACCGGATCGACCGGTGCAGCCAGCAGTTTCTTTTCGCCCCTCACGAACCGGTTCGCCGTGGGCCCCATGGTGAGCTGGGATTTGCATCGCAGCGCGATCCGCGATCGGATAACGGCCGCTCAGGCACAGAGTCGCGCGAGCCTCGCGCGTTTCGACAGCGCGGTTCTTACCGCGCTGCGGGAGACGGAAACGTCGCTCGACAATTACGCTTCCGCGCTTGACCGGTTGCAGCGGCTCGAATCCGCACGGGACGCGGCGCGCGCAGTCGACGAGCGCACCGAAGAGTTGTGGCGCGGCGGGAAAGTCGGCGGTCTCGAAGCACTGGACGCCCAACGCACATGGCTCGTCGCCGAGAATGCGGTCGCCGCCGCACAATCGGATGTCAACAATGATCAGATTTCGACCTTTCTGGCATTGGGCGGCGGGTGGCAGTGAATCTGCCGCCATCGCTCGCCGCACCTGGCTCACGCCTCTGTCATTTATCTAACTTTCGCTCGATGTTCGATACTTCATCCTTGGTACTGCAGCAAACCGGCCTCCCGGCCGCCGCTCAATCCCACGACGCATGCGCCGCACACGCGAAAGCGAAAGCGAAAGCAGGTATCGATCTGGACAACGGTGGTTGCGGGAAATCCGAAAGCCATGACGGAAGACCGACGGTCGGCCATCCGCAATTCAGCCTGCGAAACAGGGGTCTCATGCAGCGCAATCCACTCCTGCGAAACATCAGCTATCTGCTCGCCGTTGATGAGCATCGGAACTTCACGCGCGCAGCGGATGCACTCTGCGTTTCGCAGTCGGCACTGTCGCAAAAGGTGCGTCAACTGGAGGATGAGCTTGGAGCACAACTGTTCGACCGTGGCGGAAGAGTCGTCCGCCTGACCGAATTCGGCACCATCTACCTCGAGTATGCGCGCCGAGCCTATTACGATCTCCTTACCGCGCAGCGCGCCGTGAAGGATGTCCACGATCTTTCGCGCGGACAGTTGCGTGTTGCCTTTACGCCGACCTTCACCGAATATCTCGTCGCTCCGGTTATCGAGTATTTTCACGAGAAGTATCCCGGTGTCGTGATCGAAATGACCGAAATGTCGCTGGATGCGGTTGAAACCGCGTTAGTCGAAGATCAGGTCGATCTCGCATTCGGCTTTACCGATGTGCGCTTCGATGAGATTGAAGCGGAGCCGCTTTTCGCCGAGCAGTTGATGCTCGTCGTCGGCAACGACCATCCTCTGGCAACACAGCGCACCGCGGTCACGCCAGAACAATTCGCTAAAATACCGCTTGCGCTGCTTACAACGAATTTCGTGTCACGCTTCTATGTTGAAAGCTATTTCACGTCCCGCGATATGCAACCCACGGTTGCATTGCAGGCGAATTCAATCAGCGCCGTGCTCAAGATCGTGAGCCACGGAAAAATCGCGACCATCTTGCCGAGTTCAATCGAGTTCGAGCATAGCAACCTTCAATACGTGTCCCTGAATCCGGCCTTCCCCGTGCGGACGGCCGCGCTGCTGCGATACAAACGTGCATACCGCTCCGTGGCCTCGACAGCTTTTGTCGCGTCTGTCATGGAATTGCTCGGTGATGGATGCCTGTCATCGCTTGGGATGTCGAAGAAAGGGATCACCGACCGGACTCCCGGCAGCCGGATGGAATGTGAGAATCCAAAGCAGCAGTAAGGCGTGTTCGCAGGAAACCAATCGATGTCGCCCGCTCATGGACCGACCTCCGCTAATCCGGCCGGATGGCAAAAGACCGTTGCCGTCCGCGAGAGCAAGGTGAGCGGCCCCCTGCAAACGAGGCCGGGCGGAGTCGGGTAAAGATCGCTTTCGGAGAAGAAGACGAATGCGTGTATCGAATCGTTCAACAGCAAGTTTCGCGACGAATGCCTTAACGAGCAGAGGCCGCACGGCGCACCGAATTACCTCTCGCCATCAGGGTTTGCGGCGAAACATCGGGCAACAGCGGATGCTCCTGCCGCATTTCAGGAGCCGGTTTAAAGGGACTTTGCCAGAAACCCACTGGCCCTACTGAATGGGGCAGGTCACCAGGTACCCGGATCTAACGATAGGTACCTGACATGTTTTTGGATTGCACACAGGATTGAGGTTGCGCGGCGTATCCGGGCGGGTTGCCGAAACTCTTCGTCGGCATGCGCAGCGAAGTCAGGCATCCGCTGGTGAGCAATCCGAGAACTGCGGCGGAGAAGGCCGTTGAGGGCGCGGACCGGTACGCCCGCCTGGATCTAAGCAGGGCCGTCGTACGCATCGGAAACGGCGGATTCAATGAAACATAATGAAGGTCGCGATGCTCGAATTCGATCGTATTCGGCAATATCGTCGCGATCTTTCCGTGGCTCACGATCTTGAGCACCGCGCTGATCGAATTCGCCTGCAACGCAACGGTGGGTTCCATGCCGCAGGATTCGAAATAGCTGTCGACATAGAAACGTGATACGAAACTTCTTGTCAGGAGCGCCAGCGGTGTCTTCGACAACTGTTTTGGGGTGATCGGTGAGCGCTGCCTGGCCAGTGCATGTGTCCTGCCGACCGCAAGCATCAGTTGCTCGGGGAAGAGCGGCGCGGCTTCGATCTCGTCGGAGCGTATGTCGGTGAACCCGAATGCGAGATCCACTTTGTCGCCGACTAGCGCGCTTTCTACGGCGTCGAGCGACATTTCCGTCATTTCGATAACCACACCAGGATATTGCTCGTAGAAATGTGCGATGACCGGAGCGATGAGATACTCAGTGAAGGTTGGGGTAAAGGCGATCCGCAATTGTCCTCGCGACAGATCGTGTACGTCATGCATGGCGCGCTGTGCGGTAAGCAAGTCGTTGTAGGCACGGTGCGCGTACTCGAGATAGACGGCGCCGAAATCGGTCAGGCGAACGACCCTCCCGCTGCGGTCGAACAATTGTGCCCCCAGCCCCTCTTCTAGTTGACGCACCTTCTGCGAAAGCGCTGACTGTGAAATGCAGAGTGCATCCGCTGCGCGAGTAAAGTTACGATGTTCGTCGATCGCGAGCAAATAGCTGATGTTTCGAAGTAGGGGAGTACGCTGCATGGGCTTCTGGTTCTGCCGGGTAGAGTGTTGAGTCGCGATGGGATTTTTCTCGCCTTTGTTTGGGGTAACTCTTGAAGTCGGAGAGACGGTAAGACAAGTAACGGGTACACGGCGTGGATTGACTGAGCGCTGATAGCGGATTCATTGGCACCTGTTACAGAGTGCCTGAGACGTTGGAATCTGTACGTCGTTGGCGAAATGGCACGAGCGCAGCCGCGCCCAATCAATTCGCGGGGGAAGCGCGAAGCAAACCGATAGCCGTTGCTGCAGCTCGTCGATCTGATGGCTGGCGTTGCACGGATCCGGGTATGCGGGCGCCGACTGTGTGGCGATGGTCACGAGGGCGAGGTCCGGGGCGGTTACCACGGAAGGCTCCGGCGCATCGCGACATCGCCGGCACGGGAATGAATCTCCACGGATGCAGTTTGGCCCGGCACGAGGCGCACGCGGGGTGGAACCGAATCGATGGCGATGCGCACCGGAATCCGCTGCGCCAGACGTACCCAGGTGAACGACGGATTCACGTTGGCGAGCTTCGCGTCGCCGCCTTCGCGTTCGCGATCCTCTATCCCGCCGGCAATGCTTTGCACATGGCCGTGGATCTCGCTGGCCACGCCCATCAGATAGACGCTTGCGGGATCGCCAACGTGAATGGCCGGCAGCTTGGTCTCCTCGAAATAACCTTCCACGCGCAGCGACTGGTCGTTGACAAGCGCCATCGCGCCTTGTCCTGCCGTGAGATATGTGCCGGGCAGGAGTCCTACGTTTGTAACGGTACCGTCGACCGGCGCCCGCACGAGTGTGCGATCGAGATTCAGTGCCGCAAGATTGCGTGCGGCTTGAGTCTGGGCAACCACGGCACGCAGTTTGTCCACTCTCGCCGTGCCTTGCTCCGTCGATTCCGTCGCGACGACGTCGGGCAGCGAGCGGTTCCGCCTGTCTTCGCGTACTGCCTCGTCCAGGTCTGCACGCGCGCTCGCGAGATTAGCATTGGCCTGGTCCAGCGAGATCCTGTAGCGCGACGGATCGATCACCAGCAGAACCTGCCCGTGCCTGACTGCTTCGTTGTCGCGCACGCGCACCTCCGTGACGAGCCCGCTGATGTCGGGGGCAATTGGCACGATGTCGGCCCGAACCTTGCCGTCCCGCGTGAGCGGCTCGATTTGATAGCGGAACCACAGTGCGTAGATGGCCGCCAGTACGCCCAGGATGATTGCCACGGTGAGGCCGGTTCGGAGGAGACTGGTAAATCGCTGCATGTCAGGAGATCAAACCGTGGGGGAAGCAGGCATCGGCGAGGCGTGTGATTCCCCACCAGAGCAGGAAGAATGTCGCCAGGTCAATCAGTCCGGGATGCCAGAGAAATCGGCGCAACGGAATGCGCAGCAGGATTCCGCGCGAAAGGAACGTGACGGTTAGCGCCATGGCCGCCCAGAACAAGGCGGATGGCATATAAACGCCAAAAAGGTGGATTTCTTCGATCATCGAACAGCGTCTCCAGATGAATACGCGCGCGGGAAAAACTGGCAGCGCATGCCGACGCGCGCCATCAAGGCCGGGACTTCGCGTATTGCCGGCTGCCCGGCGGCCACGGCGATGGCGTGGTCGAGTGCGTAGGGCAACGTTTTCGTGGTGACCGCCGGATGACAAGCGGCTAGCGTCGCGCAAAAGAGTTTCGACACTTCGCGGAGCACCGCTTCGATCGCGGTGCCCATTTGTAGGTCGCGGCTCTCCAGACCCTCGCGTGCGGTGCGTCGTCGACAATCCTCGGCACTATCCACCACGCCACATGGACGAGACGATCGATGGCCTCTGCTCAATGCGCGCAACTGATCTGCGGTCCAGCGGAACGCGTCGGCCAGGAAGGGGAGAGCACGCTCATGTATGACCGGACGAATATCAGCGTGCCGAAAAAAGGCGCAAATAATCGCCGCCGGACGAAACGCACCCGGCATTGACCTGGTCGTTATACAGACAGTCAGAAGCACCCACCATGGGCGGGGCGGGTTTTCCGTAAGTGCGGCAAATAACACAACTACCGTCGCGGGAAAAGCGCTCAATGAGAAAGGTGGTTCTCCAGAATCGGCGGTGGTTGAATCGCGCGACCGAAGTGGAGCGGCGGAGGTTTGCGGCACGGGAATTCCTTTGGCGCAACGACGGACAACGACGTCAAACCTGCGACGGCGAACGACCGGATTGATCCGCTGGAAGAGGCCACATGGGCTGCTTCGTGTAACTTGCGTTGGCGTGGGCCAAGTCGGTTTCGAGAAAAAAATTCCACACAAAAGGTGTAGTACTTGCGGAGTTTTCAGGCATTTAGCGTGCAGCTTGCGTCATTAATCCGTAAGCGTGACGGCACGCATTCTGACAAAGCGGATCTAACGCGAACTTGAAGAGCAGATTCGGGTTTCACTCGATTGCGATGCGAAAAATTGTGCCTGCTGACGGCTATTGTGTCCAAGATGGTTTTCCGAAAGCAGTGATCGACGTGGCTTATGGGTATCTCCATGTTCCATGTCGTGCCGGAAACGAGTCCGGATCACGGCAGCTCATCGCCCGCCCGGACGAACTTGCGAGCGTAAATGAGGGGGCGGGATGCCCTGGATGGTGCGGTCATGAGCCTATCGGTTTACCTAATGGTGTAGATCGAAATTTCTCCTTGGACTTTATCAATCGAACAATTCATGCTTCACGCCGTCGGTTCGCGATCGTATAGGAAAACGACGAGGAAGAATCTTTCGCAGAATTGAAAGAACGTCAATGTCAAGTCGCACATCTTCTCGCCAGATTGCCGTCTGATCAATCGACAGTACTGAAATTCAGTCTTTACGTTAGGAATGAAAAATGAAAAAGCAATCGATGATTCGTCTCCTGGTGGTTATTCTTGCGTCTGTTGGTGCGATTTCAGCATCGGGACAGGCCAGCGCACAGACGGATCGCCAGCACGCGCAAACCGAACCTGCCGCAATGACTCAAGTGGCTGACCTTCAACGAGCAGGCACCGCCGAAGAGGCCGGCGCGAAGCCCGGTTCGGCAGACGCAGTCGCTCACTCGCAGAACGGACGATCGGATCGCGGCGCGTCAACTGAGGAGTGCGTCGGCCCGGTAAGCTTCTGCACGGTGTTCTTTGGAAGCTGAGCTAACGCTCTACTACGCGGCTACTTGCCAGCCAGGGAACGCGAGGCGGACGGAGACTGCGAGTCAGTCAGGCATGCTCCGCAGTCCTCGCGTACAACACAGATATTCGCGCTGCGGCGCCCACGAAATACCTTGAACTTGCAGATCGGCCTCGGGAGTCCCAGCAGGTCTGATTCATTGTGGCTTTGACGAAAGCGACGTGCGTAAGCCACGCCTTTTCTCGAACGTCAACGTACCGTTATTGTGAATCATTTATTTAGCGCGATGCAGGTCTTCCTCAAGGTTGCCGACACTGAGCAGTTCACGCGGGCCGCTCAGCAACTCAATCTTTCTCCATCGCGCGTGACCCGCTATGTCGATGATCTCGAGTCGCGCCTCGGTGTGAAACTTCTTCAAAGATCCGCTCGCAGATCGGTTCTCACCGACGTAGGTGCGCAATACGCGCGCGGATGCCGAACGTTGCTGTCGAGCCTGGCCAAGGTCGAGGCCTCGGCAACGCGTGCGTCCACGGCAATCGCCGGCGAGCTTCGTGTCGCCATGGTCAGTGGTCTTGCCCAGCAGGGATTTGCGGCGCTGTTCGCCGAATACCGGGCCAGTTATCCGGACGTGTCGCTGTTTGTAACGTCCACGGAGACACAAATAGATCTGGTGAGTAGCCGATTCGATGTGGGGATCTTGAGTGACGAGATGATTAAATCCACCACGCACGTTTCGCGCACATTGATTCGTTCCAGATTGGTGCCCGTTGCTGCACCCTCCTATCTGGCCAGCGTGGTCACACCGCTGCGGCCGGATCACCTGGGCGCGCATCGTGTGGTTGGTTTAGCAGCGTGGGGGAGAAACAAACGTTGGAGCTTCACGGGTGATGAAGAATATTGCGTTCGCGTGAACGAAGCATTCGTCGCAAGCAGCCGAATGATGCAAAAACAGCTGGCGATTATCGGAGCGGGCATTGCATTGCTCCCTGAATGCCTGATCGAAGGCGAACTTCGGCGAGGTGATCTCGTACACCTGCTCAAGGCCTATCGCGTGTCAAGCGACGACATGAACATATTACTAGTCTATCCGAGCCGGGATTTTCTCCCTGGACAGGTTCGGGCTTTTGTCGAATTGGCGTCTGAGTATGCCGCCCGGTGTCGGGGCGATACTGTCGCAGTAAGCGAGCCCGATGCGCTGACGCCGTAAAGACCAAGACGATGGAAGCGATGAGAGAAGCGTCGAATGTGGCGTTCAGGCGGGGGCAAGCGGTTGCACTATCCGCATCGAAGTGATGCCGCTGTGCGTGCGCGGGTACGTCGCTGATCCTCTGAGGCTGCGCCGTAGCGGCATCCTCGATACGAACGGCACCTCAAGCGGGCCGACCCGGATTCCGGGTCGCATTGGTCTCCAGACAGTCGATATCGCGGACTATCTCGACGAGGCGGACGTGGCGCGGGTGTGATTCACCTGTAGATCGCCGCATGAAAGCCCCCGCAAATCAGGGGGCTTTCGTGCAAAGCGAAGCAAACGCAAACGGCGCGCTTTATTTGAGCTTGAACTGGCCGATCGCGTCGGCGAGATGCGCGGCCTGCGTCTGCAGCGTCGACGCTGCCGCAGCCGACTCTTCGACGAGCGCCGCGTTCTGCTGAACGATCTGGTCGAGCTGCGATACGGCACGGTTGACCTCGTGGATGCCACGCATCTGCTCGTCCGTCGCGTGCGTGATTTCCGCCATGACGGTCGTGACGTTCGAGACGTTGCTGACGATCTCGTTCATCGTATCGCCAGCGCGCTTGACCTGACTCGAACCGGACGCAACGCTCGCGATCGTCGATTCGATCAGCGACTTGATTTCCTTCGCCGCCTGCGCGCTGCGCTGCGCGAGGCTGCGCACCTCGCCCGCGACGACCGCGAAACCACGCCCCTGTTCGCCCGCGCGCGCCGCTTCCACGGCGGCGTTCAGCGCGAGGATATTGGTCTGGAACGCGATGCCGTCGATCACGCCGATGATGTCGCCGATCTTGCCGGAGTCCGACTCGACCGTTGCCATCGTATGGACCACCTGGGAGACCACATCGCCGCCGCGCGAGGCGACCACGGAAGCCGCCGAAGTCAGATCGTTGGCCTCGCGCGCCGAGTTCGCCGAGTGCGAGACGGTTGCCGTGATTTCCTCCATCGAAGCCGCGGTCTGCTCCAGGCTCGCCGCGGCCGATTCGGTACGCGCCGAAAGATCGTGATTGCCCGCGGCGATCTCGACCGCGGACTGCCGGACCGATTCGCTCGCGTCGCGAATTTGCAGCATCACGTGCTGCAGTTTGTCGACAAAGGCGTTGAATGAGCGCGCGATCTGCGTGACCTCGTCGCTGCCGTATACGGGCAGACGCTGGCTCAGGTCGCTCGTGCCGGAGCCGATTGCATCCATGGCATCGCGCACGCGCGAAAGACGTTGAAACGCCTTTGACGTGATGGTGGAAACGATAGCGGTCGCCACGAGCACGATCAGGACGAGCGCAATGGCCGAACTCGTCAGCATCGAGCCGACACCGGCTCGGGCTTCCGCCTCATCGAGCGCGACGATGACGGTCCAGTCCGTGCCGGGCACGGCCGCGCCGCGCAACAGGATGGCGCGGCCATCGGCGCTCGCCTTGAGCGGCTCGCCGGTGCCCGCGAGCGACGCGATGCTCGCCGCGTTCATGGTCGGCATCAGCGTGGAGATCGGCTTCAGCGTGAGCTTCGCGTCGGGGTGAGCGACGATGTCGCCTGCGCCGTCGACGAGCACGCCGAAGCTGTTCGGCGTCGGATGAATGGCTTTGACGTTGTCGATGACGCTGTTCATTTCGATGTCGCCGCCGAGGACGGCTTTCAGCGTGCCGTCGCGCATCACCGGCACCGCAATGGTCACGACGAGTTTGCCCGTGGCGGCATCGATGTACGGTGCCGTCACCACGGGCTTGCCGGTCGCCTGGGCCAGCTTGTACCACGGGCGCGCGGTCGGGTCGTAATCGGGCGGCAAACCTTCTGTAAGCGTGGTCTTGAAGACCTTGTCGGGATAGCCCGCGTAGGCGGCGAGGAATCCGCCGGCCGCCGTGATGCGCTTGAAGGTCGGAACCGGATCGGCATCGCCGAGCGCCACATCCTCAAGCGAGGTGATCGCCGTTGTCTTTGAGGCGACCCACTCGCCGATGCCGGCATTGTGTCCGTTAGCAAGCGCGATCAGATTGCTGTTGATTGAATCGTTGACGTCGGAGTTGACGACGAAATAGTTCAGCGCGGCGTTGACGAGCAGCGAGGCGATGACGATCGCCACGCACGCTGCGAGAACGCGCGAACGAATGGAGGAAAACATCGGGAGGGCTCCAGCGAATGACAGCGAGATGACACGGTATACCACTACCTACTGGTTAACGGCATTGCGCCGCGCAAACTTGAAGGCGGGTTGCATCAATCGCGTTGAGTTTGCGCGGCGGGGGCGGTCGGGAATGCGATGCCACCGGCGTTCGACACGAGAAATGATTTCGTTCCGAATCGGAGTGGTCAATTGCAGGCTTTGCCACGCGCTTGCAGTGGCATCTCACGATTTGTAAGGTTTGCTGACCGTTGGTCGCGACGTGACGCATTGAATAAAACAGAGCGCCCGGTCACGCTAAAGACACGTTAAATTGGTAGAGGATCGCATTGAGCTATTTATGTCGCGTCGACCCGTAACGCGAGACGCGGCGTTTCTTCTTCGACATCGGTGCAATTGCACACTCAGGCGATGGGGCTTGAGCGTTGCCGCCCGCGCGGAACAACTCCGGCACTCGCATTGCGTCATCGAGCGCGGCAATTATATAGAAGCGCTGTAGCGGTTTCTTATTGTCGTGGACAGATGCGATCAACGGCGGCGTCCGGATGGCTTCGAGCCATGGAGCCCCGGATTGCGCCCGTGCGTTCGCCACAGCGCAACGGTATGGCTGAGTCGTTCGTAAAAAAGGTGCCATATGAAGACGTACCTTTACGGACACGCCTGATGTGCCGATGGCGCTCCCACATCTGACCGTCACCGCCGGACACTACAGCGAGCGCTGCACGCGCAAAGCCGCGAAGAGACGCCGAAACACCGTTCGCCTCGGGAATTCAAACGTGCTGTGTTGCCTTTAGCCTGATGAGGTCCGCTAGTTGTGAGTTGCGGGGTAACTCCGGTCACCGTGCCACTGCCAAACTGACGCATTCACACTGCCGGAATTTTTGGTAATGGGCTGCATTCGTGGCAATCAAATGCAATCGATCCGGGGGAAAAGCATCGCGCAAACGATTCAATCGGGATTTAGAAAGGCAGAGCAAGTAACTTTAACCGCGCAAACGTTTAACTTTAGAAAAATCAAATTTTTATTAGACCCCGAATTTTGATCCATGTGAAATCCAGTTCAAGATTCCATTTGGTTTCACATGTCGTGTACACTCCGCTCGAGCCAGATCAGACCCGTTGCTGGCTAAATCGACCATAGTTTATTTGTGAGGCGCAGAATGAAAATTCGTCAATTTTTCAAGAAGTTCGTGCGTGACGAGCGCGGTGTGACCGCACTGGAATACGCGATTCTGGCAGGGATTATCGTGGCGGCGGTTGTGGCGGGTGCCGGCTATCTTTCGACCGGGCTCAAGAGCGGCTTCGCTTCGCTCAGCAATCAGATCACCAGCGCTGCTAGCTCTTCCCAGTAACGAATGAATTGAAGTTAATCCGGATTCGCGCCCATCTCGCGGGTCCAATGAGAGGTGGGCGATGTCCGTGCTTTCGCTCGTGGTCCGGCTCGGGGTGGTTGGGACGTTGGTATGGTTGGCCGTGACGGATGTGCGCGAGCGTCGCCTGCCCAATAAGGGTGGGCTGGCGGTCGCCATTCTGTTTTTCATCGACGCGGCTCTCTTGCATGTCTCCCTGTCCTCCGTGGGCGGGCATGTGATGGCGGCCGCGGTAGTGGGTATCCTGTGCGTCGGGCTCTATCTGATGCACATGCTGGGCGGGGGCGACGTCAAACTCGGAACGGCCATCAGTCTCTGGGTCGGCGGCAACATGCTGGTCGTGGCATTAACGCTGATGCTGATTGCCGCAACGGGACTACTGGTCGCGTTGATTGGCCTCGCGACGCGCCGGCTCGACCCCGCTTCGTGTTTCGGGCCCATGCGCAATCTTGCGTTCTTTTCCTGTCGACGCGGGGTGCCTTACGGGGTCGCACTTGCGGTGGGGGGTAGTGCGGCGGTTCTGTTGCCAATGTGGTTGCCTTGGGCAGCGACGCATTTCGTCAAGCAATAAAAAGTGGCTTCGGCCTCTGCCTATATGTCCAAGTTCATAAGAGTGGCAGTTCTTCTGGTGGGCGCATTGCTCGTGGCGTTGATAGTACGTTTCGTTGTCCAGAACGCTACTACGCCACGCGTTCAGCCCGTCGTCATGAAGCGGATGCGCGTGGCCGCCGCCGATCTTCCCGCGGGCCTGCTGTTGAGGGATGCCGATCTGGCCTGGAAGGACGTGCCGGCGGGGGATGTGCCGGCACACGCAGTGACAGACGATCAAGGGGCCAACGCGGTTGAACTGAAAGGGGCGCTGCTGCGCAAGGCCGTTTCCGGCGGCCAGGCGGTCTTCTCCGATGAGGTGATCCTGCCGGGCGAGCAGGGCTTTCTCGCCGCCACGCTGCACCCGGGCATGCGCGCGGTGTCGGTGGCGATCGACGACGTTTCGGGCAACGCGGGCCTGATCGAGCCGGGCGACTATGTCGACCTGCTTCTGACCCAGCAGATGAGCAATCGCACCGACGAGCCGGCGCTGGCCGTATCGAGCGAAACCGTCGTGCAGCACGTGCGCGTGCTGGCGGTCGGCTCGGTCATCCAGCGTCCGAAGGCGGACGGCAGTTCAGCGGATGCGGGCTCCAACCGGGCGCGCACAGTCACGCTCGAAGTCTCGGCGCAGATGGCCGAGGTGGTGTCCGTGGCGGCCCGACTCGGCAGCCTCTCGCTCGCGTTGCGCAGCTTTGCCATCGCCAGCCGCAATCCCGGTGCCGATTCCGCCGACGCTGCATCCGCGCCGCCCGCGCCCGTCTGGGCCGGCGATATTTCGCGGGCCGTGCGCGAATTGCCGCGTCCGAAGAACACCAAGTCCTTGGGCGATAACGCCGGCCATGAAGTCATGGTCTATCGCGGCTCCCAGAAAAACCTGGCGGAGGATTCGACCATGCCGTCGTCGACCGACAACCGCATTCCTCCGCTCCCGACCCAGCCGATAGCGCGCTAAGCATATGAAGTCAATTTATCTAGCCGGAGTACGAGCCGGGAACTGGTCGGTGACAGGGCGCGCGGCTGCATTCGTCATCGGCCTCGGAGTCGCCGTCGGGGCGCAGGCGCAGGCGGCGGCTCAGCTTCCGCCGCTGCACGCGCAGCACAAGCCAGTGCCGGCGCGCGACGGGAGTGCCGATGGCCGCGGCAGCGTGAGCGTGACGGCGGGTCAGGAGGTGCTGGTGCGTCTGAACCAGGATGCGGCCTCGGTGTTCGTGGCCGATCCCGACGTGGCCGACGTGCACTTGCCGACACCGCGTACGCTCGTGCTGCTTGGCAAGAAGCCCGGCACGACGACGCTTTTCGCGTTGGCGGCGAACGGAGAGCAGTTGCTCAAGCGCAGCGTATCGGTCGGTGCCGATCTGGACACGCTGCGCCGCATGATCTCGGCGCGCTTTCCGGGCACCAGTCTGCAAATCGACGCGGGGCCGGGTTCGCTGCAGGTGTCGGGCAACGTGTCCGGGTCGGATGTCGCGGATGCGGTGGTGCAGATGATCACGCCATATCTCGGGGACAAGCAGGTACTCGTGAATCGCATGTCGATCGCCCAGCCGTTGCAGGTGCAATTGCGTGTGCGTATCACCGAGGTGGACCGTAACGTCACACAGCAACTGGGCGTGAACTGGCAGTCGCTCGGTACGCCTGGCAACTGGCAGACGGGGCTGTTCAGTGGCCGCAGTTTTATCTCTACGACCCAGACGAGCGTCACCGGCAATCCGCTGTTCAATCTGGCGTCGAACGGCGCATTTTCGCTGCTGACCGGTTTCGCGACGAACCACTGGAATGTGCAGATGGTGCTCGATGCGCTGAATCAGGAAGGGCTGCTGACGATGCTGGCCGAGCCGAATCTCGTCGCGCTGTCTGGGCAGACGGCAAGCTTCCTCGCCGGCGGCGAGTTCCCGATTCCCATTTCGCAGATCAACGGCGCTCTTGACGTCGAATTCAAGCAGTTCGGCGTGAAGCTGGATTTCACGCCGACCGTGCTCAACGACCACCGGATCAGCCTGAAGGTTCGGCCCGAGGTCAGCCAGATCGACACCTCCGTGAGCATCAATACCAACGGCATCTCGATCCCGGGTATTAGCGTGCGGCGCGCGGACACCACCGTCGAACTCGCCAGCGGTCAGAGCTTCGCCATTGCGGGTCTGCTGCAGAACAACACCAGCAATACCATCACGCAGGTACCGGGTCTGGGCTCGATTCCGATCCTTGGCAAGCTGTTTTCGTCGAGCAACTACCAGAACAACAAAACCGAGCTGGTCATCATCGTCACGCCTTATCTGGTCGAGCCGACCACCTCGGACAAGCTTCGCAGTTCGCTCGCTTCCGTCATGCAGCCGGTGAGCGACATCGAGTACAGCTTCGATCACGCGTTCGGCGCCACGAGTGCCGGCCGCGCCGGCAAGGACGCTGATGCAGGCGCTGAGCCGCGTCTGGTGGGTCAGGCCGGATACATCTATTGATGAGGACGACCATGACTAAACGATTCTGGATTCTGTTTGCTCCGATCGGCCTGCTCGTCACACTGCTGGGCGGTTGCTTCCAGCCGCCGTTCGACATGCCGGACGCCTCCGTGATCCGCTATGAGGACGGGCGGGCCGTGCCGCCCGATTGCGCGAAGCTCGCCGTGCCGTCCGGGCTGACCGACGCCGGCGTGCGCCAGCCGTCCGTGGCATGGGGTTGCTCGACCTACACGAATCTGGCGGCGCAGATCGCGCATCCGCAGGACCTGGTGCAGCCTGCGCAGGTGGGGCCGGCCGACGCCGCCGTGGCGGCCAACGCGATGCGCCGTTACGAGCAGGACAAGGTCATGTCGCTGGACAAGAATTCTTCGCGCGACGCGAAGTAACGACGAGCCTCAACTTACTTCGCTCCGGATTTATCGTGAACATGATTGGATCCCTCATCAAGCCCGGCAAGTCCGACGAGATCGCGGCCGAGTTCGTCGCCTTCGTCGCAGACCGGGAGTCCGAGCAAGTGCTGAAAAGCTTCGTGCTGGACGAGGCTATTCCGCACACCTATATCGCGGTGGGCGGCATCGAGGAGGCCATCGCCCGGCTGTCGAGCTGGGAGCATTCGCCGCAGTTGCTGCTCGTCGATCTGAAAGGCTCGGAGATGCCGCTTTCGGATCTGGAGCGGCTGGCCAGCGTGTGCGAGCCGTCGGTGCATGTCGTCGCGCTCGGCGAGCGCAACGACGTCGGCCTGTACCGTAGCTTGCTGGGCATCGGCGTGCGCGAATATCTGGTCAAGCCGCTGACGGTCGGGTTGCTCAAGCGCACCGTGAATCTGCGCACCGGTCGCGCGATGCCGGTGTCGCAGGCGCGCACGGGCAAGGTGCTGGCGTTCATCGGCGCGCGCGGCGGGGTCGGCACGACGACGATCGCCGTGAACCTGGCCCGCAAGCTGGGCCGTTCCCGCCGGCGCCTCGTCTATCTGGACCTGAACCTGCACGGCGGCGGTGGACCCAGCATGTTTGGCCTGAAGAGCAACAACGGCCTGCTCGACGTGCTGCAGAACGTGCATCGTCTCGACCCGGCCTATCTCGAACGTGCGATGCAGTCTGCGGAAGATTCGCGGCTGCTGGTGCTGTCCGGCGAAATGGGTTGGGGCGATCAGCGTCCGTTCGAAGAGGGCGCGCTCACGAAGGTGCTCGATCTCCTCGTATCGAGTTTCCACTACGTGATCGTCGATATCGGCGAGCGTGCCGATCCGCTGGTCGAAGAGGCGCTCCAGCGTGCGGCGCGCGCCTATGTGGTGGCGGACCGCTCGGTCCATGCCGCCTACGAGACCAGCCGCCTCATCCGGTATATCGAAACCCGCAACAGCAGTCCGGCGACATCGGTAGTCCTGAACAATCCGAATGCGGTTGCGACGGGCAAGGTGGAGCCGGGCGATTTCGTCGCATCCGTCGGCCGTCCCGTGCTCGTGGAAGTGCCGTTCGAGCGCGGGGCGCTCGCGATTGCCGAGAACGTCGGCGTGCCGGTAGCGGACGGCAAGGCGCAAGCGTTCGAGCAGGTGATTACGCGGCTGTCCGACGACCTGACCGGCAGCAACCAGAATGCGGTTGAGAAAGTCAGCCTGTGGCAACGTCTCAAGTTGAGGAAGTGATGCAATTCGGCCAGAAACGCGCTGCTCAACCCGCTCCGACGCCCGCGGCGGTCGAGGAAGACACGCGCGGTCAGAAGCCGGCGATCGACGCGGCTTCGTTGCATGTGCCGTCCGTCGCCACCAGCACGTATGTCACCAATGACGTGTCGCTCGTGCGCTCCGAGACGTACAAGACCGTGCGCAATGCCGTGCTGTCTTCCATGAATGCTTCGTCGGTGCTGAGCTACAGCCGGGACCAGCTCAAGCCCGAGCTTGAGCCGCTGGTTGCTGCGATTACCGAGCGCGAGCGCCTGAACATTCCGATGTCCGAGCAGGCGCAGATGGTCGAGGAACTGCTCAACGACATGTTCGGGCTCGGGCCGATCGAGCCGCTGTTCGCCGACGAAGCGGTAACCGATATTCTGGTCAACGGTCCCGATCAGGTCTACGTCGAACGGTCGGGCAAGCTGGAACTCACGCCGTACCGGTTTCGCGACAACGCACACGTGACCACGGTGGCGCAGCGCATCGCGGCGGGCATCGGCCGGCGCGTCGACGAAAGCAGCCCGATGGTCGACGCCCGTCTCGCGGATGGCAGCCGGGTCAACGTGGTGCTGCCGCCGCTCGCGCTGCGCGGGCCTGCGATCTCCATTCGTAAGTTCTCCAAGCGCGATATCACGCTGCAGCGCATGGTCAATCAGGGCAACATGTCCCTCGCCATGGGGCACGTGCTGAAGATCGCGGTTACCTGCCGGCTGAACGTGCTGATCTCGGGCGGCACGGGTTCCGGTAAAACCACGTTGCTCAATACGCTGTCGCAGTTCGTCAGTCACGGCGAGCGCATCGTGACGATCGAGGATGCCGCGGAACTCCGGTTGCAGCAGCCTCACGTGGTCAGCCTCGAAACGCGACCCGAAAACACGGAAGGCACCGGCGGTATCAGTCAGCGCGATCTCGTGAAGAACGCGCTGCGGATGCGCCCCGATCGCATCATCCTCGGCGAAACGCGCGGCGAGGAAGCCTTCGACGTTTTGCAGGCGATGAACACGGGCCACGACGGTTCGATGACCACGATCCACGCCAATACGCCGCGCGACAGTCTGACCCGGCTTGAAAGCATGGTGACGATGGCCAACGGCAATCTGCCGCTGATGTCGATTCGCCGGCAGATCGCCAGTGCGTTGCATTTGATCGTCCAGGTCGAGCGGATGCGCGATGGCGTGCGTCGGCTGACGCGCGTGACCGAAGTGGCGGGCATGGAAGGCGACGTGATCATCACCCAGGATCTGTTCACGTTCCGCTACGACGTCACGGCGTATCAGGCGGAAGTGAAGGGCGGATTTGAGAGCGCGCAACTGCGGCCGGCGTTTACCGAACGGGCTTCGTACTACGGTCTCGAAGAAGCGTTGCTGGAGGCGGTTGCGTGAGCAATATCGTCAACCTCGCCACCGCTGCGGGTTTCATTTGCGCAGTGATCGTCGGCATCATGCTGATCGTGTGGCAGGACTTGCGCAGTCAGCGGCCGGATGCGCTGATCCGGGAGCGCGTAGCGGCGTTGTTCCCGGAAGCGGCGGCTTCGGCGACGGCGACGAGCGAAGTGCAGGCGATCATCCGCGGGCATGTGCTGGGGCAGAAGGACGAAGTGAACGCTCTGGCCGCGTGGTTTCATGCGTGGCGCGACCGTTTGCGCACGGTCGCACCGCGCGGACTGCCGATCGTGGTGCTTGGCGGCGTCCTCGCGCTGGGTGTCGCGCTGGCGATTCCACAGTTCGTGTCTTTGCCCGCCATCGTGCGGATTCTGCTGGTGTTTGCGCTGCCGGCGTTTGCGGTGACGCGAATCTACCGGATGTTCGTCGACCGTTTCCGCGAGCGGTTTCTCGCGGCGTTGCCGGATGCGATCGACATGATCGTTCGCGCGGTGCGCGCGGGCATTCCCGTGATTCAGGTGCTGCCGCTCGCGGCCCAGGAATCCGGGCAGCCGCTTTCTGGCGAGTTCAAGCGGATCGGCGATTCGCTGCAGGTCGGGATGGATCTCGAGGAAGTGTTGAACGTGGCGATGAGGCGCATCGAGATCGCCGATTTTTCCTTTTTCTGCGTGTGCTTGCTGCTGCAGCGCGAAACGGGCGGGCAACTGGGTGAGACCCTCGAGAATCTGGCCGGAATCGTCCGGTCGAGGCGCGAGATTCGTCAGAAGAGCAAAGCATTGACGGCGGAAACGCGGATCACCGTGAAGATTCTCGCGGCAATTCCGGTTGTGATCATGGGCTCGCTCTATATGTCGAATCCTTCCTACGTCGCCGTCCTGTTCACCACGGCGACCGGCCGTTCAGTGCTGACGTTCGCCGCGGTGGCGATTATTGTCGGCGTGGCGGTCATCAACAAGATGGGCAACCTGGATACCACACGATGAGTACGCTGAGTATCGATCTGCTGATGCTGTTGATGCTGGTGGGTGCGCTCGTACTCTGGTGGGCATTCAATCGGGGCGGATACCGAGGCCGGATCGCCGTGCGGGTGCGCCAGGTGAATACGGATGCTTCCACGGAGGCCGCTTCGTCCAGCGGCGATGCGCCGAAAAAAGGCCGTGATTTCGTCCGGCGCGTCATGGCGCCGTTGGTCCGCTTCGGCGAACGCATGCCGCTCTTTACGCCCGATCATCGGCTGAAGCTGGCGAAAGATCTGAACAAGGCGGGTTTTCGCAGTCCTAACGCCGCGCCGATGCTGATCGCCGTGAAATTCGCCTCCGGCTTGATATGGGCGGCGGCGGTCGTGCTGTGGGTGGCCGACCTTTTCACGCTCGGCCATGTCCTGGTGATCCGCGTGCTGATGATGTTCGCCGCGTTCATGCTCGGCATGATCGTGCCGGAATACATGTTGGACTTCTATTCCCGGCGGCGCCAGAAACAGATCCTCGCGTATCTGCCGGATGCGCTCGACCTGTTCGTCATCTGCACGAACGCGGGTAACAGCCTCGGTGTGGGGCTGCGCCGCGTCGCGCAGGAAATGGCGCTGATCTGTCCGCCGCTGGCCGCGGAACTCGCGCTGACCGCCGACGAGCTTCACCTTTCCGGCGATGGTGCTCGCGCATTGCAGGCGATGGCCGAGCGCGTCGATGCGCCGCCGATACGTGCGTTGATCTCGACGCTGACCCAGTCGATGCGCTATGGCACGCCGATTTCGCAGGCGCTGCGCACGCTCTCGCGTCTCGAGCGTACGGCCCACATGGTGCGTCTCGAGGAGACGGCCGCGAAGCTCGCGCCGAAAATGGTCGTGCCGATGATGCTGTTCATCCTGCCGGCCGTCGTCGCGATCTCGGCCGGTCCGGCTGTTATACAACTCGTCACCTCACTGAAGAATCTGTAATGAGGCCTGCTCGCCTGTTTCCCGCTTATTTCGTTTCCGCCGCCGCGGTGCGCCGGTTGGGGGCGGCCGTGACGTTTCTGGTGCTGGCGGCCTGCACGACCACGGTCAAGCACGGCATCGGGGCGGTCCAGCCGGTTTCCGGTCCGGCCACGCTGAGCCAGGACGGCGAACTGCACGTCGCGGAAGCCGCGCTGCAGTCGGGCAACGTCGATCTGGCAACGACCATCTACACGCAGGTCGTCGAGGCCAATCCAGAGTCGGTGCGGGCCCTCACGGGTCTGGGCGACACGCTGTACCTGGAGGGCGACAACACGCGGGCGAACGTCTATTACGACAAGGTGCTGACGCTCGATCCGAAGAGTCTGCCGGCCATGCTGGGCGATGCGCGCGTGGCGATCCGGCAGCGGCGGCTCGACGATGCCGTTGCCGGCTACCGGCGCGTGCTCGCGCAGTACCCGAATGAGGCAATGGCCGCGGCGGGTTTGGGGACCGCGCTCGACATGCAGGGGCATCACGACGAGGCGCAGTCGGTCCTGCGCGCCGCGCTGCGGGTCAATCGCGGCGATCCGCGGCTGGAGACGGATCTGGGGCTCTCGCTGATCATGGCGGGCAAACCGCGCGAAGGCGCGAACGTCCTGCTCGACGTCACGCACTTTCCGGCCGCGCCGCCCGAGGCTCGCCAGGATCTCGCGCTGGCATACGGCCTGCTCGGCAACGACGGTGCGGCGACGGAAATCCTGGACGTCGATCTGCCGAAAGGCACGGCGCGAGACAACCTCCGCTATTACGCGCTGCAGCGCCAGCGTCTGGCTCACATCGAGGCGCAGGCTGTGCCGGCCGGGTCCACGAAGACCGGCCTGACCGGTGCGCAGAAAACGCAATGAAGCGATTCGTCCGCGCCTCATCCGGCCTGCGTGCCTGGCGGCGCGTGCGGGCCTTGCTACGCGATGAGCGCGGCGCGAGCGCGATCGAATTTGCGCTGGCTTCATTGCCCGTGTTTTTCATGATGTTCGCGACGTTCGAGTTCGCGCTCGACATGACCGTCGACGTTACGGTGCAGATCGCGGCCCAGGCGGCTTCGCGGGCCGGACTGGTGGCGAACACGCTTACCCCCGATCAGCGCGTGGCGCAGGCGCAGCAGATCGCCATGCAGTATCTGGGCGTGTGGACGAACCTCGGCGCTACGGTGACGGTGTCGGAGTACGACTATTCGCTCTTCAGCAACATGGGTGCATCGGGCTACAGCGCGACAAAAGGGGCGGGCGATTGTGGAGACGTGGAGCGGTACTCGATTCAGGTGACCATGCCGGCCTTCACTAGCGTGGCGTCGTGGTTCGGCATGCCTACGTTGAATTTTCAGCGCAACTTCATTGTGCAGAACGAACAATGCTAAAGCTGACGGATGCCCGGAGAGCCGGGCCGGCACGGCGCCGCTCACGCGGCGTGGCGGCACTCGAAGTGGTTATCATCGTGCCGGTGATGCTATTCATGCTGCTCGGCTTTACCGAAGTCTATCTTTACCTGCGCGCGGTGAGCATGGTGGAGCATGCGGCATTCACACTGGCCAACACGCTTGGGCAGATGCCGAACGTGATCGACGCATCGGGTACGTCCAGTGCGAACAACCTGGGTTCGCTGTGGGCGGACGCGAACTGGCTCGCCAGTCCCAATACGCTGACGGCTAACGGCAACGTGATCGTCACGTCCATTTGCGACAAGTCGTCGTCGGGAAACAACTGCGGCTCGCAGGTGGCCAGTACGGCGTCGTTGTCCAAGGGGACGCCAGCCATCTGCTGGCAGGCCGAAGCCCGCTCGACTTCCGGCATGACTTCGCAGGTGACGGCCAGCAGCGTGCTGCCGTCCACCTGGCCGTTCTATCAGGGCGACGCCGCGCTCGTGATCGAGGTGTTCTACCGCTACAACCCGTTTCCCATGCTTTCGGCTTTCTGGTCCGATGCGCCGGGCCCAACCGTGCTGTACCGACGGGTCTACACGCGACAGCGCGTGGTGAAGCAGTGGACTTCCATGCCGCTAATGAACACAAACGGCAACGGTGTCACGGCGGGCAGTGGCTTGGCCGCCGGCTGCTCGGGCTCGACGATCATCGTGGGTTCGTGAAAGTGATACTCGCCGATGATGCCAACGTTCGCGTGATGAACTGGGGAAGATCATGAATCTCGCTACCGTGGTCCGTGCTGCGGCCAGCCTTCGTTGCGTGGCCGTGCTCGCGCGTTGTCGCGAGTATCCTCGCGGGCGGGAGGGAGGAGCGGTTTCGTTGATGTTCGCCGTGAGCGCAAGCGTGATGCTGGGCGCACTGTCGATGTCCATCGATCTGGGCCGGTACGCAATTTCACAGGCTCGCATGCAATCCGCGCTCGATGCGGCAAATCTGGCGGCAGCCGGGGATATCGCCCACTACGGCGACACGAGTTGCCCGACAAGCCAGACCGCATGGCAGAACGATGCGCTGGCGTATTACAACACCAACATGCCGGCTGGCTATCTCGATCTGCTGCTGTCCAGCAGCAATTTTAGAGCCACCTGCACCAACAACCCGGGCAACGCTGGCGGCGGTCAGTTGATCCAGCTTTCGGCAACAGGCGAGCTGCCATTGATGATGCCGGCGTTCATGGCGTCAAATAACACGGGTACCAGTTCGGGGTCGACCGGCAGCAGCGGCAACCAGGACATGCAGATCGCGGCCACGGACCAGGTGATGCGTATTCCCCAGAGTCAACTGGAATTGGCGCTGGTGCTGGACAACACGGGGTCGATGGCCGAGACGCCGAGCGGCGGTTATGCGTATACCACTTCGGCAAGCAAAATATACGGATTGCAGAATGCGGCCACGAATCTGGTTGCCGATCTGTTCTCTCAGGAATCCACGAGTCTTTCGACGTACTACATTGGGATCGTGCCGTTTGCCAGCACGGTCAACGTGGGGCTGGCGCCGCCATGGACCGGATCCAACGGCACGACGATCTCCGCGGCGCTGAGCGCGGGATCCTGGCTCCAGCCGACGTTCAGCTACAACTCGAACGGCGTGTCGATGAGCGGCACGCCAACGGTCTCGCTGAACAACAATCTCGGCGAGTGGGCGTGGAATGGCGGTGGATGGGGTGGATGCGTCGCTGAGCCGCAGGACAGCAACGGCAATCTTGCCGCGCTGGCCTATGCGCCTTCGGCTTCGGCTGCATCGAAATCGACATCGGCATCGACATCGACCTATCTGCCGTTCACTCCGTACTATTACAACGTTCCTCCAGCGGGACTCACTATCTCTACCGGAACGGGAAACGGCAACGGAAACGGCAACGGAAACGGCAACGGCAACGGAAACGGCAACGGAAACGGCAACGGAAACGGCAACGGAAACGGCAACGGCAACGGCAACGGCAAGAACTCCTGTACGGCTTCCACCATGACGGGGGTTTCCTCAACCACCACGTGGCTCAGCGGCTCCGGGTCGGAGGCCACGTGTAGTTCGTCGAGTTCGACTATTCCTGTCAACGTCTGGCTGCAGTCGTCCGCAGGTTCATCGAGTAACGGATATCCGCTGAACCAGAACAATCTGTGCATCGGCACGCCGGTGACGTTCCTGACCAACGATCAGGCCCAGTTGGACAACGCAATCGCCGCGATGCAGCCGGCCGGCAGCACGATCATTCCGCTCGGCTTGCTGTGGGGGTGGCGCATGTTGTCTTCGGCCTGGGCGGGCACATGGAACCAGCGCTCGGGCATTACAACCACGTTGCCCATGCCCGAAAACACGATCGGCTTGCAGCGCGTGCTGATCATGATGACCGACGGCGAAAACGACGTCAGCTCGGCAACCGTTCCGGGACAGGAAGTCACCTACTTCAACGGATTGTCTGGCTCCGGCACGAACAACCTGCATGCGCCTTCTGTGGCAAGCAGCACTGATAGCGGCGGCACGCTGGCAGCCGGTACGATCAACCTCAACGATATCAATTCCTATCAAACGGCAGTTTGCACTGCCATCAAAGCGTCGGGCGTTACGATCTATACGGTGGCGTTCGGCACGCAGGCCGCTGCAAATACCACGTTGCAAGCGTGCGCGTCGCCGGGCGATTACTACTCCGCGTCCAGCAATACGGCGCTGAATACGATTTTCCAACAGATCGCATCGAACATCGGCATGCTGAGGCTGGTGAAATGACGACTCGGGAGAGCGAAGCGGTCGAGTTGCCGGCGGCGGAACAGGGTTCGGGCGGGCGTACGGGCCCGCGGCGGCACTGGTTGACCCGCCAGCGTCTGATGGCGTACAGCGGCACGTTGCTGATCATCTACATCGTTTTGCCCTGTTCGCAATTTCTGCACGAGAACTGGATACACCAGTTGTCGTTCGGCAATCGCGGCCGCGATTATGTGGTGTTCTGGGCGGCGTCCCACCTCGCGTTGCAAGGGCATGCCGTGGACGCATACAACATGACGGCGCTGGGCGCCGCGGAGAAGTTCGTCGTGCCGGACCTCAAGGGCACCTTGCCCTGGCTGTATCCGCCGACGTTTTTTCTGCTCATCTATCCTGCCGCGCTGCTTCCGTACGAACTCTCGGCCTGGCTCTTTTTCGGCCTGACGCTCGCTGCGTTCATCCTGGCCGTCAATGCGATCGTGCCCGGAAAGATTCCAACCTTGCTTGCACTGGCGTTTCCGGGGACGCTCATCACGGCGTTATCGGGGCAGAACGGCCTGCTGACGGCTGCGCTCATGGGGTTCGGGCTGGCGCTGCTCGCGCGGCGTCCCGTCCGCGCGGGCGTCGTGCTCGGAATGCTCTGCATCAAACCGCACCTCGCAGTGCTGATTCCGCTTGCGCTACTGTGTTCGCGCTCGTGGAAGGCGCTGGCGGCGACCGCAGCGACTGCGGCCACGATGAGCGTCCTGGCGGTCTGGTTCTTTGGCACGGACACGATCGTGGCCTTCGTGCACGGCATCGGCGTGGTCGAGGGCTTCGTCAATACCGGGTCCAAGCTGCTGCCGCGCATTCCCACGTTTTACTCGATGGCGAAGCTGTCGCAGATGCCGGCAGTTGCAGCCTATGCCTTACAGGCCTTCTCGGCCTGCGCAGCCATGGCTTCGGTCGTCTACGTCTGGTCTCGTCCGTCGGCCCACGAATTGCGTGCGGCCACGCTCGTCTGCGCGACGTTGGCCTTCAGCCTGTACTTATACGATTACGACCTGACCTGGTATGGCCTTGTCGTCGCCTGGTACGGCCGGTATGGGCTGGTGCACGGTTTCCGGCACTACGAGCGTGAAGGACTGATCGTGCTCTGGCTTGGTCCGATGATGAGTCTGCTGGTCGTTCCACACGTTCACTTCCAGTTTCTGCCTTTCATTACCCTCGGCGCTCTGGCGATGGTCGTCACGCGCGTGAGAAATGAACGGCGTAGCGTGAACGCACGCGGTGGCATGGGAGTTGATCAGCCATTCTTATGAAAATGCCGCCAACCTTCATCATGCGGCCGTCGCCGAAGCGGGTGGCGCTGCCGCTGATTTCCATCGTTGTGCCGTTCCATAACGAGGTCGACACCGTCGGCCTGTTCTTCGCTGAAGTGCGGAAGGTCATCGAGCCCCTGCGCACGGTGCGCTTCGAGATCGTCTGCGTCAACGACGGCAGCAGCGACGGCACGCTTGAGCGGTTGCTCGCTGCGGCCGATATGGATGCGCGCATCCGCGTGATCGACCTGACGCGCAATTTCGGCAAAGAGGCGGCGCTGACCGCCGGCCTGGACGAGGCGCAGGGCGACGCCGTCATCATCATCGACGCGGATCTGCAAGACCCGCCCGCGCTGATTCCCGACATGATCCGCGCCTGGCAGGACGGCGCGCCGATCGTGCTCGCGCATCGTGCCAGCCGCAGCAGCGATTCGTTCGCGAAGCGCGTCACCGCAGCGCTGTTCTATCGCGTACACAACGCCATGTCGGACGTGAAGATCCATCCCAACGTCGGCGATTTCAGGTTGATGGACCGGCAGGTCGTCGAGGCGTTGCGTCAACTGCCGGAGCGGCATCGCTTCATGAAGGGGCTCTTCGCCTGGGTCGGCTTTCCCGCTGTCACGCTCCATTACGACAGGGCAGAGCGTAGTGCGGGCCGAACCAATTTCTCGGGCTGGCGCCTGTGGAACTATGCGATCGAAGGTATTACCGGGTTTAGTACGATTCCGCTGCGAGCCTGGACGTACGTCGGTGCGTTGATGGCCATGCTGGCGTTTCTGTACGGCGGGTACATGGTCGTACGCACGATGCTTTTCGGCAATCCGGTGCCCGGTTATGCGTCGCTGTTTTCAGCCATCCTGTTCATAGGCGGAATCCAGCTGGTCGGTATCGGCGTGATCGGCGAATACATCGGCCGCATCTACTATGAGTCGAAGCAGCGGCCGATCTATCTTGTCCGGCAGCGCTATGCCGCCGCGAAATCGAAAGACGAGCGTTTCGCGAGCGAAATGCGCGGGCCGCGGCGAAGAAGACAGGTCAGCCGCATCGCTCTGCGAGGGAGCCGGAACACTCGCTAGCCGATGCGGACATTCGCTGCGTGGCGAGCTGCGATATGCGATGTCGCCGCACGATTGTCATGAGCATCAGGATCATTGCGGCCGGTGCCAGGTGAAATGGCAGGCCGAGATTCAGGCCGATGAATTCGTATAGCGGCATCAGCCATACCGCGCCGAGCACGATCCGGTCCGTATGAGTAAGTTCGTCGGAGAGCGCATCGCGTACCAGAAGCGCGGCCGCAAAGCCGAGCCACGCGAGATCGTAGCTCATCAAGTAGGGCTGCACCAGCAGACTGGCAACGAGCAATGCCGCAGCCTTCAATTCACGCCGCGCGTTCGTGATCCACAAATAAGCGACCGCGAGCGCGGCCGGGACGGCGACAATCATCTGAACGACGTAGGCTCCGGTCACGGACAGACCAGCGAGCCTGGCTGTCGCGAATAGCGTCGGCATGCCGAACCAGTGATCCCGGCTGTCCAGGCCGATTTTCTTGAATTCCGTAGCGTTAGACAAAAACGCCGGCCATGCATCAAAGCCCAGTATCGCTACGCTTGAGAGCGCGAATAGCGCGCAAAGCGCGATAGCGGCCAGCAGCATTTTCCATTTGCGGCCGCAGATGAGGGCTAACGGGAATAGCACGCCTAACTGCGGCTTGATGGCAAGCACCGCAAGGCATGCGGCTGCACCAAGGGGCGCCGATTCCATCAGCATGAGTGCGGCGCCCGCAGCAGCAGCGGTGAAAAGGCTGTTTTGCCCTGCGAAAATCGCGAGTGGCACGCCAGCAAGTGCGGCGATTATCAGGGATTGGCGGCGCGTTTTTTGCAGGCCGCTGCACAGGCGCGCAGTGACAATGCCGTAAGCGCAAATGCCGAGTGCCGTGAACAGAAACAGGGCACCCGGATAATTCAAACGGCCCAGCGGGCGAATGGCAAGTAGAAATGTCGGCGGATACGGGCAAGGGGCATAGTTCGGAATAGGCCGGACCATGGCTTCCAGCGGTTGCATCCAGTGCGACGAAAAGACTGCGGTGGCGCCGTGCTCGATTTCGACTCGGGCCGCCGCCCAGAAAACGCCGAAATCAATCCCGATGGCGGGTGCCATCCGGATGCCGACGACATAGCGCAGGACGAGACAGACCGCGAGAGGGATCAGTTGGAGGCTGAGTGCGAAGCTCGACACGAATAACAGCAGGACCGCGGAAATTCGGACTTTCTTTTTGGGCGGTTCGTGTGCGCTCATGACTGTTGTGCAATTGTTCTGGTCCTGCATGCGGGCTGGCGTTGGCCGCCGCATCAACCTTCAGCCCGATAAGTCCAGCGCGCGTGGGCGATGTACGAGCATACCGGAATGCAGCACACGACGATAAGCGTGGGTAACCAGAGATGCTGGCGGCCGACCAGCAGCGGCACGAGTACCGAGATGCCGAAGCCCGCACTGGACACGACGGAAAAGCGCGAAAAATTCGCGAGGGTTGGCTTGCTGGAAAAGCTCCAATGGGTTTGCAGCAGGAACGAAACAATATTGGCGACGATGAATCCGGCCACGTTGGCGATGGCCGAATCGGCGACGCACCCGTTGAACACGAGCCAGGCGACGGATAGATGCGTGCAGGTAGCGATGCCCCCTGCGATGGCGAAGCGAAGGATTCTGGGCATATCGGGAAGCATGACGGGGCGTGGACGCGGTTGCGGGCGTGCCACTGTCTTCCGGTTTCGAATGGACGTGTGCATTGTAGCGGACACGGCCCGGCGCCTTCATGAAATGAAGCGTGCCTGGAGGAGGCACGATGACGCGATGTCGTCATCCGATGCCCCGGCAATGCGAAGCTGCTGGATCGGGTCGAAATCGATCGCGCAGAAACTCATGGCTGATGACTCCGCGAGTGCGGATGAAGAGCGTAGTGCGCCGGGGATTACCGCCATAACTCAACCACAAAGCTCACGCTCGTACTTTCCTTGTCTATTGATATGGACTCCGAAATTATTTAACCGCGCTAGTGTCAACTTGAAGCGTAGCTAGATCGGCGAGATACGTTTGCTGTATCCGCCCTTATATACGTCGATCTGTCGAATTACACTGCGTCGGCCTTGACCTTGACCTTGCGCTTAACTGCTTCACCCTCGGTCCTGGTCATACTGTCGAGTGCCTGCAGCATCCGCTCTTTACCCTTGGACACGTGGCTGAAGCTCGTCTCGTAGCTCAGGTCGACGTTGCGCGATTTCAGGGCGTTCACGATTTGCCGATGCTCTTCGTTGGACTCCAGCAATGCACCGCGCTGAACGAGTCCATGCACACGGAAGAGATGGAACTCCTTCACGAACCCACGGTAAATCTTGATCAGGCGGGAATTGCCCGTCGAGCGAACGATGTAATCGTGAAACTCCAGGTTCACAGGGTCGAAACGGGAGAAGTCGCCTTTTTCGGCGGCGCTCTGCATCTCATCGACATAATCGTCGAGTTGCTTTTCCATCTCCGCTGTCAAAACCGGAGCGAGCAGGGAGGCAGCCAACGCGGTGAGGCCCGCACGCAAGTCATAAACCTCAACGGCGTCGTCGCGCGTCACACGCTGGACAAAGACGCCGCGCTGCGGAATCAGATAGACGAGCCCAAGTTCGGCCAGCGCCCGACATGCCTCACGAACTGGGCCTCGACTTACCGCAAGCTTGTCGGCAACGGCCTTTTCGTTGAGTCGCTGACCCGGCTTCAGTTCACCGCTCAAAATCATCCGCTCGATCTCGTGCTGAACAACGCCGGTCAACGTATGTGCGCGGAAGTCAGCGAGAGAAACGGTATTTGAAGGGTGATCGATGTCCATAAAGCGGAGTTTATGGACGGATATGACAAATGTCAACACTTTACTTTTTCTTCCCGCCTTGCTGGAGCCGGCTTTCCTTAATAGACAGGACAAGCCTCGCGAGGAAGAGACGTTAATGCCTGATGCAAAACACTTCGATATTTCATGATCGGCGACTTCAGGTAAAAATACGGATGCAATGACTTGCGGCGTAATAGATTTCGATACCTCCCATTCTCATCGGATGCTACGTGTCCGTGCGGGCACGTAGCTTCTGCCAGTCATGCGTCAGGTATCAGGACGTCGGTCCCAGATTCGTGACACGGCGTTAGAACTTCGTCGTGTACCCCAACATAAGGACGACCTGGTTCGGCGTACTCGAACTTGCCGCGAGGTCGCCAACCGTGCCGCCGGCGGCGACAAGGCTGTTGCCGTCTTCACTAAACGTGGTGCCGCTTGCATGCGAGTACGCGCCGATCGCATAAAGCGTGGTGCGTTTGGACAGGGAATATTCGGCACCCAACGCGACATTGTTATAGGTTGCCGAGGAGGCGCCGCTCGATTTCGTGTACGTGTATCCGGTCATCAGCTGGACCGCCGGGGTCATCTGGTAGGCCAGCGAGGCCGCTCCCGTATTGAAGGTTTGCGTCCGGTTGAATGCCGCGTGGGTCACGTACGGTTTCCACTGGGCATTGCTATAACGAACGTTGGCAGTAAAGTTGCCGAATACGTATTGCGTTGCGACGTGGACGATCATCCGCGAGCCGATAAACGGCGTGTCGCCGAAAAGCGGCGATACCGAGCTGTTCTGGGTCTGGTCGGCCGTGCCCGCGCCGCCAGGCCCATCATTGCGTGCATAGACATAACCGGCTGCGGCGGCGAAGCCTCCATTCGTATAGGCCACGGATGCCGACGACGCGCCTTGCGACGTGAAATCGCCGGCCACGCCGCCCAGGCCATACATCAACTCAAACTGGAGGCCGTGGTAAGTCGGGCTGGCGTACTTGACCGAGTTCTGGAGGCGAAAGGAATTGTCGTTATTGTCGACGTCGCCCGGCGTTGTAAATGCCGGCCCGTAGTTGTCAGCGGTCAGCGGCTGAACAAGATCAACGGTCGTATCGAGCTGCCGGCCCATCGTCACGGTCCCGAAGGTGTCGCTGGACAACCCGACCCAGGCGTGCTTTCCGAATAGCCGTCCGCCCTGGCTCGATTTCCCGGTGTTGATGTTGAAGCCGCTTTCCAGTTTGAAGATCGCCTTCAACCCGCCTCCGAGATCTTCCTTGCCCTGCATCCCCCATTTGTTGGCAGTCAGATTCGCTCCCTGCAATTCGAGCAGGGAATGATTTCCAACCTTGTTGTAATAGGTCAGTGCTTCATCGAGCTGCCCATACAGCGTGACAGAGCTTTGTGCATGAGCGCACGGTACAAGGGTAAGCGTCGGTACAAGAGCCGCTATGCCTGCGAGAATTTTCTGGCGGTCCATCTTGTCTCCTTTATATTGTGGATTGCTAAATGAACGATTAAAAAATTATACCGGTTCGAAGACGGCAACCTTATTGCTCGAATCCAGATAAACGAAGATCCGGTGCGTGCGAGGATCCACCGTCAAGGTGTGCGTGTCCTTTTCCGCGGGCAGGTGGTCCACGACCTGGTTCGAGTCGAGATCGATCACTTCGAGCTTGCCGGATTTATCGCCCAGGAAAATGCGCCGTGCGCCGACATCGATCGCGATCTGGTCGATGTTACCGCCGTCAAACGGGATGCTTGAAACGAGCTTTCCATCGGGATCGGCAATAAGGACCTTTTTGTCGCGGCTTCCGATGATGAGATGTTTGCCCTGGCTGTCGTAGACCATCGGCTTGGCGTCTTTCTTGAGCTTGAAGTCCCAGACGGCTTCGACTTTTTGCGTCGTCGGATCGATCACGTCGACGACGTTGTCGACGGGTTGATAGACACGCGCGAGAGCCGGCACGTACAGATTGACGTCGGGCCCATGTTTCGCAGGATTGGGCGTCAAGGCGATGTCGCCGATCTTCTTGAAGGGAGGCTGATCCATGAATACGGACTCGGTATCGCTGTCGTCGTTGCCCACGTAGACGCGACCGGCATGCGTGTCGATGGTCACCCCGTCCGAACCCTTTCCACCCGTGTCGACGCTTGCCACCTGTTTGTAGGTCGTCTTGTCGATCACCACCAGCTTGTTCGCCGTCGCATCGGCAACAAATGCGTAGCGGTCGTTCAACGCAATGCCGTTACCGTCTTGTATGCCGCCAATCGTGGCCTTCACCTTGAGATCGTTCGCGTCAATGACCACCACGGAATGGTTGGGCGCTTGCGCCAGCCAGACCTCATTGACCGCCGGGTCAAATACGACCCAGTCGCCGTGGCCGCCTTTGCCAGGCAGTTCGATGGTCTTCACGAGCTTGTAGTGCGATTGCTCCTCCGCCTTCGCTATCCCAGACAAGGCGCTGGCCGTCACGACGGCAATAAAGCTCATTCGCAAGAAATGTCGCATGCTGTCTCCGATGTTATTTAAGAGTCGAATCAGAGCGGCCCCACGTCGGGGTCGGTGATCCGCTTCATTTTTCACTGCAAGCCAGATACTGCACATCATTGAATTCGTACTACTTATTAAGCAACGATGTGTTTGCTGCGCGAACTAACATGACTGGGCACACCTGAGCCCGAGCAACGTCCCTTAGTTCTGGTGTCGCAATGTAAAATGCGATACGCCAACTGTCAACAGTTTTCTTTTCGTGAAAATAGCCTGTCGCTCGACGTAGCAGGGCGGCCGGACAAGGCGTTTTGACAGGGATAAGCTGCAGACCCACGGGGTTCCAGTGCGTGAGAAACCACACTTTGGGACGATGCGTGTCATCAGCTGACTAGAGCGCTGGCGTCGAACGATGGCGCGCCGGCCCGACGATCACCCAGCCTGGGGAAGACCCTGAACCCAAGTGAAAAGTGTTGACAGTTTTCAATCGGCAATTAAAATTTGCTCATGGACACTGATCTGAACTCTTCCTCCGTCACCGTCGCCGAGTTCCGCGCGCATACCCTCACGGGCGTCGTGCAGCACGAAATCGAACGGATGATCCTGAGCGGCGAACTCGCTCCGGGGCAGCGCCTGAATGAAAAGGCCGTTGCCGACAAGCTCGCGGTGAGTCGCGGGCCGGTTCGCGAAGCGTGCCGTGCACTGGCCGAACTCGGCCTCGTCTACCTCATTCCGAATCGCGGCGTATTCATCAAACGGGTGACGCGCGATGACGCCGTCGAGGTCTACGACCTGCGTGCCGGTTTGACCGCGCTGTCGGCTTCGCTGCTTGCGCCGATGCTGACCCAGGTGATGGCCGACCAGCTCGACCGTTACGTCGAAGACATGCAGGACGCGGCCGAAAAGGGCGATTTCGCGCGCTTCGATCCGCTCAACCTCGAATTCCATGATTACATCGTGCGCTCGACCGGCAACTCGCGGTTGATCAAGCTGTATCGCGGCTTCGTCAAGGAGTTTCACCTGTTTCGCGTTCACGGCCTGGTGCAGCGCGGCGCGTTGCTGGAGTCGAACGTGGAGCACCGCGATATCGTGGCCGCGCTGAAGGCGAAGGATGCCGAGCTGAGCTACCGCAAGAGCTTCGGTCACGTTTCACGCGGCAAGGAACGCATGCTGGTTTCGCTCGACGGCATGACGAAGAACAGCGACGGCGGTAACGAAGCAGTCGGCGAAGTCGCCTGATGTTGACGTGCGCTCCGCATAGCGGAGCGCACGGTGAGCTGGTTGGCAGGTCTGCGCAGGGAGTGCGGGCCCGGTTGATTATTTCGTTGTGCAAAACAGAAACACGATGCATGTCCGTGCGGTACATCGGGCGTGTCAATGCACCAGGATCGCTACTTTCCATCGCCTATGCTTGAGCTATCGTTAGCATGCCAAAATACTGACCGCAGCCGTGCGTTGATCGACGGCCACGTGCGGATCGAGGGCTGCCGGATCAACTTTATCGACGGCCCGGCGGAAGCGCTGTTTCAGCGCGCTTTTCGTCACGAGGAATTCGACATATCCGAGCTGTCGCTCGGGACCCACATCCTCACGACGGCGCGTGGCCAGAGCCGCTATATCGGCATTCCGGTGTTCCTGTCGCGTTCGTTCCGCCATTCGGCGATCTATGTGCGCAGCGATCGCGGTATCGATTCGCCCGCAGCGCTCGAGGGACGTCGCATCGGCGTGCCCGATTTTCAGCAGACCGCGGGCATCTGGGTGCGGGGCATGCTAGCCGATGAATACGGCTTCGACCGGCGCGGCGTGACGTGGGTGGTGGGCGGCCTCGAACAGACCGGACGCCAGGCTCGCACGCCGGTGAACCTGCCGTCCGAACTTCACGTCGAACCGGTTGGCGCGGACGATACGCTGGCCGCACTGCTTGACGCGGGCGACATCGACGCGGTGATCGCGCCGCGCCCGCCGTCGTGCTTCGGCCGCAATGCGAAGGTGCAGCGCCTGTTTCCCGACTTCCGCCCGGTGGAAGAAGCGTGGGTTCGCAAGACGGGTCTATTCCCGCCGATGCACATGGTCGGCATTCGCCGCTCGCTGGTCGAGCAGCATCCGTGGCTGCCGGTCAACGTTTTTCAGGCCTTTCGCAAGGCGCACGAGATTGCGATGCAGGAGATCGTCATCACCGACACGCTGCGCGTGATGCATCCGTGGATCGTGTCCGAAGTGGAGCGCGTGAAGAGCGTGATGGGCAACGATTACTGGCGTTACGGTATGGCCGCGAACCGGCACGACATCGACACCTTGCAGCGCTACGCGAGCGATGACGGTCTGATCGCCGGTGCAGTGCCGATTGAGCGGTTGTTTGCTGTTACCACGTTTGACGGATTCAGTTTCTAGGGCCTCTCGCAATACTTCTCGCAATACCCGCAATACCTCTCGCAACACGCAATACAACACATAACTGGAGACGATCGATGACAAAGAGGGTTACTTCATCTCGCGCCGTACTCGCAATGTGCACGGCGTTGCTCGGTGCGCAGGCGTTTCCGGCCTTCGCGGCCGACGCCTGGGAGCCGCACCGGCCAATCGAGATCGTGGTGCCGAGCGCGGCGGGCGGCGGCCTCGACCTCGTGGCGCGCACGCTGCAGAACGCCATCGTGCAGGAAAAGCTGTCGAGCAAGCCGGTCACGGTGTTGAACCGTCCGGGCGGCAGCGGCACGGTGGGTCTCGCGTATATCAACAATCACCACGGCGACGGCCACTACGTCAGCGTTCAGGCACTGCCGCTCGTCACCAATCAGATCACCGGTCTGTCGAAAGTCGGTATCGGCGATGTGACGCCGCTCGGCATGTTCGTTACGGAGCAGGTGGTGTTCTCGGTGCCCGCATCGTCGCCGATCAAGAACGGCAAGGATCTGATCGCGATGCTCAAGCAGAACCCCCAAAGCGTGACGATCGGCGTTTCGAGTTCGCCCGGCGGGCAGAGCCATGACGCCGCCGCGCTCGTGGTCAAGGCCGCGGGTCAGGATCCGAAGAAGCTGAAGATCGTGTTCTTCGATTCGGGCGGCGAAGCCGTGACCTCGCTGATGGGCGGGCATGTGACCGTGACGGCGACGCCCGCCGGCACGGTGATCGGACCGAGCCAGTCCGGCCGCACGCGCATGATCGCGGTCGCGGGCGGCGAGCGCGAAGGCGGTGCGTTGGCTGACGTGCCGACCTGGAAGGAGCAGGGCCTGGACGTGGACTTCACCACCTGGCGCGTGCTGGTCGGACCGAAGGGCATGAGCGCCGACGAGATCGCGTGGTGGGACAACGTGTTGCAGAAAGCGACCTCGTCGCCCGAATGGACCGAGGCGGTCAAACGCAACGAATGGACGGCTGCGTATCGCAACAGCGCGCAGACCAAGCAGTTTCTCGACGACGAAGCCGGACGCCTCGGCCCGCTCATGAGTGAGCTGGGTCTCGCGCGGAACTAGTCGCCGCAGAATGGACCGGCCGGCTTGCCGGCCGGTCGGGCAGCCGGGCCCGGCTGCCGCCGGTTTCAGTTTTATCTTTTCATCGCTGTAAATATAGACCTGGAGAATCCTATGTCCCGCATCGTTCACCTCGCCGTCAAAGTCGACGACCTCGAGGAGGCCACCCGTTTTTACACTGAGGTGTTCGGCTTCACGGAAGTCAAGACGGGCCGTAATCGTCAGCACATCTCCCGTCACATGACCGACGGCCATATCGACTTCACGCTGATGAAGTACGACAGCGAAGACTCGCACGAGGCACAACTGGCCGGTCCCGGTCCGCGTCTGCATCACTGGGGCGTGACGGTCGACGACCAGGAAGTGGTCGCCGAAAAGATTCGCCAGTACGGCGGCGAAATTCTCTCGGCCAAGGGCGAAGGTGCGCTGAAGTTCCGCGCACCGGACGGCACGATCGCCGAGGTGGTGAAGCCCGGCCGCTACAACGAGAAGTAAGTCGGACCACGCCGGGACGAACCACGCCATGATGGGCGGGTTCGCCTCCGGCACCCGCACCGCGCGTCGCGCGGCTTTCCTGTGCGTGCGTTTTGCGGGCTTGTGCCGCAGCGCGCCGGGAACCATACAACCTCTTCGGACCTTAACGGCACCACGCGAGCATCGGCGGACACCCCATGCCGCGCGCAGTACGGTCGCAGAACTGGAGGAGACATGAAATCAATCAAGGGCGACGTAGGCCTCGCGGTCTGCGTGATCGCCTTGGCGGCGGGCTATCTCGTGCTCAACATGCAGCTGCCGGAAGTCAGACTGAGCGATCCGCTCGGCCCGAAAGCCTTCCCCGCGCTCGTCGGCGCGGGGCTGATCGCGTCGGCATTGCTGCTGCTGCTCGAAACGCGCAGCAAGCGCAAGACGCGTCCCAACAACGCGGCGCGCAAAGTTGCCGCGCACGTCGAACCGGCGCCCAGGGTTCAGCCGATGGTGCTGATCGGAATGATCGTCTGGGCCATCATCTATTACACGTGCTTCGAGCCGCTCGGCTATCTGATTTCGACGAGCGTGTTTCTTCTCGGTCTGCTCACCTACTTCAACCGCAAGCGTCACCTCATGAATGTGACCGTGGCATTTGCCGTGGCGTTGGCGTTCGACCTGGTCTTCTCCAAGCTTCTCGGCGTACCGATGCCGACGGGCTTACTGCCATTCTGAGGCTCGTATCGTGGAAAGTCTGCATGGCATTCTGCATGGGTTGTCGATCGCCGCGACGCCGACCCATCTGCTCTACACGCTGATCGGTGTCTTCATCGGCACGATGATCAGCCACTTGCCCGGAATCGGGCCGTCTGCCGGCATCGCGCTGCTGATCCCGGCGACGTTCGGCATGGACCCGACTTCGGCGCTGATGATGTTGACCGGGATTTACTACGGCTGCATGTACGGCGGCGCGGTGACGGCGATCCTGCTCAACACGCCCGGCGACGCCGCGGCGGTGATGACGGTGCTCGACGGTTATCCGCTGGCGCGAAAGGGTCGCGCGGCGGCGACGCTCGCGATTGCCGCGACCAGCTCGTTCATCGCCGGCATGATCGGCGTGACGCTACTGTCGTTCGTGGCCGTGCCGCTCGCAGCCGTCGCGCTGCATTTCGGGCCGACTGAATACTTCGCGCTGATCTGCTTCGCGCTCTCGACGGCCAGTGCGCTCACCGGCGAGTCGCTTGCGAAGGGCATGATCTCGGTGTTCCTCGGCCTTGGTCTCGCGACGGTCGGCATCGATCTTCAAAGCGGCGTACCGCGCTTCACGCTCGGCTTCACCGAACTGCTGGACCGCGTCAACTTCCTCGTCGTGGTAGTCGGCCTGTTTGCGATTTCCGAAGTGGGCCGCATGGTCGAAGGAACGCTCGGCGGCACGCTGCATACCGTGCGCGTCGAGGGCAAGCTGTGGTTCTCGCGCGAAGAGTGGCGCCGCGCGCGTCCGGCGGCCCTGCGCGGAACGTTTGTCGGTTTCCTGTGCGGCGCCGCACCGGGTCTCGGCGGTACGCTCGCATCGATGCTCTCGTACGTGCTGGAAAAGAAAATCTCGAAGCACCCCGAAGAATTCGGTCACGGCGCAATCGAAGGCGTGGCAGCGCCCGAGGCGGCGACCAACGCCGACACGTGCGGCGCATTCGTCCACCTGCTGGCGCTGGGCGTGCCGGGTTCGGGCTCGACCGCGGTGATCATGGGCGCGTTCATCATGTACGGCATCCAGCCGGGACCGCTGCTGTTTCATACGCAGCCGGACCTCGTGTGGGGGCTGATCGCGAGCATGTACATCGGCAACATCATGCTGCTGCTGCTGAACCTGCCGCTCGTCGGCATCCTGTCGCGCATCCTGTATGTGCCGCCCGGCGTGCTGCTGAGCCTGATTCTCGTGATCGCATCGGCGGGCGTGTACTCGTTCAACAGCGATAGCTTCGATCTGTATATGGCGCTCGGCTTCGGCGTGCTCGGTTACGCGTTCCGCAAGCTCGACATTCCGAAGGCACCGTTGCTGTTCGGCCTGATTCTCGGCCACACGCTCGAACAATCGTTCCGCCAGGCGCTGACCATTTCGAATGGCGATCCGACCGTGTTCGTGCGCAGCCCGATCTCGGCCGGCTTGCTGCTGTGCGCGTGCATCAGCGTCGGCGCGGCGATCTGGAGTCGCCGGCAGCCGCCCAAGGCGTTTCAGGAGACCCAGGAACAATTGACGGAACACCAGCTCGCCGAAGATCGCCATTGATGGTCGGCGCATCACTCGACGGACGTTTATCGGAGTCCTGATGAATGCGCAAGCCCGCCGCCCGGTGCGCGGCATCTCCTGCGTGGACATCGCCGCGCTGTTTGCCCGCGTCGGGCTGACGAGCTTCGGCGGCGGGCTGTCCGCATGGCTTTACCGCGAGGTGGTGACGCAGCGCGGCTGGCTCGGCGAAGGGGAGTTCCTCAGCGCGATGACGCTCGGGCAGATCCTGCCCGGCTCGAACGTGGTGAACCTTTCCGTGTATGTCGGCTACCGGATGCGCGGCTTGGCCGGCAGCGTGGTGGCGGTCGTCGCGCTGCTCGCTCCGCCGATGATCGTGATCGTGCTGTTCACGAGCGTGTTCAGCGCATGGATACGGGGTGCGGCGGTCCATGAGTTTCTTGAGGGCGTCGCGGCAGCGGCGGTGGGCATGACGGCGTCGGTCGGCGTGCGGGCGGCGCGCACGGCCGCGGGCGCAAGCCGCTGGCCGCTCGTGCTGATCGTCGCTGTGTTCGTCGCGGTCGGCGTGCTGCGCTGGCCGCTCGTGCCGGTGGCGCTCGTCGCGGGCACGGCCGGCGTGCTGCTTTCGCGAAGGGCCGAGCCGGATGCGTGACAACATCTATCTGCAACTGATCGCGGTGTTCGCGCCGCTATCGCTGCTTTCTATCGGCGGCGGACAAAGCGTCATCGCCGACATCAACCAGCAGGCCGTCGCAATCCACCGCTGGCTGACGCAGCGCGAGTTCGTCGATCTGTTCGCGATCTCGCGCGCGGCGCCCGGCCCTGGCTCGCTGCTGGCCACGCTGATCGGCTGGAAGGCGGCCGGGTGGACCGGCGCCATTATTGCGTCGCTCGCGCTCTTTCTGCCGTCGTCGCTGCTCGCGTACGCGGCGACGCGCGTATGGCGCCGGCACGATCGTCATCCCTGGCATCGGCGCGCGCAAACGGGGCTCGCGCCCGTCGCGACCGGACTCATCCTGGCCAGCTCGCTGACCGTGTTGCGCGCGGCGTCGTCGACGTGGTCGATCTGGGTTCTCGCGCTTGCGGCACTGGCGGTGTTCATGTCGCGCTCACGAATCAATCCGCTTTTCGTTCTCTTCGCGGCCGGCATGCTGAACGTGTTGCTCGGCAAAATCAACTGAGGTAGCCCGGCATGCAACTCTACGGAAGACGCAGCTCGATCAACGTGCAGAAGGTGCTCTGGTGCCTGGGCGAGCTTGGGTTTGCGCAAGGCGCCGATTATCAGCGCATCGACGCGGGATTGCAGTTCGGTGTCGTCGATACCCCCGGGTATCGGGCGCTCAACCCGAACGGACTCGTGCCGACGCTCGTCGACGGCGAACACATTGTTTGGGAGTCCAACACGATACTGCGCTACCTTGCGTCGTCGCGCGGTGCCGGCCAGCTATTGCCATCGGACGCGGCCGGTCGCTCGGAAGTCGAACGATGGATGGACTGGCAACTGGCCACGTTATGGGCGACGTTGCGCGTCGCGTTCCTCGGGCTCACGCGCACGCCGGAAGCGCAGCGCAATTACGGCGTCATTCGCGCGTCGTTTACGGAATCGGCGCGTCTTCTGCGTATTGCGGACGAGCGACTCCAGACGCGCGATTACCTCGCGTTGGATCGATTCACGTTGGCCGATCTCGTGGTCGCGCTGGCCGTGCACCGATGGTACGAGCTCAACGATCGCTTCCGCGCGATGCTCGCTGCGCAACCGGAAATGCCTGCGCTTGCCCGTTGGCTCGACGCTCAACGGGCGCGGCCTGCGTTCGCTGGTTCGCAGGGTTGAAGGCGCTCGTCTATCGGGCGGTATCCCGGGTGGACGGCCCGGAACCCTGCCGTGGCCAGTTGACGAATGCGAGCACCCAGAGCCCGAGCAGATTCAGCATCGGCACAAACGCCAGAATGGCCCAGAGCGGGGATACGCCGATTCGCCGCAGAATCCGCCCGAGTGGGTACAGCACCACCAAAGCCATGATGATGAGGACGGCCCAGTGTGCGCTTCCGTATCCGGCCATGTAGTCCCAGTGATACATCACGATGCACCTCCTCGTTGTTCGACTCTGCGGGAACGGGCGATCGACGGGTGTCGATCGCCCGGTGGAACGCGAATTAAAGCGCTACTCCATAGCAAACATCGCAAGCCAGAAACTCAGGCGTTGTACGCAAACATCGTCATCATGCCCCTCGCCATATGGTACAGATGATGGCAGTGGAACGGCCATTGGCCGGGATTGTCGGTATCGATCGCGATCGTTACCGAGCGGCGCGGCGGCACCAGAACGGTATCGCGCATCGCGCCGGCGAAGCGGCGCCCGTCGATGGCGACCACCTGGAAGCGATGCCCGTGCAGATGCATCGGATGCGCCATCATCGTCGTATTGCGCATCGTGACTTCGATGCGGTTTCCGCGATCGACGGCCAGTCGCGGGTGCGTTTCCTGGCCCCAGCGGTAGGTTGCCATATCGCCGGTGAGTGCCATGTCGAACGTCTTGCCGCGCGGCCGCGATGGAAGCGGAGCAACGGCGCGCAATCGGGATTCGAGCGCGAGATCGAGCACCGGTCCTTCAGTGCGTCCCTTCGCGGACACCTTCGATATGCGCGCGCCCTTCGGCTGAAGAATGATGCCCGTGCGCTCCTCGCCGCCTTCGCGCAGCGCCAGGATCGGAAACGCACGAGAATCGCGCGGCAATTGCAGAAGCACGTCGATACGTTGCCCCATGGTCAACGGGAAACGCCGACCCGTGACGGGCTGCACGGGTTGTCCGTCGACGGCGATCAACGTGCCTTCGATATGACCGAAGTCGATGGTAAAGGCGGTTGCAGTCGCGCCGTTGATGACGCGCACGCGCACGCGTCCGCCGTTTTCCACGCGTACGACTTCCGGATCGCCGAGCGTGCGGTCGTTGGCAAGATACGCATCGTAGTCGATGTCGTTGAGGTCGGGAGCCATCGCGGCGCCGCCCATCTGCATGCCGGGCATGGAGCCCATCATCGAGCCCATCGCGCCATCGGCGCCGGACATGTGCATGCCTTTCGTCGACATGGCGTCGTGGTTCATCGCGCCCGAAGCATGCGACTCGTGACCCGACCCGGTCAGACCCGCGAGCAGTTCCTCGGGCGATTTAAACGAAAAGTCGTGCAGCAGAATAACGACCTCCTGCTCGTCGCGCTTCGCCTGCCCGGCATCCGCGACGATCAGCGGGGCAGCGAGAAGTTGCTGCTCCTGCAGCGTATGCGCGTGCATCCAGTACGTGCCCGCGCTTCCCACGGGAAAATCGAAGGCGAGTTGCGCACCGGCGTCGATCGACGGCATCGACGCATCCCCGGCGCCGTCCTGGGACGACGGCGGTATGAGGCCGTGCCAATGCATCACGGTAGGTTCGGCCGTTGCGTTGCGCAGGACGACGTTGAACGCATCGCCCTCGCGCAGCCTGATTCCCTGCGTGCCGTCGGGCTGTCGAATGCCATAGACGTCTGCTGCGCGGCCGTTCACCTCGATGGTCCTGCGCACGATGGAGAGTTCGACCGGCGGCGTTGCGGCCGCATGAGTGGCGGGTTCGACGGCCCGAGCCTGCTTGGTCAGTGCCGGTGTCAGCGCCAGCGCTGTTGCGCCTGCGACGGTGCCCATGAGAAATTCGCGACGAGACATGGCCCATTCGCCCGACAACGTGGCGAAGCGCGCGTTAATGAGGTTTCGCATCCTGGTTTCCTCGATATGAATTGACCGGTCAGCCGTGAACGGCTGACGCGACGACGCATCGGCACTGCACGGAATCGTGCAGCCGATGGAGTCAGGCGAGGAGGAAGCGCGGCGGTCGCTCGATGCCGCTGGTCAGGAAACGTGTGGCCGCATCGGATGCCGGACGGAGGGTGCGGCGAACGACGACGCGGTAGCAGGGCGCTATCGCGACCGACGTGGGTGCAGCGGCGCTCGCGTAGCATGCGGAGCACATGCCGCACGGGTCGGTGTCGTGTGCGGGGTTCATCGCTTTGCCACCATGATGGCAAGCGGATTCGTTCATGGCGGCGTGCGACGCTTGACCGGCGCTCATGGGCATCATCGCGCAGTCGTGCGCTTTGCTCATGCCCCGCAAGCCGCTTTGGTTTGAAGACGGCGCCGCGAGCGCGCCGATCGGCAAGCTCAGGATCAGTAGCAGCAGAAGAAGCAGCGTGCGCCAGCGAAGCATAGTAGCCTTGAGGAGCGAGGTCGCGGGACGATCCTCGCCGATGTCATCGCCCGATACAGGGCGGCCCGAATATCCGGGTCACCCGGATGCTAACACCGCCTGACGTCATGGCGGTGCTTGCGACGACCGGTCGCACGGCGCGCATGCTCATCACGGTGAAAGCGACCACGCACAGACGAGCGTTGAGGAACCGCTTCGCGATCCCGTCTACGGAATGAAAGTCACGGACGAATCACGTTTTCACAGCGGATACCACGGAAAGCAATACTACTTTTGCAGCGATGCGTGCTTGACGAAGTTTCAGGCCGCGCCGGAGCAATACGTCGAACCTCCCGCTGTGGACGCGGCACCGCCTGCACCGGAAGGCGCCCTCTACACGTGCCCGATGCATCCGGAAATACGCCAGGACCACCCCGGCCAGTGCCCCAAATGCGGCATGACGCTGGAGCCGGTTCTGCCGGACGTCGACGAAGGAGAGAACCCGGAGCTGGTCGATTTTCGGCGTCGCTTCTGGTGGACGCTGCCGCTCACCGCAATGGTCTTTGTGCTGGCGATGTTCGGCCATGGACTCGAGTGCCACGAGATGGTTTGCGGCGCGGGTGCGCCGCCCCGACCGAACCCGGGGCGACGCGACGGGGAACGGGTAGGGCGATTACTGCGCGACCGGCTGCGTTACGTCGGTGCCGAACCAGTGCATGGAGATCTTTTTCAACGTGCCGTCCTGCTTCATCGCGCTCAAGGCATCGTTGATCGCCTTCTCAAACTCAGGATTCCCCTTGCGGAACGGAATGCCCATTTCCTGCTCTCCACCCTTTAGAACCGCGCCGGTCCGAAGCGGGAGATTCGACGTCTTGATGATGTACGGCAGCATCAGGCGATCGTCCAGCGTCGCGTCGATCCGCCCCGCTGCGAGATCGCGCAATTTCTCAGGGGCGCCTGGGTAGGTTTGCACATTGATGCCCGAAACGGCGCGAGCCATCTGGTCATAGTTCGTGCCGAGCGTCACGCCGAGCTTCTTGTCACCGACGAATTCGTTGAGTGAATTGAACTGGCGCTTGTCGTCGGCACGCTGGATCAACTGCGCTGCCGAGAACGTATAAGGCTGGCTGAAATCGAGCGCCTGTTTGCGCTGCGGCGTGATCGTGACCTGGTTGACAATCACGTCGAACTTGCCCGCCTGCAAACCGGCGAGGATGCCGCTCCACTCGGTGGGGATGAATTGTGGTTTGACGCCCAGCCTGCCTGCAAGCGCCTTGGCGACATCCACGTCGAAGCCTTCGAGTTCGCCGGACGCATTCCGGTAATCGAAGGGCGGGTAGGTACCCTCAAGGCCGATGCGCAGCACACCGTTCGACTTCACGGTTTCCAGCAGATCCTGGGCGTGGGCGCTTGCCGCCATAAAGCCGAACGCAGTGACGACGATCGCGCTGCACAAAAACTGACTGACGGGTTTTTTGAGCATCATTATCTTCTCCTGGAATATACGGTACCTTCGACCATCCTTGGGGCCGCCCCCTGAAAGACTGGAATGCGCTCTCTCGTTCCTCAGACGGGGGTGAGGCTCCTGAATGTAAAGGATCGGCCAGGCCTATGGCAATTCCGGTTAAACCCCGTTAAGTGGTGTGTCTGCTGGGCGGGTACGATCTGCGCACGGCGTCTTGAGAAACGCGCTTCGCAGGGCGCGAAAGTAGCCACGCGAGATCCAGTTCGCCGAGCACGGCGTTCGTGCGATCGGCAGCGATCAGATGGTCGCTGAACCGCCGATGCTGGATACTGTCGTGCAGATGCAGTTCGCCACTGTCGATGCGCTTGCGCAGTTGCCGGTAGACCCAGAATTCACGCCGATCACCGCGCAGGGCTGTGGGTTGACCCGCGTCGTCGAACTCGAGCAGGAAGGCCCGCAGACGTTTGGGGATAGTGTCAGACGGAATCTCCGCGACGGGCCGTTGGGCAAGACGTTGTTTGCGTGAAAACACCCCGCGCATCCAGTGCAAGGCCGCGAGCCAAGGATCATTGTCCCGCGCGCTGGAAAACCCGAGTGCCATTGCCTGCGGCCTGAGCCGCGTGCGAACCTGTCGGGCTGCTGCGTCGACGGTACGCCAGCGCATTTCCATCTGGCTGACGGGTTTGTTGCTCAGTAACTGGGCGACCTGTTGCAGGGTGGCTTTGGGCAGGGTGCTGAACGCCTGATGCCGCACGGATCCGAACGGTGTGACATCGTCGAGGGTGTCGTCGACGTAGAGTTGCAGGAGCCGGCCGACCTGCGGGGTGTCCTTCCGCCGCTGGAGCTGGACTAGCTGGCAGGGTGAAGCAGGGGATTCCACCCTGCGGCTCGGCTTGCGTGACTTGTGACTCGATCTCAGAGCCTCTGATGATCGGGCAACGGCGATTGATTGATTTCGCCGGCGGCACAATTTCGGACCTGTCTAATATGCCAAAAACTACCACTCACCTACCATCGGGGTGATTCAAGGTTCTTGATTGGCTCCATATGAATACACGCAAGCGACGGGAAGATTTCGGGTTCTGTTGCGGTAAGCGTGACGGGGCGACGAATCTCGGTATGGTCAGCATTGCTTACGACACAAGAGAGTAAAACTGCTGGGGAGCAGACAACGGCGCTTTGCCCGCACATTTCATCTGTCCGTTCCTGATCATGTGCATCGTCTCAATGCCACCCAGGATGATCCGCGCACAGTGAAAGTCCTTGAACCCCAGCATGGGACGGGTTCGACGTTTGATGGCGCGATGGTCTTGCTCCACGATGTTATTCA
>Ga0265338_10000942_pt1 | contig 49028 bp, 37 predicted proteins | sample 42126metaG_FD_193579 | JGI IMG/M metagenome (GOLD analysis project Ga0265338, IMG submission 193579) | Rhizosphere microbial communities from Carex aquatilis grown in University of Washington, Seatle, WA, United States - 4-21-26 metaG | ecosystem: Host-associated > Plants > Roots > Rhizosphere...
AGCAATCCAAAAGCGGCGCGAAGGACAGCACCACGACCAAGAACGCCGACGCCGCGGCGCTTTACGAAAACATCCTGACGATTCAAAACGCCGCCGACCTGCAATATCCGGCGACGAATTCCGCCAATGCCGGCGTGCGCGATGAATTCCGTCTGGGAATATTCCCGCCCGACCATGGCGGCAACAGCACGCCGACCCCGGCCCCGACGCCCGCACCAGCCGCGGCAACACCGGGGAAATAGTTCATTTGAGAAAAACCCGAACGGCCCGGTTAATATCGCGATAAGAGGATTAAAGATTTTGCCGCCATTTTACTGAATGGAGAGGACATCATTGGACGAGACGCGGCGGCAAAGAAACTCCGGGTCCTGGCGGCTCGTCCGACATGTAACCGCTGCGGGCGACAGTGGTAATGCCCTCATCGCCCAATCTTTCCCGTGATGCTTGGTTTTTCAAAGCCCGTAGGGCTGGCATCTTTGTAGATTACGGTTTCAAATCAAACCAAGCTCCGTCAGGAGCGACATCATCGGAATATGCCGCCCCTGACGGGGCTGAAATTCCATTTGGTTTTTGGTTCTACAAAGATGCCGCGCCTACGGCGCTACGTTAGGGCGGGCAGTCCTCTGCCCGCCGAACGTCCGAACGCAAAGACCGGCGCGCACGAAGTGCCGCGCCTTACCATTACTTACAAAGGTTTTTCCCAAAGAGCGAGGGATTGGCGGATGATTTCGTCCAACTCGGCCTTGGATTCGCCGCCGCCGAAGGTGAAGGTGCCGGTGAGATGCTTCCAGTCGTCCGGCGACAGGCCGTAAAGCTCGTGGGCGATGAAGGTTTCCAGCGCCGCGCGTTCCTGCACATCGCGCGGATTTTTCAACAGCTTCCCGGCAAACTCGGCCAGCTTCTTTTTCTGCGCGATGGTGAGTTTGGGAATCGGAAGTTCCAAAAACTGGAAGATGCTTACATGCGTTGTAACCTTGCTTCGCAAATAGAAGTTCAATACGAGCGAGTTTGCAAGACAGACCAACTCTTGAATAAAAGCGGGATCAACCTCTTGCTGCTGTAATTTTCCTTTGCCATCCACCTCGTAAATGTAAGGACTTAAATACATCAACGTATGCGCTGCGCATACGTTGGCGGGAATAAGTGCGCTGATTATCGTGCGTTCGTTTGTGGAACTAGCAACTTCACGGTAAGCAAACCGCTCGAATTCGTATTGCAGTTTGAATTCACGCTTCTCGAACACTTGCCGCAATATCTTATCCAACCCGTCTCTTGATTCCGGCAGCACTTTTCCATCAAGCTTCTCAAGTTTCTCATCGCGGACGAATTGCGCGAGGCGGAAGATTTCCTTGCGGAGCAATTCTTCTCGAATTTCCGCTTCTTCAACTGCGAACGTGCCCGGACAAAAGTTCGCGTCGAATTGGTGGATCATCTTGCCTTCGTAAAGTCGAAGCTGTCCCTTGGCTGCTTTCTTGTCACCGAGCTTGCGGAAGAAATGGCTGTCGCCGGTCATGTGCAACTCGCGGCGGAATGTGTAGCCAAATTCCTCCAGCAGTTGGTGGCTACCGCGAATTTTTGTCGCCAGTTCGTAATCAATCGCCGAACGGAATTCCATGAAGGATTCGTTGTGCGGCGAGAAGCGACGAATCATTTCAACGGCATAACGAATCGGTTCAGCTGAATAGTCTTTCGGGTCATGCAGATAAAACCGCGCGTCGAAAGCATGGTCATCTGGCGTGGTGGCACCCTTGACGACCTTAAAAAATCCGAATTTGAAACGGCTGTCCACGTCCGGGAATATCTGCTTGGTCTTCTCCCGCCCGCTCTCCATAACCTTGTAGCCGCGATTCTCAAACGAGGTCAGTTCATCCAGCCGATGCTCGGTGATGAACCAGCGGCGGAGATCGGCACAGCCTTCGTCGGTCTGGATGCCGGACGGAACGAGCAGTGAAAATTGTCCACCCTGCCGGACGAGCGAGAGATCGCGTTCGATGAAAAGCTTCCAAAGATTCCAATCGCCCGTGCCTTGCTTCTTGAAAGTTTTGCCGAAGTATTCCTTGTGCCGTTCGTAGTAGGCTTCATGCTCCGACCACTTGGCGGCAAAGTCTTTGTTCGCCTTGAGTTCGTCGGCAAACCATTTCTCAAATGTCGGGCCGTCCATGCCCATTTTGCTGAACTGCGGTTTGCCGCGATAGAAATTGGCGGCGAATTCCTTGCGGATGGGCTTGAACCCTTCCCACGGCGGATTGCCAATGATGCCGTCGAAGCCGGCCGGCTGGTAGGGCGCGTCACTCCGTGCGCGCCGTTTTTCGTTCGGCGCGGAAGGGACTCCGCGCCCCACCTGCTCGGCGGGCAGAGGACTGCCCGCCCTACCTTTGGCGCTGCCATCCGCCTCAAACCAGCACGGCCAGAAATGGAGCGCAAAGCCGCCGGGTTCGCACGGCAGGTTTTCGCCCGCGAAATGCTCAAGGAAACTGGCGCGAACGTTTTTCCGCAACGCGAGCGCGTCATCCAGCGCTTCATGCCGCATGGGATTCTGAATGTAGGCGGCGCGGAGTTCAGAGAGTTTCTTCAGCTCGGCCCGGTGATATTCCGCCAGCCACTCCGCCTGCTTCTGCAATTCCAAGTCCACGAGGGAATCGGCGCAGTGAAAATTGAGTTCGAGGTTGGGCAGGATTTTTACGACGTCGGTTTTAAGGTCGCGATAATTGTAATCGGCGGGCGAGAGCTTGACGGCCTCCTTCCAGATGTTGGTCTTGGCCACTTCGATGGCGCCGGGGTCCTTGTCCACGCCAAAAATGTGGCGCAGGAGAATCTGCGCGATGAGGATGCGGCGGTTGTCAAAATTCCGGGCGCGGCGGAAGGCGAGCGCGGCCTCGACGTTGGGCGGCATCTCGGCGAGGAACATTTCGCCATTCTCCGGCTTGAGGATTTTCAGCACCCACGCGCAGGCCTGGTCAATGCGCTGGTATTGCTGCCAGAAGGAACGCAGGGCCTTGATGAGAAAGCCGCCGGAACCGCAGGCGGTGTCCGCCACGCGGATTTCAAACAATTGCGCCATGAGCTTGTCCGCGCGTTTGAAATCGCATTTCTGGCTGCCGACGGCATCGCAGATTTCGTCCACGAGTTTTCCCGCCAGCGAATTGACGAGCGAATCGGCCATCGGGCCGGTGATGCCGGCGGGAGTGTAATAGATGCCCTCGTCCTTGCGGTTGGCGGCGAGGAACATTTCATAGCTCTTGCCAAAGATGTCCTCGTCAATGCGGCGGTAATTGTAATGGACGATGCCGCGGGTGCTGAAGGTCTGGTCCCAGGTATTGATGCCGAGAATGAAATTCAGCTTGTCGCAAAAGCGCTGAAGGTTGGCCGGATCCTTGTCGAGCCGGTCCCAGACGCGGGCGGAAAAAATCTCGGTGTCGTAGTAGTCGTCGAAAAACTCCTCAAATTGGGCAAGGAACTTGGGGACGATGCGGTGCGGGCCTTTGGCCTGCCAGTCGCGGGTGTGCTGGGCGTAGGCGTCCTGGGTGTAGTGATAGGGCACGAGGCCGAAATCCTCAATCGTGCGGGCAAAAATGAGCTTGTTGATGAGGAGGATGATGGATTCAGCGGCGAGTTCCGGCGGCGACCATTTGACCTTGTCGAATTCGTTGAACCAGATTTTAAGGTCTTCGAAGAACTGTTGTTCGAGTTCGGGCTTCTCCGCCGTGTCTTCCAGGCGGCGCACGGTGTCGAGCACGCTGTGGGATTCACGGCAACGCACGAGGAAATCCGCAAAGGGCATCGTGGCGAAATACTTCTCCTCAAAGAAGAAATCGCGGGTGCTGAAGAACCACGCAGTGCGGAGATCGGTGAGAATCAGGTATTCGTGGTCGCGGAGATATTTTTTGACCTGGGTGACGTGGTGTTTCGGATTGGCGTCCTTGCTCCAGACCGCGTCCATGCCGTCGCGCTGGAAAAGCGGTTTGAGTTCGAGCGGAACGAGTTCGCCCGTTTTTTCCGGAAGTATGAAATCCACGAAACCTTCCTTCACGCCCACCTGGCGCGTGGGGTGAACGCCCAGCACGTCCTCGCACAGCGCGGTGAAAAGGTCTTCGGCGGCGGATTCGGGCTTCGCGACATTTCTCAGATCAAGCAGATACTTTTCAATCGGGGGATAAGGCGAGGGCTTCCGCGCGCCCGGCGCGAGCGGCAGAAATTCAATGCGATCCTGCCCGGTGAGGTCTTGAAGGGCAATGAGGATGTCGTCAGGCTTCACGTGCCAGCAGTTTGCGCGGGAAAATTGGCAGCGTCAAATCTTCTGCGCTAATCCGCGAAATCTGCGGACGACTTGCGGCTAAACAAAAATCGTCTGCTCGCGGGCCGGGCCGATGGAGGCGATGAACAAACGCGCGCTTAATCCAACTGCAATTCCCTTTTGACCTGTAACCACGGGATGCGCGGTTTGTTGCCGTTGGCGCGTTTGGCGCGTTCGATGATCCGGGCGTCCTTGATATCTCTGCGGTTTATGAATTTTCACGCATAAAACGTCAGACGTGCGCGAGTTCGCGCGCGTGGGGAATGTCATGCGTGTCCAACGGACGCACTTGATCGCGTTCCAGCGTCAACAGTGCGACGGTGTGGCCGTCGTAGCCGACGAATTCGACTTCAAATCCTTCGCCATTGCCATGCACCAAAACGGCCGTGCCCACATCGCCACGCATCAGCCCATGTTCAGGCAGGTCGCGCGTCAAAGCCACAGCATCCAGTTCATTGATTGTGTTCATAATTTTGGCAATGGATGCGCCGTCACAAAACGCGGCGCACCGCCAGCAACATCAATATACCATGCGCTGCGAACATTCAAGCCTGTGCCGTCGGGCGCGGTCAACCGCCCGTCCACGACATAGCGTCCACCGTGCGGCGTGATTTCGGATTCAACGACTTCATTTTCACGAGCCAGACAAAGCAGAGCATCCGCCAACTTTTTCCATTCCACCACCGTGAAACCAAACCGGAGAAAAAACCATGCTTTGCTTCCGCCAGCCGGATGCGCCGGATTGAGCAAATACTGAGTGACCTTTCGTTCCGGCACTGTGGCCAATTCGGCATTCGGCAATTTCATTTTCAAACGAAAATCGTCTGCTCGCGGGCCGGGCCGATGGAGGCGATAAACAGTTTCGCGTCGGTCAAACCGGCGATGGCCTTCAGATACTCGCGCGCCTTCGGCGGGAGGTCCTTGAACTTGCGCGCCCTGTCGGTGGGCGTGCGCCAGCCTTCAAATTCCACATAGACCGGTTCGCATTCGGCAAGAATCCGCGCATCGTTCGGCACAAAGTCGTATTGCTTTTTGCCGTGGCGGTACGCGACACAAACCTTGATCGTTTCCACGGTGTCGAGCCCGTCGAGATTGGTGATGGCGAGGTCGTCAATGCCATTGACCATGGTCGCATGGCGCGTGGCAACGGAATCAAACCAGCCGCAACGACGGGCGCGGCCGGTCGTCGCACCGAATTCGCGGCCCATGCCGTGCAACAGATCGGAAATCTCCTGGTTCTCGGTCGGCAACGGCCCCTCGCCCACCCGGGTCGTGTAGGCCTTCATCACGCCCACGACGCGGTCCATCCGGTTCGGCGCAACGCCCGAACCCGTGCAGGCGCCGCCCGCCGTCGTATTGGATGACGTGACAAACGGATAGGTGCCATGGTCAATGTCGAGAAAGGTCCCCTGCGCGCCTTCGAACAAGATGTCGGCCTTCCGCCGCGCCGCGTGGTGCAGCAGGACGACCGTGTTGGCCACGAACGGTTTCAGAAATTTGCCGGCGGCCTGGTATTCCTTGAGCACCTGTTTGAAGGACAGCGGCCGGGCGCCGAGCGCCTTGAGCACCTCGTTGTTTTCCTTGATGCGCAGGCGGAGTTTTTCCTCGAACCGTTCCGGGTTCACGAGGTCAATCATGCGCAAACCGACGCGCGCCGCCTTGTCGCCATAGGCGGGACCGATCCCGCGCTTGGTGGTGCCGATCTTGTTCTTGCCCTTGAGAATTTCGCGCTGCGCGTCGAGTTCCCGGTGATACGGCAGGACGACGTGGGCTGTTTCGCTGACGACGAGGTTGGCGCCAACCTTGACTCCGAGCTTATGTAGCCCGGTGATTTCGTTGACGAGGCCAACGGGGTCGATGACCACGCCGTTGCCGATGACGCACAGCTTGCCCTTGCGCAGGATGCCGGAGGGCACGAGGTGCAGGACGTATTTTTGTTTGCCGATGAAGACGGTGTGACCGGCGTTGTTGCCCCCGGCATAGCGGACAACGATGTCCGCGTCCTCCGTCAGCACGTCAATGATCTTGCCCTTGCCTTCGTCGCCCCATTGAGCGCCGACCAAAATTGTATTTGCCATAGTTTTAAATTTCAACGGCGGCGCAGCAGCACCGCCCTACCGGCGACAATAAAAATCCCCGAACGCGGGTTCGGGGCAAAGCGCACGTCTTTGCGAACAGAGGCTAAAAACGGGAGCGGTTGATGTCAATTCCCAACGCAAGCGGCCATGTTGAGCGCGGGATTACGGGGAGACCAGGCGATAGAACACGTTGGTCATCCCCGGATCGATGTTGATGGAAAAGTTTGTGGAGGCATCGGAGCCGGGCACGGTTGACCAATTGGTGGAATCCAACCCCACCGAGTTGCTCTGCACCAGCCAGCCGAGGTAGCCGATGGGCCAGCTCAGGGTGAGATTCGGGCTGGAAAACACATAATCAACCGTGGGAGGAACGATCACCGGAGTGCTCTGGCCGGCAACCGTGATGGAACTGATGGTCATGGTGCTGGCCGTGTTCCCGTTGGCCCGCCAACCGACGGCCAAACCATCGAACGCGGTGGTGAGCGGGATCGTCCCGGTAGTGGCAGTCATTGTTGAAAGCAGCGTGCCGGTGTTGTTGGTGCCGGTGTAAAGCTGGCTCTGCAACTGGAGGGCGCCAGACGGCATGAGTGTATAGGTCAGAATCTCGGTGTATTGGCCGCCAACGGTCAGGCCGACCGAGGGAATGGCGGACACGGCACCGACCGCCGCTGCAGGCGGGTTCAGGTAACTTGAACTGGTGCTGGTAGTCACCAAATCCTGATTATTGTTGGTGGTGCCCGACTGCGGTTTCCGATCATAAAAAGCGCAATTCCCGCCGGTGAAGCCGATCTGTGCGACATAGCCCCGCCAATTCTGGGCGCCTCCGGTGGCCGCGGTGTTGAATGAGCCCGTCATGGTGCCGTTTAGGCCACCCCCGACCGGCGACACCCCGCCTGAATTGTACAATCCAAACCCCCAGTTGCCGTTCGTGCTCAGAATGCCGGCCGTGTTGGTAAACGTCAGGCTCAGTTGAATGAAATCACCGGCGGTGATCAGCGGGATGGCCACAGCGGCAAAACGGGCCTGCAGTTCAATGACCCCGCTGCTCGTGGCCGCGATGCCGAACACAAGCCGTCCGGGCGCGAGGGAAGGAGACGGGTTCCAACTCTTGCCGGACAAAATTTCATAGCTTGTGCCCGTTGGGGTGGGCAAAGCCGGCGCAAGCGAATTGACCGTGCTGGAGCTGAACGTCTCCATGAAGAAGGTTCCTGCCGACGGATTGACGACCTGGAGCAACGGGCTGGAGGTGCTGGGGGCGTAGGCTGTGGTGCCGTATCCGCCGGCGCCGGAATAAATTGCCGTGATGGTATGGGTTCCGGTGGCAAACTGGGTGCCGGTAATATTGAACGTCGCCTGGCCGCCGCTGAGCGTTCCGGCACCCAGGGTGACGGAACCGTCCTTAAAGAGGACCGATTCACCGTTGGTCGGAGCAGGACTGACCGTGGCGGTCAACGTCAACGGCGTACCGTAGATGGAGGGATTGTCCGACGATTGCACGGTGGTGGTGGTGACGAACGGATATACGCCGGTATAGGCGGCCACGACTTTGACCTGTCCGGCGGTATTGGTGTCGAAAACGTAAGTGTATCCTGCCGGCGCAGACCCAATCGCCGGCAAGGCACCGCTCAAATTAGGAGTATACGTCATCAGCGTGAAGGTGCCATTGGTGAAGCCGGGGCCGTTGGTCAGATTGAGTGTGCCTCCCAAGGCCAGGCTGCCCACCACCACCAGCCGATCCACATTGGTGTCGAGGACATAGTTCAACACGGCGGAGGGAAAGAGGGTGAGGCCGTTGCTGATGCTGAAGGTGCTGGCCGACAGGAACAGCGGGCCATCGTCAACGGTGTTGGTGTCCTTAAGCGCGCCCTGTGCGTTGTACAAAACAAAGCTGTTGCCGTAACCATTTGTCGTCAGGCCGCCGAACTTGAACAGCGTATTGGTCGGCACACTGTTGCTAATGGTGACCTGGGCGTTGAAGAGCGCGAACGAGTTGCTGGTGGCGGTCACGTTGATTTTGGAATCGATGAATTGCGCGCCGTGAACATTATAGAGGTAGAAATTCTTGTTCCCGGTCAGATTGATCCGGTTGAAAACTATGTTGGTGGCGGGCATTTCGGTTCGCGCCCAGATGAGGCCAACAGGAGTACCGCTGAGGGACGTGGCGTTGATGTTGCTGAACGTGATATTGCGATAAATCGGCGTCAGGCCGCTTACGGCCGCCACCACCTGGGTGGAGGCGTAATAGGGCGAGATACTGCTGGGCGTGCCAACTTCGTTGTAATAGCCGTAAATCTGGATCGGGAAATGCACATTGGTCATACCGATGTTCAGATAGGAAATATTCTGGACGAGACCGCCGCGATCATTGTCCGATTTGATGCGGATGCCGTTGTCAGCCCCGTTGATCGTGCAGTTGATGACAGTGATGTTCGACACGCCACCGGAAGTACCGCTGCCGATGGAAATGCCGTGACCATCGCCATAGGTGTTGTTGGTGATGAGCACGTCCGAGGTGCCGCCGCCGCAGGTGAAATCGTCGTCCCCCACGCTGATGTTGCAGTTCTGGACCAGGACGTTCGTCCCGGTCACGTCACACGCGTCAGTGTTGTGGCCCGGCGTCACTGGATCGCTGGAGGAGGGCGCGCGAATCGTCACGCCTTGAACAGTGATATTACCCGACGAAGAGCCTCCGAGCGCGATATGGAACATCGGCGAATTCGAAAGCGTCACATTTTGGATGAGCACCCGGCTGCAACCGGAAGGTGAAATCATCTTTGGCCGGGCGGCATTGTTGGTATTCGCCCACGGCCACCACGGCGCACCCTGGCCATCGATTGCGCCCGAACCACTGATCTCAATGTTCGTCAGGTTGGCGCCGGAAATGAAAGTGTTCGCCACGAAGTAGACGTTGGTGCCGCCGTTCGTGAACCAGGTGACCGGGTATTGCCCGAACGGCAGCATCCGGAGAATCGCTCCGCCATCGATCTGCAAATTGACATTGTTGGCCAGCGTGAACGGCCCGCTCAGATATGTACCCGGCGGAATCTCCACCGTGCCGCCGGCTGCGCCGTTGGTGGTTCCCCCCGCCGCCGCCGCATTGATGGCATTTTGAATGGCCGTCGTATTGGTCAACGTGGTGCTGCTAACCGCACCGAAGCTGGTGATATTGACAAGGTTGTTGGTGTTGATGTTGATCGTCCAGGGAACGATGGCTGAAGCCCGGGCCGCTACCAGCAGCAACAAAACCATCACCGGCAGGTATCTGGTGCCGAAGGACGAAACATTCATAACTGCTAGGGATACGCCAGCCGCAGGAAGACAGAACCGTTATCGGGATTAATGACGATGTTGGTCGAGATGACGTTGGCGGAATCTGGCACAGTCACCCAGTTGGTTCCCAGACCGCTGCTCAAATCGTTCGTCTGGATTTGTAATTGCCAGCCCAAGTGGTCCTGCGGCCAGGAGATCTGCAATTGTCCCCCGCCCGCCTGCATGACAATGTTCGTCGGCTGGCTGGACGGCAAGGGAGCGGCGCTGGCTTGAAGCGAACTGGTGCTCTCGCCGCCCGCACCGGCAGCGGTAACCACGTAATAATAATTCACCGCATTGGTCACATCCGCATCCGAATAATTCGTCGCCGTCAGCGGGCTGAAAACCATCGGGTATGGCCCGTTATTGGCCGTCCCACGCTTCAGGTTGTAGCTCGTCGCGCCGTTGACGGCATTCCATCTCAGATTGATGAGCAGATTGGTTCCCACCGCCACGAGATTGGTCGGCGCAAGCAGGGTCACGATGAGATTCACCTTTCCGGCAGTGCTGGTGTCGAATGAATAACTATAGCCGGTCGGAACGGATGCCAGGACCGGCGGCGAACCGCTCAGCGTTCCCGTGTAAGTCATCAACGTGTAAGTTCCGTTCGTGAAGCCGGTGCCGGCAGCTATCCAGTTGGTGCCGCCCAGCAAAAGGTTGCCGGTGACCGCCAGCCTGGCCGCAGTGGTGCCCAGCGTGTAATTCAGCAGCGTTTTCGGAGCCAGTGAAAGACTGGTGGGGATGCTCAGCAGGCTGGCCGACAACGAGCACGGACCGTCGTCAAAAACGTTCGTGCCTTTCAGTGAAGCCAGTGTGTTATAAAGCGTGAGGGTGTTGGCATAACCATTGGTCGTCAACCCGTCAAACGTGTACTGGGTGGCGGAGGGAGCGCTGTTGCTGACAATGACTTGCGCATTAAAGAGTGCGAACGTGGTGGTGCTGGCCGACACGGTGATCTTTGAATCAATGAACTGCGCCCCGCTCACGTTGTAGAGACAAAAATTCCGGTCGCCGGAAATATTGACCCGGTTGAAGACGATGTTGGTGGCGGGCAATTCCGTGCGCGACCAGATGATGCCCACTGGATATCCGCTGACGGAAGTTGCATTGATATTGCTGAAGGTGATGTCGCGGTAAACGGGAGTCGTGCCGACCACACCCGCCACCGCCTGCGTCGAGGCGTAATAGGGCGTGATGCTGCTGGGCGTGCCCACCTCGTTGTAATAGCCATAGACCTGGATCGGGAAATGCACATTGGTCATGCCGATGTTGAGATAGGAGATGTTCCGAACCAGTCCGCTGCGGTCGTTGTCCGACTTGATGCGGATGCCGTTGTCCGTGCCGCTGAACGTGCAATTGATGACCATGATGTTGGAAACGCCCTGGGTGTAGCTCCCGATGGAGACCCCATGACCGTTGCCGTACGTGTTGTTGGTGATGAGGACGTCCGAGGTGCCGCCCCCGCAGGTGAAATCATCGTCGCCCACACTGATGTGACAGTTCTGGACGAGGATGTTAGTGCCACTCACGTCGCAGGCATCGGTATTTTTCGCCGGCGGGCTGGCGCTGGAAGGCGGTGATTGGACCGTGACGCCTTGAACAGTGATATTGCCCTTGCTGCCGCTGAAAGACATGTGAAACATCGGAGAATTGGAAAGTGTCACAGTTTGAATCAGCTGCCGGTTGCAGCCTTGAAACCGGACCATGATCGGTCGGTCCAGTGACGAATTGGCCTGAAACGCAGTCCACCAGGCGGAACCCTGCCCGTCAATCGCCCCTGAACCGCTGATTTCAATATCGTTCACGTTGGTGGCGCCAATCAGATTGCCGGATCCGGGATAACTGCCGTAAGGCAACATCCGCAGAATCGCGCCACTGTCGAGCTGCAGATTAATGCCGCTTCGCATCGTGAGCGGTCCGCTCAAATAAGTGCCCGCAGGGATTTCCACGGTACAGCCCCCATTGGTGGTCGCCGCCGAATCAATGGTGCTTTGAATGGCTGCGGTATTGGTCAGAGTGGTGCTGCTGACGGCACCGAAACTGGTGATGCTGACAATGTTGTTGGTATTGATGACCGGCAGGGTCGGTGCCGCCGAGCTGGCTGAAATGACCATCAGGAAGAGCAGCACTAACAGCGCGGCAAAAAACTTTCTGCCCCGGATACCTTCGGTTGGAACGTCATTTTGACCACGCGTCAAGACACGCCATGCGGCTTCAAATCTTGCTGATTTCAATCAACTTAATGTAGTCTGAGCGGCCCAATGGTCAATCGCTGGAATGTGCAAAGAAAATTGAAAATTCGGCACTTACCGCCACTTCAGCATGTCAGACCGGCCTCAGCTTATAATCTGGCGGGATGGGCATCGAGTATTTCCCGCGCCTGCCGTACCAGAGCATCCAGTTGGTATGGTTTGGCGATCAAGCCGCTCGCACCTTCCTGAAGCGCGCGCTCGAGAAGCTCCTCTCCGCCATAACCCGTGGTGAGCAGGACGGGAAGGTTGGGATTGCTGGCGCGCAGCCGTTTCAGGCATTCCCACCCCCCCATGCCCGGCATGCCGAGATCCATTACCACCAGGCGGATGCGGCCGTCGGCTTCGGCATGTCGCAACAACGCACTTTCGCCATCGCTGGCCGGAACAATCGTGTAGCCGAGCCGCCTGAAGGCGCGGGCCACAACAGTCAGAATGGGAGCCTCATCGTCCACGACCAGGATCGTTTCCTTCCCACCCGCGGGGGCCGGTTTTGTTTTGGGCACGCCTAAGGCGGTTTCACCATTGGCTTGCCACGCCGGCAGGAGAATTTTGAAAGTGGTGCCGGCCCCGACTTTGCTGTCGCATAAAATCTGGCCGCCATGGCCGTTGATGATGCCAAAGACGACCGAGAGGCCCAGCCCGGTGCCTTCGCCGAGTTTCTTGGTGGTAAAGAACGGTTCGTAGATGCGCTGCATGGTTGGTTGATCCATCCCGTGGCCGGTATCCGTCACGGCCACCTGGACGAACCGGCCGGGCTGGATTTCCGGATGGAGACGACAGTAGGCCGGATCCAGTTCCACATTGCGGGTTTTAATCGTCAGCGCGCCGCCATCAGGCATGGCATGGGAGGCATTCACCGCCAGGTTCATCATGACTTGATGAAGCTGGTCGGAAGAACCATTGATCTGGCTCAGTTCGGCAGCGAGCTGGGCGTGGATGGTTATGTTCTTGGGAAACAGGCGCTGGAGCATCTTTTGCATGTCCCGAATCAAATTATTGAACTGCACGGGCCGTTTTTCAGTTTTGGCCACGCCTTTCCGGCTGAAGGTCAGCAGCTGTCCGGACAAGGCCGCGCCGCGTTGTGAAGCCTCTACCACCGTGTCCAGAAATTCCCTTTGTTCACTCGAGGTATGAGGGTCACTTCCAATCAATTCAGCAGCGCCGGACACAACCATCAGCAGGTTGTTGAAATCGTGGGCGATGCCGCCAGCCAGGGTGCCCATGGCCTCCATTTTCTGGGCATGCAGGTATTCCGCCTCGAGTTGTTTCTGCCCGGTCACGTCCCGGGCGATGTGCACGACATGGAGCAGCCGCCCGTCCTTGTCGATTACCGGGGTCCCGGTCAACAGGCAGTCGGCGGCGGGATTCCGATAGCGCTTTTCGGCCGAGACCGGCATTCCCGTCTGGATGGCCTGGAGGATCGGGCAATTTGAGCAAGCAGTTTCAGCTCCCTGGAAAAGTTGATGGCAGCGGGAGCCAAGAATCTGGTCGAGCGGCTTTTTGAGCGCGATAACCGTCGCCTGGTTTGCCCGGATGACTTTCAAATCCGGACTCAGCAGGGTCACAACGTCGGAGAACGAGTTGAACGTGCGCTCCCAATCCTCCTTGGCCAGCCGGGTCTCCTGCTCTTTTACTTTGAGCAATTGATTTGTCTCCGCCACCCGCAGCATGTAACGGAGCCGGTGGATTTCAATCGCCCAATTGAGCGGTTTGGTGGCGAAATTGGTGGCCCCGGCCTCGTAGGCCCGGGCGATGGAATCGGAATCCTCCAGCGAGGTCGCCATTAACACCGGGACATCCATGGCGGTCGGATGCGCGCGCAGCCGGGAACAGAACTCGAACCCGTCCATGCCCGGCATCATCACATCCAGAACGATGATGTCCGGGCAGCCCCGGGCAACGGCTTCCATGGCGCGGGCGGAATCATTGAAGGTTCCAACCTGGAACCCTTCTGTCCGGAGAACCTCCTCGGCCAGCATGAGCGCGGTTTCGTCGTCGTCCACGACCCAGACAGTTTTCTCGATTTTGGTAGGTGGTTGAATACTCATCGGTTTAAGTTCCGGTAGCTGGCGATTTCAAATGCGTTTTTCATGACAGTCAAACCGCCGGGCTTTTGACGGATTCCAGGTTGACGCGCAGCCGGGCGAGGATCTCCGGGGCGGCTGCCAGATTCCCATCCCGGCCCAGGATTTCCAGACGGCCGGCGGTGTCGCGAACGGCCTCCGCCGAAACATTGGCTGCCGAGCCTTTGATGCGGTGCGCAACCATCCTTAACCGGACGGCATCCTGTTCGCGGATCGCCGCCTCAAGGTCGTGCACGTCGGCGCCGGCCTGAACCAGAAATTTTTGGACGAGGCGCACGGCCAGATCTTGCTTGCCCATGCAACGGCGCAACAAACTGGGGTGGTCAATGCCCGCCTCGGGCGCGCCGGCATCGGCGGTTTTGGCGGTAACCGCGACGGATGGGGTTTCCAACGGCCCAGCTTGAGGCATCCAGCGAGCGAGCATCCTGGCCAGTTCACCGGGATCCAGCGGCTTGGTCAGATAATCATCCATGCCGGCTTCCAGGCACCGGGACCGATCCCCTTTCATGGCGTGCGCAGTGAGCGCCACAATCGGCAAATGCCGCCCACGGCGGCTTTCCGGGGTTGCCTGCTGCTCCCATTGCCGGATTTGACGGGTGGCCTCGTATCCGTCCATCTCCGGCATCTGGCAATCCATCAGCAAAAGTTCACCCACGCCGTTTTGCGCGCTGGCCACCGCCTCCCGCCCGTTTCGAACCCGCACACAAAGGTAACCCAGGGCCGCGAGCATTTCGCTGGCAACCTCCTGGTTGATGTCGTTGTCCTCGGCCAGGAGAATGGTCCCCGATCCTTTTGCCCGCGTCAGGCTGGCTACGGGCGACGGCGACGGAGCCGGTCGTTTTGGAGAGTCGGAAAGCCGGCCGTTGGCGGCCCGGATGATGGCATCGTAGAGTTCCGACTTGCGCACCGGCTTGGGCAGCCAGGCGGAGAACCCGGATTTTTCAAAATCCGGCGCGAGACTCGTCTGGGTAAAGCTGCTGAGCAGAACCAGTCCCAGGTCGCGGATCCCCGCATCCTCCTTGACGAGGCGGGCCAGTTCAAAACCATCCAAACCCGGCATCCGCCAATCCAGCACCGCCACCGCGAACGGCTCGCCTTGCGCCGCGGCGCGACGGAGTTTTCTCAGGCCGGCGGCGGCTTCCGCCGCTTCTTCGGGCACGCCTTTCCAGGTTCGCACATAATCGCAGACGATCTCCCGGACCACCGGACAATCGTCCACCACCAGCACGCGCAAACCGCGGAAGTCCACCAGGCCCGGTACCGCCGCGGACGCAGCCGTCAAAGCAGACAGTTTGAACCGCGCGGTAAACCAAAACATCGAGCCCCGCCCGAAGGCGCTCTGCACGCCGATCTGACCTCCCATCAGCCGGACGAGTTCGCGGCAAATGCTCAAGCCCAAACCCGTGCCACCGTGGGTGCGGCTCATCGAGTTGTCAGCCTGGCAGAAAGCATCGAAGATCATCGCCTGCTGCTCCGGGACAATGCCCGCACCGGTGTCTCTTACTTCAAAACGCAGCGTCACCGCCTCGCCGGCGAGTTCGACCAGGGTGCAGGTGGCGACCACCGTGCCGCGCTCGGTAAACTTGACGGCATTGCTCAACAAATTAAGCAATACCTGCCGCAACCGGTCCGGATCGCCCACCAGTTGCCGGGGCACATTAGCGGCCACATGACAAGCCAGTTCCAATCCGTTGGTTTCCGCCCGCTCGGCCAGCAGGCCGATGGCCACGTCCATCACCTCCGGCAACGAGAACAACGCCTCTTCGAGATCCAGCTTGCCGGCCTCGATCTTGGAGAAATCCAGCACGTCACCAATGACCTTCAGGAGCGTATCCGCCGAAATCACGGTGTTGTTCACATAACGGCGCTGCTTGTCGTCCAGCGGCGTGCGTTGCAAGAGCTGGAGCATGCCCAGCACCCCGGTGATCGGCGTCCGGATTTCGTGACTCATGTTGGCCAGGAATTGGGATTTGGCCTGGCTGGCGGCCTCGGCGACCTCCTTCGCATGAAGCAATGCATCCTGCGTGCGTTGGCGGGTGATGGCCGCGCCGAGCATGTCCGCCGCCGCGCGCAAACTGTCCCGCTCGGCGTCTGTCCATTGGCGGTCGTTGTTGCAATCTTCCAGGACGAGAAACCCCCACCAGGCATTTTCAACGTTGATCGGTATGAGCAGCAGCGAAAAAATACCTCTGGGTTCGAGCACCGCCCGCTCGGAAGGGGTCCAGCTTTGCGAGGAGGTTGAGACGCATTCCGAGCGCTGAAGTTGTTCGGCCCAATGGCCAAGTCCGGACTGGTTCCAGGAAAAATCCTGGAGCTCCGGATCGTCAATCAACGGCGGAATGCCATCCGCAGTCCACTCGAATCGCTTGGAAGTCAACAAACTGCGATTCTTGCCCGTATGATTTTCAAATACGCAGACGCGGCTGGCAGTGGCGGCTTCACCCACCTTGGCCAGCACATCATGGATGACCGCATCCCATTTCAGGGTGCTTAAGAATTGCTGGGCCGCAAACCGGACGCTTTGCAGGATTTTGTCGCGCCGCAGGAGGGCTTCAGTCATCGAGTTTACTGAACCTGCGAGAATACCGAGTTCGTCACCGCTTTCCACCACGGCCCGCGCCGACAAGTCGCCGCCGGCAACCTTCTGAACCACCTTGCGAAGGCTGAGAATGGGACGGACCAGACGCTTGGCATAAACCACCGAGGCCAGAAGACTGAGCACGATACAACCGATGGCCAGCAATCCCGTGCGGCGATAAACGGCCGTTACGTCCCGGTCATAGCTGTCCAACGAAAGCCCGACATGGATCCAGCCCCACTGGATGCCCGAATAATCGAAGGGTTGGGAATAATGGAACACCCGGCGGTTGAAAAGCGGCACGAAACCAATGCCGCTCGCCGACTTCCGTACCTCCGGCCGCCAGATTTTGCCCGCGTTGGTCTCCGAATGCCAGCCGGTGCGGTCATAGATCAACGAGAATCCGTCATTTTTGGTGATCACCAGGTAGTCCAAAGCCTCGTCGCCATTCAGCATTTCCTTGCAGTGGTCCACCACGCTGCTGAAGTCCTCGTTCACGGCGGCCCCGGCAGCCACTTCATGCAGCGACACCGCCACGCCGTGCGCCTTGGATTCGAGGTTTTCCTGGAAGATCCGTTTCTGCTGGGGGATGATGACCACCACAAAAATGAGCAATGTGGAGATCGTGACCAGCCACGAAAGCAGGGCCGTGCGCAGGGTGATGCCCATGGTTCGGTTGGTTTCTTGCCCAGGTTTCATGGCGATTTGGCCTTTTGCAAAGACTCGTAAGTCGCCCGCAGTTTTCGGATTGTTTCAAGTTGTGAGTCCTCGAACGGAACCAGGCGGTCGATTTTGAACAGGGTGCAGATTTGTTGGCCAGCCGGGTCGAGGTGTAGCTGGTTCAAAGTCTGGATGGTATCCGACTTGAATTTTTCCGATGCCCATCCGCCTTCCCGCAGGCAGATAACGACATCCGCAAAGATGTCGGAGACCGCCACGATCTGGAGCGACCGGCCCACCTGCGGGTTGAGTTCCTTCATCAGCTCAAAACTCTCATCGTCCACCATGCAGGCGGAATACTTGCCAAAGAAAACCGGCAGAACCGCCGCGGAGGGTTTGGCCACCACCTCCACGCTTTCGAAGAAGGACTGCTGCGTTCCCAGCTTTCCCGCCAGCAACTGCGTGTCGAGCCAGATCTTCCCCACGTTTTCGCTGGCCATTTCCAGCTGGAGAATGTTTTTGCCCCGCAGGGAGCTCAGAGTGTTTAATCCGCTCTCGCGGCGCGTCAGCACCACATATCTTCTCCCCACCTTCCCGTTTTCCATGCTGGTGAAAAACGGCTTCATTTGCTGGTGGATATCCATGGTCAGAAACTGCCATGGATCCATGACCGCCAGATTGATGGGTTGATGCTGGATGGCCATTTCATAGGCGGGCGTATCATCATAAACCTCGGGGTTGGCCTTGTAGATGTTCCCGAACCGTCGGCCGCTGTTTTCCAGAAACACCCGATAGGCCGCGATCGCGTCGTTTCGGTTCACATTGAGGAAGCAAACCCGGGCCATGCCGACGTTGAATACATATAACGGCCGATTCGTGCCGGCCGGTTGCGCGAACACGGGCAATGCAAGCAGCATGCCGACGAGCACCGCAAGCAAACGGTTGCCCGGCCGGAACCGTTGGGCTGCATCCTCCGCCCCGGCAAAATTCACGCGCCGGTCATGATGTTTTTTTGAGAAGATTGCCATTTTATTTGCCCTCCCCGGCTTCCAAACCAGGTGAAATGTTCGTTGCCGGAAGACCGGCCGGATTCGGACTGGCGCACAGTGCGTGGTAATTGGCCATCAATTGCCGGGTACCATCCAGCAAAGCAATCGGCTGATGCCCGAGGTCGTCGGTTTTGAATAACGCCATCAACTGCTTGAATGACGGCTTGGTAAATGACCCCTCGGCGGCGGCGAATACCCGTTCCTTGGTTGCCTCAGGAACGCCCCGGCGAAAGCAGGATACGGCCGGCACCACGGGCGGCGACATCGCAATGGCCCGCAGTTGTTTTTTGACCTGCGGATTCAACTCGCCCATTATCTCCCAGCCGTTGCGCGTGACGACGCAGGCATCCGCCTTGCCGAAAAAAACGGGCAGAACCACCTGGGTTACCTTCGAAACCAAAACCATCCTGCCCAAAAACTGGTCGGGCGGCCCCAGACCGCGGCTGCGGCACAACACCCCCAGCCAGACCGGCACCAAAGATCCCCGTACGTCACTGAGGATGATTAATCGGCGTCCCTTCAAATCCTCCACCTTTAGAATATTGCTGTCCGCGCGCGCCAGCAGCACATACTCCTCCGTGTATGCCCGATTGACCCGCGACAACAACAGGGGACCTTCCAGGCCCTGATTCTCCAGCTTGAAAAAGTCCTCCGCGGTCAACGAAATCAGATCAAACTGACCACGTCGCAGGGCGCTGGCGATTGCGTTGGTCCCATCGAGGAAAACCGGGCCAGTGCCGGTATCAATGCCATTTTCGTCACCGATGGTTTTCGTGTAAACCTTCATGGCGGCCCGGGTATCGTTCTCGTTCAGGTCGGTGAATATTGATTTGGAAAAGGCAAAGTGTACCAGCACCGGCCCGGCATCCCCGGCGGCAACCGGCATCCCCGCCGCCAGGACCAGGCACCAGGCGAGCAAAACCAGCCCGGCCATAGCCTTGGGGGGCGGGCGGCAAAATCTCTCGGCCAGTTGGCTGATATTCATGGTCTCGACAATTCCGGACTGCCGGGGCCGCCAGGAAGCGGCGCAGGCGGATCCGAAGGGTTGGTTGCTCCGGCGCCAGCCAGCTTCAGATTGCGGTGGGCCGCCAGTAAATCCCGGGCGGTGTTCAGCAGGCTGGCCGGCTGTTCCTCGAGGGTGTCGCTTTGGAACAACGTCAATACCTGCGTCCCCGCCGCGCTCTTCTCCAGTCCCCGCAAAGCGGCCAGCACCAAGCCGCGAAGCGGCGAATCATAACTGCGCCGCATGAAGCCCAGTGCCGGCACCAATTCCGGAGACGTGGCCAGCACGCGCAATTGAGCCCGCACCTGCGGATTTAATTCACACATCGTCTCAAATCCGCGCCGGGTGACGATACAGGCATCCTGCTGCCCGAAGAAGACGGGCAACACCACTTTGGCCAGCTTCTGCGCCTTTAGAACCTGGCCAAAATATTCCGCCGGCGCGCCCAGTCGCTTTTCCGACAGGATCAAGTCCACCCAGAGGGGCGCCAGGGACGCCCTGGGGTTGTCGAACATCACGACCTTGCGTCCCCGCAGATCGCACAGATTGGTCAGACCGGAATCGGCGCGGATCAGCAGCAGATATTCTTCCGTGCACCGACCATTGATTGAGGACATGAACAGGTTGGTGCCCTGCAACTCCGGTTCCAGACTGAGAAATTCCTCCGTAGTTACCGCCGCGCCATCAATCGTGGCGTCCTCCAAGGCCCGTTTAAGTTGGGTGACCCCCGACAGGATGATCGGTTCCGTGCTCATCGGCACCTGGCGTTCCCGCGCCAGCGCCAGCGCCCAGGCCTTCACGGACGCCTTGGCGTCGTTCTCGTTGACATCAGTGAACATCCGGGTGGAAAAGGCGAACCGCACCGATGCCACACGGTTACTAGGCTCGCCCATGCAACTGGCAGGCAGCATCCCGCCGGCCAATGACAACAGCAGCATCAGAGCAAGCTCCGCCGGCGCGGCAGCCATCGCGGCCACAGGCAAAAATCCTTTTATGATTGCTTGATGCATTCCGTCTTGTCATTGCAGTCTCATTCGAACCTGCGCTTCAAAAAATCTTGGGATCCGGCCGCCGGGCGTTCGCCTCCCGGCGGAAAACGGTCTATTGCATTGGTTGCATCCTTTTCAATATCTCCGTGCCCACCAGCAAATCGATCTGCGATTGCAAAGCGACATGATCGTAACAGGCCTTGTAGTGCTGGGCGCTCATCAGCGCCTCCATCAACTGGGCCCGGATTACTTTCTCGGTCTCGACCAGTTCATTCTGATAGGCACGCGTGTTCAAATCCCGGTTCTCGGTGGCGGCGTTCATGGCATCCAGCGTGGCCTGGTAGGATTTTTGCGCGGCGTTGAGGCCCAGAAAGGCATCTTTGATCTGGAGACCGAGGCCGTCCTTCAGAAGAAACTGCTCTTCCTTGATCTGGGCCACGCGGGCGCGCATCTCGGCCACTTTGTTCCTGGTAAGAAAACCGCTGAATATGGGAATTTCCACGCCCACGCCTGCGGTCCACCCTTGTTTGTTGCGATCCGTGGCCATGCCAGCATCATAGTTGTTCCACCATTGGTGTAATTCACCCGTCACAGCCAGTTTGGGATAATAATCGCTCCTGGCGGTGCGCACAGCGCCCTCGGCCGCGCGAATGCCGGCCTCCACCTTGGCCCAATCCGGATTGAACTGGTAGGCGGTGCTGACCATGTCATCAAGATTGCCGACGAACGGCTTGAAGGGGATGTCTTTGTCCGCCGGTTTTACGCTCGCATTCCACGGCAACCCCATCGTGTTGGCCAGCGCCGCCTGGGCCATGGCGTCGTTCTTCTCCAGCAGGGCCACCATGGAGCGCAAGGTTTCCACCATCACCTTGTTGTCCAGCCAGTCGGTCTTCATCACCTTGCCGCTGCCTTCCTTGTACATGGTCTCGGTGAGATTCAAGGTGGCTTCCATGCGGGCCAGGGTGTCCTCGCCGGCCTGGTGAAGCTGTTGCGCCAGCACCGCGCCGTAATAAATACGTTTGACGCTGTCGGCGATTTCCAGGTCGGTCCGGCGGGCTTCTTGTTTCATCATTTCCACCAGGCCGCCGCTCTGCTCCCGGTAACCCTGGCGCATGCCACCGTCGTATAAAAGCCATGTGGCGTGCAGCGAGGCCGCAAAGCTGTCGGGATCCATCAACTTGATGTCTTGCGCCGGAATGGAAATGGTCTGTGCGGGTGTGCTCACTGGAAGCTGCAACGGATTTGCCCCCAGGATTCCAGCGGGAACGGTAATCACCGCGGAACCGGCCGGAACCTGCGTCCGACTGGCCGGGAACAGAAAATCAGGAGATTGGTCCATCCGCTCGTAGCCGCCCTTGGCGCCGATCTGCGGCCAGTACCCGGCCAGCGCCTGGCGGTGCTGAGCCTCGGCCATGGCCACGGCGAACTTGGACGCCGGGCGGCGGTGGTTGTTTTGAAATGCTTCGTTCAAACATTCGTCCAGCGTCAACTCCCGAACGGCCGGAACAACGACCTCCGGTGTTTTTCCTGAAACCGCGGCCATATCGTTGCCACGGGTCACCAAAGTCATGGCACATATTGCTGCGGCGACCAGACCAGCTCGGGGCGGTTTGGCGAAAGTAAAATGACTCATTTGGGCTCTATTTATTGTTTAATGGCGGACTGACTCCAGTCGTACCCGGAGGGCTTATCGGTCAAACGGGGCACCTGCTTGAGCGCTAATTAGTGGCGAATGGGTGGGAAAGGCTTGGCTTCGAGCTGACAAGCCAGCTCGATTCGCTTGGGCGAAAGGGAAAATCTTGAAGATTAAATCTTAAAACTGGCGGAGAGAGGGGGATTCGAACCCCCGATACGGTTTAACCCGTATAACGGTTTAGCAAACCGTCGCCTTCAGCCACTCGGCCATCTCTCCACCTAAAACCAACGAGCACGTGGAATTCGCCCGTGCCAACCAGTCTGGCAATTGCCTCCGGGGAGTCAAGGCTGGAGGCAAAATGGCGGCGCCGCATTTTGTCATTTCGGTGGCGCGCGCATCCTCGCGCGCCGGGCCGTGCGCACAAGGATGTTATCGCAACTTGCGAAAGGCATCCGGCGAGAGGCCGAACACGGACTTGAACGCCCGCGAAAAATGGAACGGATTTCCAAAGCCGGTTTCCTCGGCAACCTGCTTGACCAGGGCGGCCGGTTGCTGGAGCAGTTCGGCGGCAAGGTTCATTTTCAGCCGCAGCAAATATTGATAGGGACTTTGATGGTCATACCGTCGGAACAGACGGCACAGATAAGAATGGTTCAAATGGCATTCGGCGCCGATCTGTTGCAACGTCTTGAGCCGCCGGAAGTGCTGTTGAATATAGTGGCGGCATGCTTGGTAGGAGTTGAAGGCGAGTGTTTCCTGGCCCTCCAATGGGGCGCGTGCTCCGGCGATTTTCAATACCAGGCATTCGAGTAATTTTTCTCCGGCCCGCGCGCCATATCGTGTTCCCGTCAGTCCGCAATGAATCAATTCCTCAAACACCGCCTGCAGTTCGTTGGCGGGAAAAACCTGGGAAACCTTGCCTGCCGCCAGAAAACCAGAACGCAGCAACGCTCCGGCTTTCCGGCCGCTGAAATCCACGAAATATTTCATCAGCGGTTCGGCCGGGTCGCTGGCAATATCGTGCCGGATGCCCGGACCGTAGGAAAAGAGGCTTCCGGGCTGCAACGGATGCACCTGCTTCTTCAATCTAACCGTGCCCCGGCCGCGCACCACATATTCAATCGAATGAAAGGGAAAGGTGACGCGGTGAATGGCGTAACCCACGGTGCAACGTTCGATGCCCCCGCAAATCAGGGTCAGCGCCCGGCTTTTTGGAGGATTCAGATCCAGGTAAAATCGCCGGGCTCCAGCCACGTGGGGCGAAAAAAAATCCGGGGCAACAGCGGCCTCACGGTTGATGGCGGACTTGCTTTCCATGCTTAAAAGTCAATAATCGTCATGCGCATGCAAACTATCGTCATTCCCTTCCCTGCCCGTCCAGTGTAATTTTAACCAAACCATTATGGAAACAAAACGACTCGTAGAAAAGGATCCGCAACTTAAAAAGGACGACTTGATCGTCATCACCGGCGCCGGTGGCTTCATTGCCGGCAACCTCGCCCGATACTTCACCAAGAAAGGTTTTACCCGCATCCGGGCTGTGGACAAGAAACCGATTTACGAATGGTATCTCAAGACGCCGGGAGTCGAATCGCTTTGCCTCGACGTCAGCGAGGAAAAAAACTGCAAGCGCGTCTGCGAGGGAGCCGTTGAGGTTTATAATCTCGCCGCGGACATGGGCGGCATGGGTTTCATCGAACGCTTCCGCGTCGAATGCCTGCGTAGCATCCTCATCAACACCCACATGGTCGAAGCCGCGTACCGGGCCGGCGCGCGCCGCTATTTTTACTCCTCCTCCGCCTGCGCCTACAATGTCCTCCTGCAGCAGGATCCGAAAGTCCGCGCGTTGAAGGAATCCGACGCCTACCCGGCCATGGCCGAACGCGGCTACGGTTGGGAGAAGCTCATCTCCGAAATGTTCTGCCAGGAATACTGGGCTGAACGCGGCATGAAGACCGCCATCGCCCGCTTCCACAATGTCTATGGCCCGCACGGCACCTGGGATGGCGGCCGCGAAAAAGCCCCCGCTGCCCTGTGCCGCAAGGTCATCGCCGCCTTGGACACCGGCAATAAGGACATCACCATCTGGGGCGACGGCACGGCCACCCGGAGCTTCATGTACATTGACGATTGCGTGAAGGGCATTGACATGATCACGCACTGCGACGACCTGATCGCGACGCCGATCAATCTGGGTTCCAGCGAACTGGTCTCCATCAACGAACTGCTGTCAAAGGTGGAAAAAATCGCCGGCACCAAACTCAAGCGGCATTACGACCTTGACGCGCCCCGCGGCGTGGCCGGCCGCAACAGCGACAACACCTTCATCAAAAAAGTCTTGAAATGGGAACCGAACACTACGCTCGACAAGGGCTTGGCGGAAACTTACGCGTGGATCAAGCAACAGTACTTTAGACGCAAGGCTGGCAAGCGCGTTGGGGTCGGCTGATGAAAAGCAGACCCGCCCCGTTTCTCGCCAAAGTGTTGGGCTCGATTCCCAACCGCCTGCAGCTCGCGGGCGGCTGGATTGACCAGCCGTTCGTCTCCCGGCTTAATCTGGAACCACCAGGCTCAATGGTGGTGGTGGCGCTGGAACCGACCTTCCGCGTGATGGATCGGGCCGGTTGCGCGAGCGGTACGCGGGCTGTTGCCACCCGGTTGTGGAAAGGCAAACTGCCCAACCGGCCGCCGGCAGACCTGGCCCGCGAACTTTACGAAGCCGAGAATAAGGGCAAGGCCGATCCCAGCGGGTCGCAGGACATGATTGGCTTGGTTTATCCCGGCATCAACCGGCTGGATTACGATATCAACGTTCACGGTGGCGTGTTCCCGTCGCACATCGAGACCTTGAACCTGCCACGGCCGGCACGCTGGCTGGAGAAAACCCTGCACCTGCTGCCCATTGAACCGCGTCCCAACGGATACCATCCGCTCGGGGTGAAACGTCTCGACCCGAAGTGGGTTCTGCGGCTGGGCCGGACGGGCAAGGATTGTTTTGACGCCATCCGGCGGATGGATGTGAACGCGTTGGGCGCGTCGTTCAACGAAACCATGCGGTGCTGGGAAAAACTGCTCCCGCACGTCGTCAAGCATCCGCTTATCAAGTTCGACCTGAAGGCCATCCTGAAGGTTTACCAGAAAAATTATCCGGGCGCGATGTTCTCCGGCTGCGGCGGCGGTTATCTGCTCGTCGCCTCCCGCGAACCGGTTCCCGGCGCGTTCAAGGTGAATGTCCGAATCACACAAGAATAAAATGAAAGCCGACTGGAAGAACCTGACCGTGCTCGTGCTGGGCTTGATGCTCACCGGAGCGTTTGCGCAAACCAATGCGAACGTTCTGATGAAGCTGCCGCCGATCGCCAAGGGGCCGTTCACGACGGATTGGAGTTCGCTCACGAATTACCAGACACCGGACTGGTTCCGCGATGCGAAGTTCGGCATCTGGGCGCATTGGGGACCGCAATGCGAACCGGAAGAAGGCGACTGGTATGCCCGCAAGATGTATATGCAGGGGGATGCCGACTACAAATTGCATCTCGCGGAATACGGTCATCCCTCGACGAACGGGTTCAAGGATGTCATCCACGAATGGAAGGCCGCCAACTTTGATCCCGGCAAGCTGCTGGCTTTTTACAAGGCGAACGGTGCGAAATATTTCATGGCGCTGGCCAGCCATCACGACAACTTCGACAACTTCAATTCCAAATATCAACCGTGGAATTCGGTCGCCATCGGACCGCACCAGGATTTGATCGGCGGCTGGGCCAGGGCCGCGCGGAAAAACGGGCTGCGGTTTGCCGTGAGCGTTCATTCCTCGCGCGCGTGGTCGTGGTACGAGGTGGCGCAGGGTGCGGATACGAACGGATCATTCGCCGGCGTCCCTTATGACGGCAAGCTGACCAAGGCCGATGGCAAGGGTCTGTGGTGGGACGGACTCGATCCGCAGGATCTCTACGCGCAGAACCATGCGCCCGGCAGCAGGTTGAACTGGGATTGGGATTCCGCCAAGGGCAGCAGCGTCCCCGACATGGCCTACATGACCAAATTCTTTCTGCGCACGAAGCAGCTCTGGGATGACTACCAGCCGGACATGATTTATTTCGACGACAGCGTGCTGCCGTTTCATGGCGTCACCGACGAAATCGGACTCAATCTCGCCGCGCATTTCTACAATTCCAGCATCGAGCGCCACGGCCGGAACGAGGCGGTGATGAACAACAAGATGCTGGATGAAACCCAGCGCGAGGCGATGGTCTATGACATTGAACGCGGCAAGGCGGAAGGCATCCTGCCCCTGCCCTGGCAGACCGACACCTGCATCGGCCAATGGCACTATAACCGCGCCGTTTTTGAGAAGCACCAGTATAAATCCGCCGCCTCTGTCGTGCGGATGCTCGCGGACATCGTCAGCAAAAACGGCAACCTCATGTTGAGCGTGCCGCTGCAACGCGATGGCCAGCCGGATGCGGACGAAATCCAGATCGTCGGCGAAATTGGCGCGTGGTTGAAGATCAACGGCGACGCCATCTACGCGACACGGCCATGGAAGGTTTATGGCGAAGGTCCTTCGACGGTTGCCGCCGAGAAAGGCCGGTTCGGTGGCCAGACGGATGTGCAGAAAAAACCATTCACCGCGGAGGACATCCGTTTCTCGCAATCGAAGGACGGCAAAACACTTTATGCCATCGTCCTCGAATTTCCTGCCGATGGCAAAGTCACCGTCAAATCGCTCGGCAGCAATTCACCCAACTGGACCGGGAAAATCGGCAGCGTGCGGATGCTGGGCATCTCGGGCAAATCGAAATTCACCCGCGACGAAGACGGCTTGCACGTCATGCTGCCCAAACCGCCGCCCGGCAAGATTGCCTTTGCGCTCAAAATCCAGTCTTAAGCGATGAGCACACCATTACAGGTCGTGGTTTCCGGAGGGTTCGACGACATCAAGTCACGCGATTTGCGTCTGCTTGAAGAGGCTGCAAAACTTGGCGAATTGACCGTGCTGCTCTGGCCGGATGCGACGCTGCAAAACCTCACCGGCAAGGCGCCAAAATTTCCACTGACCGAGCGGTCGTATTTCTTGAACGCCGTGCGCTATGTCAGCCGTGTGGTTGAAGCCGGCAACCTGGACAACCTGGATGCGTTGCTGAAAAATCTGCGCGCGGACATCTGGGCGGACGCAGAAACGACGGCCAATTCCGCGCGGGAAAAATTTGCCGTCGGAAACAAGATGACTTATCGCGTCTTCCGGACAGGCGACTTGAAAGGTTTTCCAGAACCGGCGCCGTTGTCCGCGATCCCCGGCCGCAAGAAAGTGGTGGCCACAGGTTCCTACGATTGGTTCCACTCCGGCCATGTGCGTTTTTGCGAGGAAGTCGCGCAGCATGGCGACCTTTATGTTGTTGTCGGCCACGATGCAAACATCCGGCTGCTCAAAGGCGAAGGGCATCCGCTGCTGCCGGAAGCCGAACGCCGTTACGTGGTCGGCTCCATCAAGTTTGTCAAACAAGCGCTGATTTCCAGCGGCGACGGCTGGTTGGATGCCGATCCGGAAATCCGGCGCCTGAAGCCGGACATTTACGCGGTGAACGAGGACGGCGACAAAGGCGGCAAACGCGAATACTGCGAGAAGCACGGCATCGAATATCTGGTGCTCAAGCGCACCCCCGCACCCGGCCTGCCCAAACGCTCCAGCACAGATCTGCGGGGTTTTTAGAGATGGCCCAATTTTCGGTCCAGGATATTCCAGCCTCAACTTGCGGGCCTTGTGCAAAATCATGTCTCCGCCGCAATACTCGATCTGGCTGAGACATCCGTTCAAACATACAACGCACCCTGCACATCACGGACCAACAGGCTCATGAATGGATACCGTTTTTCCGGGTCGCGCGCGAGGCACTTCATGATCGCCTTTTCGAGCGGGGCGGGAATGTCCGGATTGTGTTCGCGCGGCGGCACCGGGCTGGAAACATCCATCTGCGCCGCCAGGATTTCCGAGGGGGTATCGCCGGGAAACGGTTTTTGGTTGGTGAGCAGTTCGTAGGCGGCAACGCCGTAGGCAAAGATGTCCGCCCGCGAGTCAATGGGCTTTTGCTGCAGCTGCTCGGGGGCCATGTAACCGGGCGTGCCCGGGTTCCTGGACATTTTCTTGGGCTTGTCGGGAATCGGCTGCGCCAGGTCAAAATCAATCAGCCGCACACTGCCGTTCCGCGACACCAGGACGTTCTCCGGCTTGAAGTCAAGATGCATGAAGCCGCTCTCGTGCACGTCGCTCAGGCCGACCGCCATGTCGATGAGGATTTGCGCGACGTTTTCCGTCAACACCGGATCATGCTGCGCGAACAATTCCTTCAAATTCGACGCCTCGACATAATCCATGACCAGGTAAAGCGTGCCGTTCTGCCGGCCATGTTCGACATACCCGACGACGTGTTCGCTTTCATTGATTCGGGACAGGATTTCGCACCCGCGCAAAAACCGCCGGCGGGCCAGCAGGTTGAACCGCAAGCCGCTTTTCAATTTCCGCAGCGCGTATGCCTTGCCGTGGTTGTCGGTCACCAGCCAGATTTCCGCCATGCCGCCGCTGTTGAGGAGTTCCTGCGTGTAAAACCTGCCGAATTGCTCCTGGACGGTCCCCGCCTCCGTTGTGTTTTGCAAACTGCTCGCCATATCTTATTCACTGCATAACATATTTTTTGTCCTGGCGCGAACAAAACCTGTTCACAAGCTCAATTTATCGGACGCACAACGGCCCGGGCGGGTGACATGATTTCCGCTTGGCTTCAATCCCGGTTCCGCCCTACCTTCCGTCATGCGGCCTCTTCGAACGCCGGTCATTTGCCCGGGAGCGATGTTCACCGGCTCACGCTGCCCGCCCCCTGGCGCCGCCGGCGGCCGCAAATTTTCCCGCGCTTTACAAGAACCAGCCCCGCGTGTCGATGCGCGAACCAGCAGGCATTTTTAAATGACCTCGCTCATTGAGCCGGTCCGAAAGTGGCTGGACGCCGGCCTGGGTTTTTTCTACCCCGAAGCCTGCCAGCTTTGCGGCAAAGAGCATGCCGCCGCCCGAGACGGCTTTGTTTGCGCGCACTGCTGGCTACAGGTCCGGTTCATCAAGCCGCCATTTTGCGAACGCTGCGGGCTGCCGTTCGCGGGCGACCTCACCACACCGTTTGAATGCACAAACTGCCGTGAAATGGACCTGCACTTCAGTTCCGCTCGCTCGGCGGCCGTCGCCCGCGGGGTCGTGTTGGAGGCGATTCACCGGTTCAAATACCGGCGCCAGCCCTGGTTTGAGGATTTTCTCGCCGGACTGCTTTTGCGCGAGGCGGTGCCCGCGCTGCGCGGTCAAAATTGGGACTTGATCGTCCCGGTGCCTCTGCATCCCTTAAAGCAGCGCGAACGCGAGTTCAACCAGGCCGAACGGCTTGCCCGGCGCCTGAGCACAGCCACGAAAATTCCTTTGCACCCAGAGCTGCTCCGGCGGGTCACACCTACGGCGACCCAGACTTTGTTGACCCGGCAGCAGCGGGCGGCAAACATGCGCGGCGCATTTTCCGTCCGTCCCGGAAGGAGTTTAAATGGCGAGCGGGTGATATTGGTGGATGACGTTTTCACGACCGGAGCAACGACCAGCGCCTGCGCCCGGGTGCTTTCGACAGCGGGAGCGGCCGACGTTTGCGTCTGGACAATCGCGCGTGGATTATAGTATTGTTTGAGCATACATGGCCACGACTTCTTTTACCAAGAAATCGTTCGGTATCGAAACGGTCGAGCCGACACTGACACCGACGCCGTCCGAAAAGCCGGCCACGTTTCCTAAAAAGCCCAAGCTGGGCGGCGGCAAGTCCAAAAAACGCGACATTCCGGAGGGGCTTTGGACGAAATGTCCCAAATGCCAGACGATGGTGTTCGACAAGGAACTGGACGAAAACCTGAAGGTTTGCCCGAAATGCGGCCACCATTTTCCCATCGGCTCCCGGGAACGCATCCATTCCCTGGTCGAAACCTGCACCTTCGAGGAGATGGACGCCAAAATGACGAGCAAGGACGTGCTCAATTTCACCGGCGTGGCCACCTATACCTCCAAGCTGGAATCCCACCAAAAGCGGACGGCCCTAAAGGACGCAGTTGTCACCGGCCTCTGCAAAATCGGAGATCACCGGGCCGCGCTTGGCGTGATGGATTTCAGCTTCCTCGGCGGTTCAATGGGCGCGGTCGTCGGCGAAAAGCTGACGCGCCTCATCGAACGCGCGACGGAAAAGGGATTGCCCGTCATCATCATTTCCAGCAGCGGCGGCGCTCGCATGTACGAAGGCATGTTCAGCCTCATGCAAATGGCCAAGACCTCCGCCGCGCTCGCCTACCACGCGCAACAGCGCCTGCCGTACATCAGCGTGCTCACCCACCCGACCACGGCCGGCGTCATGGCCAGCTATGCGAGCCTGGGTGACCTGATCCTGGCCGAACCGGGCGCGATGGTCGGATTCGCCGGGCCGCGCGTCATCAAGGACACCACCCAGGCCGAATTGCCGCCGGGGTTCCAGACGGCGGAATTTCTGCTCGATCGCGGACTCATCGACGCCATCGTTCCGCGCACCGAAATGAAACAGCACCTGATGGATTATCTGAACTTTCTCGCGGTCCGGAAAGATGCCGCGGCCGCAGCGTCCTAAGTGAAGTTTCAGCGCCGTCCGTCATACCACAAATGCGCCTGCTCGCGGCTGCTCAACGCGCGCCCTTTGCTGAAAACCACCTTGGCCAGAAAGCGCAGGTGTTCCCGCAGGGTGTAAAGCCGCATCTTGCGCGTCGAGGTCACGATCGGATGCCGGTGCAAAATGACGATGCTTCTCCCGGTTTCGCGCGCGAGCTGTTTCAAGCGCTGCTTCAATTCCAATTCTTCCGCCACGAACAGGTCGTGACTGAACCCGCCGACTTTGCGGAACGCCGCCGTCTCCACAAAAATAAACGCGCCGGCGAGCAGCTTGAATGACCGGCTGGCGCAATTCCACAGCCATGTGACCAACCCGGCCACCAGATGCCGCTCATCCATCCGGACCGTGGCGCCGCCGGCCAGACAGCGACCGGAGATCATCTGCCCGGCCACCTCGTCAAACAGGGCGGCGTTCGGATGCGTATCGGCGTCCACAAAAACCAGCCAGTCGCCGGTGGCGGCGGCGGCGCCGCGATTGCGGGCGCGGGCGATCTGGTTGACCGGCTCGAACACAACGGCCGCGCCGGCGGCACGGGCGATTTCGGCGGTGCGGTCGGTGGAATTGTTGTCGCACACGACCAGTTCAAAATCCCATCCGCGCACGGCAAACACCCGGGCCGCTGATTTAATCTGCACCAGCGATTCGCCGAGCAGCCGCTCCTCGTTAAAGGCTGGAACCACGATGGAAATTTTCAAGGCCACGCAGCTTGCCGGGTTTCTCACCGGATTTCAATGAACGAATCCATGAACCCGCTTATTGGAGGCACAACGCTTGAGAGCGCCGGGATAACTTTGGCGATTTAAAAACGTACCATGGCCCAAATTTTGGTAGTGGGGTCTTTTGAAATCCGCCGCACTCATTTTCCCCTCGCTTTTTTGATTTGATACGAGACGCCAACTTTTACCGCGCTCTGGGCATCGGTAACGGGCGGCAGTTCCAGGATGGTAATAAATTCTTCCGGCTCGGCATACGTCCAGCCATAAGCGCGTTTAGCCTTGGGGTGATCTGTCAGGTCGAAAACTTCAACATCGCCTTTCCAAAGCGGTTTGCCGTTAAATAATTCCTCCACCGGCACAGTGCCAACGTGAGTAGCGCCGCACTTGTGCAAGTGTTGGATAACCAGCGTTAGCCGGTCTATGTATGCTTTATTCGCCACAACGGTTAATGAGTTCTTCGATTGTCCATGCGCTGCTTTCGATGCCTGCGGCCTGCGCTAGCGTCATGCGGATTGCGCCATGGGTTTTGACGAAGTTGTAATAAGCGAAATTCAGGGCAACCGCAGCTTCAAAGTTTTCAAACTTCTTGCTGAAAGCGTTGGTGAGGCGAGTTAGGCGGCGGCAATGCATCCGGAGCGTATGGTTCTGTTTCTCAACGTGGCCTGTGGTGATACGGCGAACGTCCGGCATCCCGTTAATGACCGTGCGTTCGGTTTTCACCACTTCGGCAGGGCTATACCTACTGGCCGCGCTTTTGTTGAGGTTAACAACGGCGTACGTCTTTACGAGTTGGCCGTAATCCACTTCGCTGCCAAAGCCGCTCTCAACCGCTTCGGGATAGGATGCAAGGGCATCGCTGGAAAGTTGAACACGGCGGGAAAGACGGCCAGCCAAGTCCTGCATAAACGCTCTGGCATGGTACAGGTCGCGCTTGCCGACAACGAACGAGGGAATCAGCTTGGTTTCGGCATCCAACGCAATGAATGTCCAAACATCGCCGTATGCGCCAGCTTTCTTGGCATTGTTGCGCTTGGCACCAATGAATCCCCAAATCTCGTCAACCTCGACTTGGTTGCAGGTCAGGCCGCGCATCTTCTCATCCATGATTTTCTTGCAGGCTTGGCCAACCCGCAAGGCCAGCTTGCCAATCGTTTTCTTCTGGATGCCGGTAATGCGCTCAACCGCCCGGATGCTTGCCCCTTCGCAGAGCATGGAAATCGCAGCCACTTTCTTTTCGGTTTTGAGGATATTTGCCATATCGTTTTTAATGTTGACTAAATGTATGACATAAACGAGAATCTGTCAACATCTTTTTTGTCATACACAAACAAATTATGAAAACACCAAAAATCGGCAGGCCGACAATCCCCAAGGCCAAATACAGGGGTATTTTGATGCAGGCGAGGGTTTCGCCGGATGAAAACAAGGCAATAATTGCCGCCATTAAGTGGGCTGGAGACAGCAAATCAGAATGGATACGGAAAGCATTGCTGTCCGCTGCGGGGAGTGATAAACCGCAATCATAATAATGTGGATGCGGCGAGCCTCGGACTCGCAATCCGCGATTGTAAGGAACGCGGGTTTGACCGGTTAACTTACGCACCCTGAATTGGAAAATTGCACGCATTCTGATATTTTCAAGAATTATTTATGCGGACGATTTAAGTCAAATAGGACATAAGCAGCCACCAATAGAAAAATTGTAAGAGGGCCAAAGCAGATCAAATCGTAAATTTTTTTAATGCCAGATTCATCCACATTGTCTTGGCTTAAGTCTGAAGTGTTGGTTTTTATTTTCGCCGCGATAGGAGGAATTGTTGTCATCATTGGGCTTTGGTGGGAATACAAAGCAACAGATGAATCTCGATATGAAAATGCAGGCATTGATGAATTTCGTTCTCTAAAATCCCTGGAAAAGAAGGGTGAAAAATGGGTGATTTTTGGAATAGTTATCGAGGTCATTGTTGCGGTGGCTTTTGCTTGTAGAGACGATTGGCATATTAGAAATATAGAAAAGAACAGCGACCCGCTAAACCTGCCAATTTCGCAGGTTTTTGCAATTTTAAAGCTGGAGGTAAAAGGAACAAATCTTTTTAGCCCGTCTCCTAATTTCCTATATGACGGCTCCAGCAGTATTGAAATGATGGTGACGAACATATACGCCCCCTCACTCGGCGGAATCGGTTTTTTCCCAAGTGCATTCCCGAGGTATTCCGCCCACATGGAAAACTTTGCGAGCCGCAAGATTTCCTCTTACGGATATACTCTGAAATTTGAGCGCAATACGATGCCTCTCGGGGATTGGACTTCTCTGGCCAATACGAATGACCTTATTCCACCAAATCTTCCAGTAAGGTATGTTTTGGATAAACTCAAAATAATGAGAATGTGGATTATATTCCAAAAGATGCCGAACTTTTTAGTGGAAAGGTTTATTTGTCGGTCAACGGAATCAGGCAAGATTTTATAGTCACCAATAAAGAAACGGACAGGCAGATGTCGGAATGGAACCCCAATATGCCGGGAATATTCCTGTGTGCCACCAATACGATACCATAAAACTAACCATAGGGGACTAACTTCGTTCCAAAAGACTCCTCCGGCAAGGGATTCCCAAATCCAAATGACCCCACTACCCAAATTTTAGCGTGCTTTTTTCGCCAAATGGTTTTTATTTATGGTCATGACCATTTGGATCCTGGTTTTGGGTCTGTTGATATCGCTGGCCGCCCTCGGCTTGCGGCAGGGAGCAATCCGCGTGTTGTTCTCGTTGGTCGGCATAATCGTTTCCGCGTTGCTGGCCGGGCCGCTCGCCAAATATATCAAGCCGATCCTGCCGCACGTTGGCATTCATGATCCGACCATCATCTGGCTGGTGGCGCCGGTCATTGTGTTTTGGATTTTATTGATTCCGTTCAAGTCGGTGGGGTTTTTCGTTCACCGCAAGGTGGAACTGTACTTCAAATACAAAACCGAAGGCATGCAGTTGATCCGGTATAACCGGCTGAATTCCCGGCTCGGCCTGGGGCTCGGCCTGATCAACGCCCTCGCCTATCTCGTGCTCATCTCATTTATCATTTTTGATTTGAGCTACTGGACGGTCCAGGTGGCCACCTCCGACGACGAGGGCAAGCTGATCCGGCTGTTGAATCAACTGGGGCGCGATTCGGAATCCACCGGTTTCGCCCAGATCGCGCGCGCCGTTGACCCGATGCCGGACACGTATTTCAAGTATGCCGATCTCGCCGGGCTGCTCTGTCAAAACCCCCAGCTGCATGACCGGCTGGCGGATTATCCGATGTTCATTTCGCTGGCGCAGCGGGACGATTTGAAGCAACTGGGACAGGATGCTGACTTTCAAAACTCCTGGAAGCAGAGCGCGCCCATCGGGCAGATGCTCGACAACGGGCAGTTCAAAACCATCTGGGAAAACCCCGAGACCGACAATCTGATTTTGGGCATCGTCCATGACAATTTTGAAGATCTGTGTGCTTATCTGCAAACCGGCAAATCGGAAAAATATGATTCGGAAAAAATAATCGGGTCTTGGGATTTTAACGCCGGCGCAACCACCGCCCGGATGCTGGACGCCCGGCCGGTCATTTCTTCGCGCGAAATGCGGGCCTTGCGGACATGGGTGACGCAAGCGTACACGAACACCACCTTCATCGCCGGTGCCGACGGCCAAGCCTTCCTCCAGAACCTGCCGCATGTCAAATTACAGGCCGGCCAGCCGCCAACCACGGAGACCGCCTCGTGGCAGGGCACCTGGAAAAATGACGGGGTCACCTACGATTTGTCGTTCAGCAGCGGTGGCAAAAAGCAAACCATGCCCGCGCAGATGGACGGTACCCGCCTGACGATCAAGGACGACAAAACGATGCTGGTGTTCGATCACCAGGAATAATTTGCGGACAATTTTCCAGTTTTTTTAGACACTCGGCCCTACCGGCGCATCAGAAACATGATTTAATCCTAGTATTTGAATGGCTTCGGAAAATTTAAACGGCCTGAAAACTGCTGATTTGGGCATTGTGGGCATTTTACATATCATAACCATCGGAACCATCAGCCTGTCGGGACTGATCCCTTTGAGCTGTTCAAAAAGCGCAAAGGCGTCCAAGCCTGTGCCCGCTGTAAGCGCAAGCACCAACGCCCCCGCCCCGGCAAATATGAGAGATTTGGGGACGCTTCAACTCACCAATCTTTATGAAACCCGCATCGATCTGGGCGGAGGAAAAAGTTGCACCATCAAGCCGCTTCGAATTGACCGCCGAAACTTGCAGCTGACCATGACCGTTGAAGCCAGGTCCGCCGACGGCAAAATCCAAGGGCTGAATATCATGAACCTGGTCACCAAGCCCGATCAGCCTTTTGAAGTGAATTTGGGCGGCTTGGACCTCACCTTGACGCCGCAGCTTGCGGCGGAGTGAAAACTCCCTGGCTTCCGAACGGGGAAAGCGACCCGGGCAAGACGTCAAACACCCGGCAAGGCGGACCCTTTAAAAATGGTCGGGGCGGTGAGATTTGAACTCACGACCTCTTGCACCCCAAGCAAGCGCGCTACCAAGCTACGCTACGCCCCGAACCATTGAAGCGCAGATTCTAGCCTGATGAACGCCGGTTTCAATCACGAAAACGTTTGGAGTTCCGACTTTAGGCAGTGCCACATCATATTCAGCCCGCAAATCCGCGCAAACGCACGGTCTCCGGAATTCATCGCCGGCCACGCGATGGCATGATGTTCGGGCGGATCGGAGGCGGCAGTGGGATTTTTGGCGGGAGGGTGGGCACAGCCGGTAAACGCGGAGCCTGGGCCGCGGGCGCTGTTGGATTCGCCGACGCGGCTGGTTTGATTTCCAACTGCCCGATCTTCTGCGACAGCCAGCCTTCAGCCCTGGTGGCCGCCTCGCCGATTCTGGTTTCTGGAAATTTCATCTCCCCGATATTGAATGCGGCGAACGAACCCAATTGCTCGTTCATTGGTCCGGCGCCTTTGGCCACCTCGCCCGGCCTCGCCAGCGTCTGCCAGGTCTCGTAACCGTTCACCAGCCAGTCCAGTTTCCCGGTCACGATGTCGAGCAGCAGTCCATGCACGGGAATTTTTGGGCCGATGAGCAGGCTGTTTCGCACAATGCCGGCAGCCTTGATCACATTCTGCCGTTCACTGCCGGAAATGCCGAAAAATTCATTGAGATTTTCGGGCAGTCGCTGCCGATCAACGCCGAGATCGTTCAATTTGGAGAGCAATTGCATGGCCGTCGTCCGGCAAATCTTGCAGTCCGTGTGGCCGATGATGGCAATTTCCTCGCCGCCCTTGACCGCGCACGCCAGCGCCAGCGACCGCATGGTGCTGCTGAACGGGCCGGTGATGATGTTGCCGGCGTTCCGCAGCCAGATGAACTGATCAACAGGCAGGGCCAGTACATTTGGAAAAAACGCGTTCAAACGCGGGTCAATGCACGTCAGCGCGACCACCGGCAATTCAGCCTCAAAATCCGCCGGATGCAGGCCGGCTTCCTTGTCACCCGCCACCGCCCGGTGGTTCGCATCAATGATGGCTTCAAACAGGCGCATAATTTAAAAGTGAGCGCCCACCGCTAACCCCCGCTGGCCGGCGGTCGCAGCAGGATTGACTAAGTTTCATAAATTCCGATAATCGGCTGAGCAGCAGACCCAATCCGACCGAGGCTGCCAGGACTGCGTTGCCGCGCGGCCTGTCTTATTATTTGCCCTTATCGTCATCCTTGCTCATCGCCTTTTTGAGCGCCGGGACCTGCTCCATCAATTTCTCGAATTTGATTCCGGTCAGGCTCTCCAGCACCGGCGGCAACTGGCTGATGATGGTGGTCACGTCGCTGGTCAGCTTGCTCGCGCCGCCGCCGGGGCCGTTGCCGGCGTTGATGATGACCATCTTCTCGGTCTTGCTGAGCGGTTCGCTGATCTTGCCTGCGATTTCCGGCATCACGCGCACAATCATTTCGATGACCGCCGCCTCGTTGTATTGCTTGAAGCTCTCGGCCTTCACGCGCATCGCCTCGGCGGTCGCCTTGCCCTGCGCCTCGATGACTTCTGCCTGCGCCAGACCGCGAGCCTTGTTCGCATCGGCTTCCGCCATGCCCGTGGCCTTGACAACATCGGCGCCGGCAAAACCGGTCGCCTTGGTGGCGGACGCCGCACCCGCCGCCTCGGTTTCCAACTGGAATTTCCGGGCATTGGCCAGCGTCTCGACACGATAACGTTCGGCATCGGCGGGCTTTTGAACGGTGGCTTCCAATTCCCGCTGCCGGCGCATGATTTCCTGCTGTTGGAGCTCGATCTGTTTTTGCTTCTCGACGATGCTGACCTGGACCTCCTCGGCCTTCACGAGCTGGCCGGTTTTGAATTTTTGCAAATCATACGCCAGATCGGCCTGCGCCTTTTGCACGTTCACCGTCGCTTGGTATTGCGCGACGTTGGACTGGTAATCGCGCTGCGCCTCGGCGACCTTCGTGTCCGCCAGGAATTTCGCCTCCTGCCCGGCCTGGTTGGCCTGCGCGGAACGGATGACGGAATCGCGGTCCGCCTCGGCCTGCGCGATGATGGCATCGCGTTTGACCTGGGCGATGCGCGGTTTGCCGAGCGCGTCGAGGTATCCCTGGGTATCGCGGATGTCGCGGATGGTAAAACTGACAATGCCGAGACCCATGTTGCCCATGTCGCCGGCGGCCACTTCCTGGACTTTCTGGGCGAAGGCATCGCGGTTCTGGTAAATCTCCTCGACCGTCATTGTGCCGAGAATGGCGCGCAAATGACCCTCGAGCGTCTGCATGGCGATGTTTTTGATGTCGTCAACGCCCTTGCTCAGGAATTGTTCCGACGCCGTGGCGATGGAGACATCGTCACCCTTGACCTTGATCTGCGCGACACCATCCACCTTCACCGGCACGCCCTTGCTGGTGTAAACCTCCGGCGTCTGCACATCAATCGTCAACAGTTCGAGCGAAAGCACATCCACCTTTTCGATGACGGGAATGACGAAGGTGCCACCGCCCTTGACCACGCGAAAGCCGCGGTATTGCGTCGAACCATCCGCCCCAACCACCGCATGTTTGCGGCCGGAGACGACGAGCACCTGGTTGGGGCCGACTTTGGTATAACGACTTGCCCAGATGATGACAAAAACGAAGACAACAAACAGCAGCGCACCCGCGCCCAGGACGACCGTCATCAAGGGAAAGCCGCCGGCATCAGCGAGAACAGGAATTACATTCATGGGTAGGAGTTGAGTTGGCGATGATTGAGCATCCGTTGGTTAATTATTTACTTCCACAAAGAACTGGGTTCCGACGATCCGGGTGATTCTGACGGTCTTGCCGGCAGCGATGGCACAGCCTTTCTCCGAACGGGCCGGCGCGGTGTAGCGTGAACCAATCTGCACGTAGGAAATTTCACCCACGCCGTTTTCAGGAATCGGCGTGGCGATGGCGGCGGTTTGCCCGATCAAGCCGGCCACGCGGCCCTCGCTGGAACCCTGGGTTTTTCGGAAAAGGGCATTGAACAGCCATAAAACAGCGAGGGCCACGACCAGTCCGCTGACAAATGAAAGCGGTGCGTTGACCCAGACACTGGCAGTGGCCCCGATCTGGCAAAAAATCAAGCCGAACGCGCCGAAAGCCGTCACAAAACTCGCCAGCACCGTCGGGCTTAACAATGAAATTCCCGGAACCCCATCCGAACTGAACCCGGCGTCCGCGTGCCCATCCATGCCGACGGAATCATGCCCGCCGAAAAAATGCCCGGCGAGTGCGCTGAGCAAAGTGAAGACCAACCCAAATACCAGACAGATGGCATAGACGGTAATCATGATCCTTCGGGGAGTTGTTGTTGGGCTGAATAAAAACCCAACGCGCCTCTAATGCAAGCCGGAAACGAAAACATTATGTGCCAGCCAAGTTTCATACGACACACTTATTCAACACCAGCCGGCCGGTTTGCGCAGCTACAATCACCGGTTGGATTTGTAAAACCCCTTCAGTCTTGATTGCCATTCTCCGGCGATGATCATGCTTGAAAGAATGATTGGGATTAGGGCGGGGAATCGAGCTTCCCGCTTGCCATTCCCGCGCTGGTTTTCCATCGTTTGCCCATGCATTCCTACGAACTGTTGCGCGAGGTTTTTGAAAAAATGGCCCCCAAACAGGTCGCCGCCGACCTCAAACTGTCGCTCTCCATGGTTTACAAGTGGGCCGAGCCACCAAATCACGCGGCCGGCAGCGGCACCGGCAATCCGCTCGACCGCATCGAGGCTTTGCTCCGAAGCACCGGGGACCAGCGGCTCGTCCAGTGGATCTGCCAGCGGGCCGGCGGCTTTTTCATCCTGAATCCGAAGAATGCGCCGCATCCGCATTTCCTGATCCCCGCCACCAACCAGATCGTCCAGGAATTCGCCGACCTGTTGGCCGTCATCGCCGACGCCACCGCCGACGACAAAATCACGACGACTGAGTCACAACAAATCCGCGCCCGGTGGGAGGAGTTAAAAACCGTGACGGAAGGTTTTGTAGCCTGTTGCGAAGCAGGCGACTTCAGCCCGCTCCGAACCACTCACGCCAAACCCACAACGCCAAATCAGACCCGAAACTAGAAGTTATCGGGACTAGTCCACCGCTTTTTTCTTCGTAAACGTGTGGGTCGCGTGGCCAAAAAACACCTCGGCACACTCCATCATCGTTTCGGACAGCGTCGGATGCGGATGCACCGTCAGCGCGATGTCCTCGGCGGTCGCGCCCATTTCGAGCGCCAGCACGGCTTCGGCAATCAACTCGCCCGCGCCCGCGCCCACAATGCCCACGCCCAACACCCGGCCGCTTTCCGGGTCCATCAACATCTTGGTGAGTCCATCCGTGCGATCGAACGTCAGCGCGCGGCCCGAAGCCGACCAGGGAAATTTTGCCACCTGGTATTTAATGCCACGTTCCTTGGCTTCCGCTTCCGTTAAACCGCACCACGCCAGCTCCGGGTCGGTGAACACGACCGCCGGGATGACGATGTTCTCGAAAGAACTTGGTTCGCCATGAATGACCTCGACGGCGATGCGCGCCTCCTTGTGAGCCTTGTGCGCCAATAAAATTCCGCCGGCGATGTCGCCGATTGCGTAAATCGATGGGTCGGCGGTCTGTTGATGCGCATTGACTTTGACAAAACCCTTTTCGTCGAGTTCCACCTTCGTGTTTCCCAGGCCCAGGTCGGCGCTGTTGGGCACGCGACCAACGGCCACGAGTACGCGATCATAAAGTTCGGAAACCTTCTGGCCGTTGTAATCCATCTCAACTTTGATCTGCTTGCCGGCGGTGGCCATCTTGGTGACCCTGGCCTTGAGCCGGATTTCCTTGAACATCTTCTTTGCGTTGGCCACGACCGGGCGGGCCAGATCGGGATCGGCGCCGGCCAAAATGCTGTCGAGCGCCTCGACCAGCATGGTCTTGCTGCCGAGCGCGGCATAAACGGTGCCCAGTTCCATGCCGATGTAACCGCCACCGATGACGAGCAGGTTTTCCGGGATGTCCTCGACTTCGAGCGCCTCGGTCGAAGTCATTATGCGCGGATTGCCCAGGTCGAACACCTTGGGCATGGCCGCAATGGAGCCGACCGCGAGAATCGCCTTGTCATACTGGATGAACTGCTGCCCCTGCTCCGTCTCGACCCGCAACATTTGCGAACCTTCAAAATATCCGCGTCCCTGAATCACCTGCACCCCGCGCATTTTGGCGAGGGCCTCCACGCCGCCGCCGAGCTTTTCCAGAACGGATTCCTTCCACGACCTGAGTTTGGCCACATCCACGGTCGGCGCCGTGAATGTGATCCCGCGATGCGCTGAATCGTGCGCGGCGGTGATTTGATGTGTCGCGTAAAGCAGTGCCTTCGATGGAATGCAGCCGCGGTTCAGGCAGACGCCGCCCAGCCGCTTCTCGCGTTCAACGAGAATGACCTTCATGCCGAGGTCGGCGGCATAAAACGCCGCCGCGTAACCGCCCGGCCCCGCCCCAACAACCACAATCTGAGTCTTGATCGGATCCATATTAAATTTTCACCGCTTCCTCTTTGAAATCCTGCAATGCCACAACCAGGTCCACGATGAACCGCGCCGCCACACCGCCATCAATGACGCGATGATCGTAGGACAGGCCCAGCGGCGTCATCATACGGATCTCGACCTTGCCGTCACGGACGACCGGTTTCAACGCGCCGCGTCCGAGCCCGAGAATGGCAACTTCCGGCTTGTTGACGATGGGCGTGAAATGCGCCCCGCCAATCGCACCCTGATTGGAAATCGTAAACGTTCCGCCCTTGATGTCATCCGCAGTGATTTTCCGGTCGCGGGCCTTGGCCGCAAGCTGTTCGAGTTCCTTGGCAATCTCGAGCACGCTCTTTTTGTCCACGTCGCGAAGGACCGGCACAATCAGGCCCTGCTCGGTGTCCACCGCGATGCCGATGTGGAAATATTCCTTGAGCACCACTTCCTGCGCAACCTCGTCGAGGCTGGAATTGAAAATCGGATGCTTCTTCAAGGTCTCGACAATCGCCTTGAGCACCAGCGGCGTGAGCGTGAGCTTCGCGCCCTGCTGCTCGTAGGCCGGCGCGTATTTTTTGCGAAGCTCGTTCAGCCTCGTGAAATCCGCGTCGTCAAACTGCGTGACATGCGGGATGGCATTCCAGTTCTCCCACATCCGGCGCGCGATGACCTGGCGCAATGGCGTCAGCGGCTTTTTTGTCACCGGCCCCCATTTGGAAAAATCAATTTGTTCGGCAACCGGTTTCGCCGGCGTGCCGGCGGCGGCGGGTGCCGGTTTGGCCGCCGTCCTGACCAGGCGCTGGATGTAAGCGCGAACGTCGCTCAGGATGATGCGGCCGCCCGCCTCGCTGCCACGCACCTTGGACAAATCAATGCCCAGCTCGCGCGCCATTTTGCGGAGGGACGGCGATGCCACCGGCGCGGCGACCGGTTTCGGATCATCGGTTTCGGCTTCGGTTTCGGTTTCAATTGCCGTTTCCTCGGCCGGCTGGTCCGGCCCGGGTTCCGGTTCCGGCACGGCGCGCTTTGCGGCCGGCGCGGGCGCGGCGGCAGCCGGCTGGCCCCCATCGGCAATCGTGATGAGCCGCTGGCCCACGCCGATTTTGTCACCGGCCTTCACATGAATTTTCGTGATGACCCCGGCACCGGTGGACGGCACGGACGCCACGGCCTTTTCATTTTCCAGTTCCAGGATGGCCTGATCCTTGGCCACCTGGTCGCCTTCTTTCACGAAGACATTGACCACGACGCCTGAATCCGCCCCCTCACCTAGCTTGGGAAGTTTTACATCCATAAATTCAACCAAGCGTACAGTGTGGAGAAAATCATCGCCGCATTCCAGAAATAATTTCATGCAAACCATCAAGCCACCTCACCGAACGTCGCAAGGCCGGATCGCTTTTAGGCCGTTCCAGGAATGGTTATTGCCGGGCGTGCAATAAAATCACATGCCGGGTGGAAACGGCGGCATTCGCGCATTAAGGTTCAAAATAACTTCAAACATTTACGTGAATATGGCATCTTCTGTCCGTGCAACGCATCGGCATCATGCTTTCAGGCTGGCTTTGCCTTCTGGCTTTCACCGCTGGCGCGGCCCACACCCAGGTGCGGTTGATCCTGTCTGCCGGCTCCGCCCGTCCGGGCGACACTGTGCTCGTGGGTGTGGATTTGAAGATGGAACCGGGCTGGCATACCTACTGGAAAAATCCCGGCGACGCCGGCGTTCCCACCAAAATTGAATGGCAACTGCCCCCCGGGGTGATCGCTGGAAAAACCCGGTGGCCGTTGCCGGAAAAGTTTCCACCTCTCGAGGTCACCACCTACGGCTATACCAACGAAGTCGTCCTGCTCGTACCGCTGACCCTGGCCACCAATCTGCCGCCCGGTCCGCTCGATTTGAAGGCCGGCATTACCTGGCTTGAATGCAAGGAACAATGCCTGCCTGGCAGCGACAGCGTTGAAGTCACCCTCAACGTCGGCACTGAAACCAAACCTTCCGCCGATGGCGCATTCATCGAATCCTGGAACAAGAAGGTGCCGTTCACCATGAGCGATTCGGCCGCGGATCATGCCTGGTGGCAAGGCCCGTCCACCAATGACATGCGGACCCTGGTCATCGGCCATCTGATGCAGAAATTCAAGGACACCATCAAGATCGATCTGATCAAATATGACTCGGTTGATTTTTTCCCCGACGCCAGCGAGCATTTTGAAATTCAAGGCGCGACCGAAATCACTTCCGCCTTTGCCAGCGACATCCGCCTGCGCAAGGCTGTGAAAAAATTCGATGGCGACTGGCCCCGGCAGATCACCGGTGTTCTGGTATTGCAGCACGGAGGCTGGCGCGGTGGAAACGAGGCCAGATTGACCATCACCGATGAGTCCCCGGCGGACGCAGGCGCGGTTGAAAAAAACTTCGGGCCCAAACCAGCCGCAGCTACACTTTCCCCCCAATTGCTCTGGCAGATGCTGCTCTACGCATTCATTGGTGGATTGATCCTGAACATCATGCCGTGCGTCCTGCCGGTCATTGCGCTCAAAATTCTCGGTTTTGTCGGCGAATCCCGCAGCGACCCGGACCATGTCCGCAAGCTCGGTCTGGCTTATGCCCTGGGCGTGCTGGTTTCCTTCCTTGCGCTCGCGGAAGTCGTCATCGACATCAAAGCGGCCGGACAAAAGGCCGGGTGGGGAATGCAATTTGGCAGCCCGGTCTTTGTGGTTTGCCTGACCACGCTCGTCACGCTGGTGGCCCTGAACCTGTTTGGCGTCTTCGAAGTTGGTCTCGGCGGAAGCGCGCTCAACGCGGCCGGCAAACTTGCCTCCCGGCCCGGCGCGCCGGGCGCATTTTTCAATGGCATGCTGGCCACCGCCCTGGCCACTCCCTGCACCGCGCCGTTCTTGAGCATCGCCCTGGGTTTCGCCTTCGCGCAAAGCGCCTCGATCATCATCATGCTGTTTCTGGCCGTCGGCGTCGGACTGGCCGCGCCGTACGTCGTGCTAAGTTGGAACCCCGCATGGCTGGGGTTTTTGCCGAAGCCCGGCGCCTGGATGGAGAAGTTCAAGATTGCGATGGGCTTTCCCATGCTGGCAACCGCCCTGTGGCTGTTCAACCTTTCCGCCGGCAATTACGGCCGGCGGATTCTGTGGCTTGGCCTTTTCCTGGTCATCGTCGCCTTCGCCGCGTGGATTTTCGGCGAATTCGTTCAACGTGGACGGCGGTTCAAACCCGTCGCGTTCATCATCGTCCTGCTGGTGCTGGCCGGCGGCTATGTCTATGCCCTGGAAAACCAGTTGCATTGGCGCGAACCGGTTTCCGCCACCGAAACCGCCGCGGCGCTGAAGGAATCACCGGACGGCATCGACTGGCAGCGCTGGAGTCCCGAAGCCGTTGCCAGCGCTCGCAACGAGGGTCATCCGGTCATCGTGGATTTCACCGCCGACTGGTGCCTGACCTGCCAGGTGAACAAAAAAACCAGCATCGAAATCCCGACCGTACGCGCGAAACTCAAATCCATGAATGCCGTCGCCCTGCTCGCCGATTACACGCGCTTCCCCACGAACATCACGGCGGAACTGAATCATTTCAATCGCGCCGGGGTGCCGCTGGTCCTGGTCTATCCAAAGCCGGCCGGTGCCGACCCGCTGGTGCTGCCGGAAATCCTGACTCCAGGCATCGTGCTGGATGCGCTGGGCCTTGCGGAACATTGAATTTTGAACGGAAACCCGCCGATTGGTGTCTCTTACTCCGACAATCATCAATTCTAAACCTATGAAAAAAGCGTTTCTCGTATCGGCAGTGATGGCGTTGACCCTGGCGGCGCAGGCGGTGGAAGTTGGTAAACCGGCACCGGATTTCACGGCCACGGACATCAACGGCAAAACCGTCAAGCTCGGCGATTACAAGGGCAAGATCGTCGTGCTGGAATCCTACAATTCAGACTGCCCGTTCTGCAACAACCAGTACCGGACTGGGGCGATGCAGGAGCTGGAACGCCAGATGGCGGCCAAGGGCGTCGTCTGGCTCATCGTCAATTCGGTGAACCCGAACAATGCCAGCCATCGCACCCCCGACCAGGCCAAAAAGGAAATGGCTGACAAGAAAATTGTCGCGACCGCTTGGATTGACGACAGCTCCGGCGCGGTTGGCCATCTTTACGACATGAAAACCACGCCGCACATGTTCGTGGTGAACAAGGACGGCACGCTGGTTTACAACGGCGCCATCGACAACCAACCCGACCCACAACATGACCCGCGCACCGCGCGCAATTACGTCAGCGAAGCCGTGGACGCCCTGATCGCCGGCAAACCCGTGCCCGTCGCCCAAACCAAACCGTACGGCTGCGGCGTGAAATACGCGAATTAAATTTTGGTAGGGCGTGTCACTCCGTGCGCGCCGGGTTTTATAGATGGCGATTTTGCGGCGCCCAGAGGACTGCCCGCCCTGCCCAATGGAGCAAACCCATACTCCTTCAAAAAACTCTCCGTCGGCGCGTGGACCTCCACGCGCTTTTTTGTAAACGGATCGCTGTAAGCCAGCTGCACCGCGCGAAGACCCATTTCCAGCCTGCCGGTCAGGCGACCGTACAGTTCATCGCTCACGATCGGGCAGCCCGACTCCGCCAGATGCACGCGGATTTGATGCGTGCGGCCCGTCACCGGTTTGCATTCGATGAGCGTCAGCCCCGGAATTTTTTCGATGACCCGGAAATGGGTTTCCGACGGCTTGCCTTCCCGTATGTCCACTTTCATCCGCCCGATGCGTTGCGGGTCGGGCGATAATGCCAGTTCGCACATCCATTCCGTTTCGCGCGGCTCGATGGCGGTGACCGCCAGATACATTTTCTCCATCCGCCGGCCCTCGAACATTTCGCCGAATGAATCCAGCGCCCCGGGACTTTTGGCAAAGAGCAAAACCCCGCTGGTTTCCGCATCCAGCCGGTGAACATAACGCAGGTACTTCAGGCCGCGGGAACGCGCCCAGAAATCGCGCGCTTCAATGGATGAATTGATGGCCGCTTGCAGATTATGACCGGTGTTTTGCCACGAAACCGGCAGGAGCATCCAGCCGCGCAACTTGTCAATCGCGATGACCGACCGGTCCTCGTACAGGATCGGGAACGGCTCGCAGTCCGGCAGTTCGATGGAATTGGGTTTGGCCATGCCATGAATAGAATCCACAGATTACGCCGATTGCACAGATTTTTTATCTGCGTCATCCGAGAAACCTCTGGATAAAATTTAATACACCAGCACCAACACCGCCGCCATTTTGGTGAGGCGCGCGTTCTCGCGAGCCGGAAGGTAGGGCGCGTCACTCCGTGCGCGCCGTCTTTTGCGTTCGGACGAGCGGCGGGCAGAGGACTGCCCGCCCTACCTTCCACCGTGGTGGCTGTGCGCAAGCACCTTGGGCGCGAATGGGTCAGAAGGCGGATAGACATCGGCTTGGACGTGATGAGAGTTGATCGGAAATTTTGATGGAAAAAGGGTGGCACCGAAAAGTCGTCCAATCGTCCATCGCAAAATGAATGCCGGAAAAGAGCCGTTGCAAGTGCGGAATGGAAAGTGCGGAATGCGGAATGATTGAACAACAAAGTAACGAAGGAACAAAGTTTTGCCGCCTTCGTTGCTTTGTTCCTTGGTTGTTCAAAAAACTTCGGGAAGAAATGCGCCGGTTCAAGTCTGATTTCCTTCAGCGCCAAACTTCGTGCGTCGGGCCACGCACCCCTTTGCCCTTGCGGAATGCAGAATGGGGAGCACAGCCGCCCTCGGCTGTCGTGTTCGACGCCCCGCCGAACACATTCCCCGATGTTTCCAGCGAGGGCGCTGGAAACTGCACGCGGGGCGCGTGCGCTCCCCCCAATCGTCCATCGCAAAATAAATCAGGAATGCCCGACAAACCATTCCAGCGTCGTCACTCAACCAACATTGTCCAATTTCCGAACGCGGGAAATTAAACATTAGACACAAGCATGTTCCTATGGTTGAATAGCATTTGATATAATTTCACAATCCAGGGGGCAGTGGCGTTTTTTCCCCGTTTTGGACGCAAAAACGTTTTGTTTGGCTTCAAAAACGAAGTGTTTTGACCCAAAAGGAAAGTCTTTTGTTCCAAAGGAAAAGTCTTTTGTGACAGCAGAACAGTCTTTTGTTCCAAACGAAAAGTGTTTTGCTCAAAAGACTTCCTATCTGTCTCATCACAATGGTGTTCTGCGCAAAACAAAACGTCTTTGTTCCAACAGAAAAGATTTTTGGCCCGGATGGAAAGTCTTCCACCCCAAATGGAAAGCAAGTTGTCACAAAAAGAAATCGCTTTGTTGTTTTTATAAATCGTTTTGTATCAACTACAAAGTCTTTTGCGGGCCGGTCCTGCAACCGGCCAGCTCCAGCCGGCTGGAGACCTTTCACGCAACTGGCACAGGCGATGCTAAATCGGTTTCGTGCCATGATCGGCCGCCGGTTGGTGTGTTGGTCATCTTACTTCGGGGGAAAAATAAAATACGGATATGAAACGAACAGTTCGTGTCGGGCTCGGTTTTGTAAGCCTGCCCAAAGATCAGCTCAACAGCTTCGCCATTCTGGCGATCGTCTGTTTGAAAAACAACCTGTTGTTCCCAAACCTTCCCATCGCGATCGCCGCGCTTACCGCCCTGCAAGCCGCTTATCAGAATGCCATGAATGCCGCGGCCGTGGGCGGCGAGAAGGACACCTCCGCATTGGCGGAAGCCCGCGATGCCCTGGTCATGGCCCTCCGCCAGATCGCCGCTTATATCCAGAGCCTCAACCTCACGGAATCCCAGGTGCTCACCTCGGGCTTTGACGTGATTGTCTGGACCAAAACCAAGATCACGCTCGTCGCGCCGGCGGGAATCAGCCTGGACAATACCATTACCACGAAGCTGGGGGTTTATTTTCAGGCAGTAAACGGCGCCAAGGCCTATCATGTGCAATTCAGCGCGGACAGCGGGAAGACGTGGCTGGATGCGGGCATCTGGCCGAACACCAAGGGTGTTGTCCTCACGAATCTCACGCCGGGAACGGTTTATTTCGTGCGCATCCGCGCCATTGGCGGTTCCACCCAATACGGTCCCTGGAGCGCCATCACCACGTTAATGGCCACCTGACATGATTTGGTTGGGAGTTGCAGGCCAAAACCCAAAAGGTGAAGCCAAGGAGTATCCATCAACTCTCAACCAATAACTTTCAACTCGCTTTGCCACTGGAAAAGTCCAGACGCAATTCCGGGCGATGGCAATGCGGTCAAGGCACAAAACTCGAAGTAAAAACTTGATCGCCCATCGCCCGGCCACTTTTTTAAACGGCCGCCCCGTGCGCCCCGGCAACGTTCAGCGTTCATATTTCATCAAGGTAGGACGCGCCACTCCGTTGCGCGCCGCTCTTTCGGTTTTCGTTCAACGTTCAACGTTCAGCGTTGAATGTTCGACGTTCATATTTCATCCCGGTAGGGCGTGCACTCCGTTGCGCGCCGCCTTTAGCATTGTCCAAACCCGAACGATTCAACTGGCTTTATGGGGAGCACAGCCGCCCCGGCTGTAGTTCGGCGCGCCCTCGCGACGAACCCTTCGCGGAAGGACAAACCAATCAGTGCACTCAC
>Ga0265338_10000943_pt1 | contig 49004 bp, 43 predicted proteins | sample 42126metaG_FD_193579 | JGI IMG/M metagenome (GOLD analysis project Ga0265338, IMG submission 193579) | Rhizosphere microbial communities from Carex aquatilis grown in University of Washington, Seatle, WA, United States - 4-21-26 metaG | ecosystem: Host-associated > Plants > Roots > Rhizosphere...
TCCGAAGACCGCGGCGTCGGCCAGGCCCGTGGAGAGGAGGTATTTCTCGCCGCGCTGGGCGATGCCGCGGGGATCGCGGGTGTACCATTCCTTGGTGCCGGTCTCGGCGATGGTGCAGGTAAGGGAGAGGGTGGGGATGGCGCAGAAGGGGTCGATGAACGCGGTGTCCGGATCGGGCATGGCGAGCATGTCGGACGCCTCGATCGATTTCCAGCCGCGGATGGACGAGCCGTCGAAACCGAAGCCGTCGCTGAAGACGTCCTCGGTCAATTCGGCGATGGGGCAACTGAAATGCTGCCAAGTGCCGAAGGTGTCCACGAACTTCGCGTCAACCATCTTGGCGCCGCTCTTGCGGGCCAGGTCCAGAACATTCTTGGGTGTGCTCATTGTTTCAACCGCAACTTTCGTTCTTGTTTTTGTCGATAAAAAATCCTCGCGGCCCAAGAAGCCGTGAGGACGAAATTCTATATGGCCGAATCGCCGGATTCCTCGGTGCGGATGCGAACGGCGTTTTCGATATTGCTGACGAAAACCTTGCCGTCGCCGATTTTGCCGGTGCGCGCGGCGTTGACGATGGCTTCGATGGCCTGATCGACCTGGGAATCGGTGAGGACGACCTCGATTTTGATTTTGGGAAGGAAATCGACCGTATATTCGCTGCCGCGGTAAATCTCGGTGTGGCCTTTCTGGCGGCCGAAGCCCTTGACCTCGGAGACTGTGAGCCCCTGAACGCCGACTGCCGCCAACGCCTCTTTGACTTCCTCGAGCTTAAATGGCTTGATGATGGCGTCGATTTTTTTCATTCGTTCGTTGCGCAACGGCGATACTAACAATCGAAGGCGCTGTGTAAACAGTAAAAGGAAGAAAAGGGGTGAATTTCGACGGAATTATTTTTGAATAAAGTCCGGTTGAAAATTGTCTATTGACTAAACGAGCCCATCGTGGTTAGATGGTGGTGGATTAAGGCGAGAATTTTAGGGCATATTAGAATTGTTCTTTGAATCAAATGCCCACATGATTTCCGGAGGGATGTATTGCACAGCAGCCGCCGGGAAACCCCTAATCCTACGTTTGTGCTAAATTCGAAAATTCCCCGGGCTTGGTGGTCATCCTCTGATCACCAAGCCCGGTTTTTTTATTCTTTAAACGGCTGATTTCCACGCTGTTGCATTATTTCCAGATCTTCCAGGGCGCTTCGCCGGAGGACCAGAGGCGGTTGAGCAGGCTGAACTCCGAATAAGTGTCCATCGGCTGCCAGAAGCCGTCGTGGGGGAAGGCCATGACTTCGCCCTCGGCGGTCATCGTGCGGATGGGCTTTTGCTCGAACATCACCGATTCGCTGTCGTGCAAATAATCGAAGATACTGCGTGAGGCCACGAAGAATCCGCCGTTGATGCGGCCTTCTGCGGCCTGCGGTTTTTCGTTGAATTGCGCGACGGCGCCGTTCCCCGAGATTCCCATTTCGCCAAAGCGCCCTGGCGGATGCACTGCCGTGACGGTCAGTTTTTTGCCGTGCTTGCGATGGAAGGCGAGGGAGGCGGGGATGTCGACGTTGCCGACGCCGTCGCCGTAGGTCAAGAAGAAATCAGAATCCTCCCCGATGAACGGCCGAATCTTTGCTATCCGCCCGGCCGTCAGCGTTTCCTCCCCCGTGTCCGCCAGCGTCACCGACCAATCCTCTTCGTCGTGGTGATTGTGGAACCTGACGTCGGGTTTGCGTCCGAGGCGGAGGGTGACGTCGCTGGTCATCCAGAGGTAGTTGCGGAAATAGTCCTTAATCATGTCCCCTTTGTATCCCAGGCAAAGGATGAAGTCCTTGAAGCCGTGGGCGGCGTAGATCTTCATGATGTGCCAGAGGATGGGGCGATTGCCAATCGGCGCCATCGGTTTGGGGCGGTATTCGGTTTCCTCACGCAGTCGCGTGCCTTTGCCTCCGCAGAGAATGACAACTTTCATCGGTGGCGGCAGGATAGGCTGGAGGCTCGGAAAAGGCAAACCGCTCCCGTCGCCGCCACCCTGCCAATGCCGACGCCCCTCATTCAGTTTTCCTGTAAAAGGTTACAAAAGTATGGTCTGACCCCTTTGGCCTTTGGCTCTCTGGTTGGTCTTCGAACCGGATGAGCACGATTTCGGATTGGGTTCCCACTCGCAGGGGAGGTCCCCAAGTTCCGACGCCGCTGCTGGTATACACTTGCAGCGTTCGCAGCCGGTTGAGGCCGTAGCCAAAGCCTCGATAGATGCGGGCGACCAGTAGGTTCCAGGGCCAATTCTGGCCGTTATGGGTGTGGCCGGAAAGCTGGAGCGAGATTCCTTCCTCCTCGGCGATGGCCAGATTAATCGGCCGATGGGCAAGGAGAACGCTCGCGCATTGGCGGTCAATTCGGACTTCGCGCAGAATTGAACGCAGTTTGTCAGGGTCTTCCGCTTCGGAATCATGGATGCCCACTAATTGCAGGCCGGCGATGGAAAGTTTCGCGTTGTCGAGGACGTGGATGCCGACGCGTTTAACCGGATCCAAATACAAACTTCTTTCCGCGAATTCATCGTGATTTCCGGTCACGAAATAAATTCCGTGAAGCGACGTGAACTCGCGCCATGGCGCCACGAGATTATCCAGGTTTTGTGTCGGGCCATCAAACATGTCGCCGCTGATGAAAACCGCGTCCGGTTGAAAGACGCGCAGCCGGTCAATGACGCGGCGAAGAAATTTCGCGCCGTTAAGCGGACCCAGGTGAAGGTCTGTGATCAGGGTCGCCGTGCGGCCCCGCCATGCTTCCGGCAAATGCGGCAACTGAACGGTGATCTTCCTGACTCGAATCCGCCGGGCGTTAATCAGGCCATAGGCTGTTGCCAGAAAGGCCAAACCAAAGAGTAGTCCCGCAATTTGGAAGCGTGGAACCGGCCACCCGATCAACCAGGCCATTCCGGCGGCGACCCAGCACGCGATGGCCGCGAAAAGGGCGAAGTTCAACGCCCCCAGCCACGAGGAAAGAAGGGCATAGATGACTTTCAGCGCGGGATGGGCCGAGCGGAAGCGAAGCATCGTCGTCGGAATAAAAGCGATGGCCAGCGCGCCGGGCAGAGCCTGCCAGGCAACCCATCCGGGCACGTCAAAGAAATGACTCCAAGTGGCGCAGATGAGAGCGTTGACCGACAGGAGAATAAGTGACACGACGAACGCGAAACGCACAATTCTCCGCCACGTAAAATGCGCGGGCAAAGCCGGCGCCTGCGGCGCTCCCGGGGAAACGGGCTTCTCTTCTTCGTTCGAAACTGGCGCAGTCAATGTTGGATTCTTACTTTGCATATCAGCTATAAGCGCTTGACTAGTCAGTCATTGTTAGATCAAAAAATACATTAACTGATCGCGCGCCAAAGGGCGTCAAACCCGACTTTGCAGTGCTTCTTGGCATGGGCTGGATCGTGAATCATAAAATCCATCGTCGCCTCCGCCAGAGAGTTCAGGATCGCGACGACAAAGCCCATGGGAACGTTGCGCATGGCGCCCTTGGCGCGGCTGCGTTCCAGCAATTCGGCGACCCCCGCCATGGTCTTATGCGCCGCGGCGCGGCTTGCTGGAGTGATCTCGTCTGAAACGGCAAGCTGTGCCAGGGCGCGTCGCTTTACCGGGTTCGCCACGGCCAGGTTCATCCAATTCGACCACACGTGGAACATTTGATCCCGAAGCGACGCTCCAGCGGGAAGCCCCTCCAAGGCCGCTGATGCCGCCTCGGCCTTCAGGTCAAGATACAGGCGATTCAAAAGGCCGGCCTTGGTTTCAAAATACGTGAAAAGTGTGCCGTTCGACACGCCAGCCTTTTGGGCTATCGTCGCTGTCGGCGCGCTCAGCCCTTGCGCGGCGATGATTCGGATCGCCGCCGCCATGATCGCGTTCCGCTTGTCTTCACTTTTCGGCCTGGCCACGGCCACAAAGTATAACCGACTGACTGCTCAGTCAATGGCTAGTTTGTTTGCGGTTTAGGGAATCAGCCACGTTGGCGGCAGGTTTCCTCTTCGTGGAGCTTCATGCGGGCGGCGAGCAACGCCGACCGGCCCAGATAACCGATCACGCAAGTTGGAGCGTCGCGTTCGACGACGGGCAGGCGGCCTATGTTACGCCTCAGCATTTTCGTTAGCGCTGCCTGCAGAGGCTCGTCCGGAAACGCCACGACCAGATTGCTGCTGCCGGCTTCGGCCACCGTCATTGCGTCTGCTTTATTTTGTCGCAACGCCCGGAGAATATCGCCTCGCGTAATGATCCCAACGAGTCGATCTTGCTCGTCCACAATCAAAGTCCCCTGGCGCCTGCCGAGGTCGGGATCACCCTGGGCGATGCGATCGGAAAGCTCGGAAAGTTTCATGTTCCCTGGAACCGTCGGCGCCTCCTCCATGACGTCGCGGACAAGCGCGAGTTCGAATGGATCAATACTATACTCGCGGGTTATGTGATGGCCGCGGCGCGCGAGCTTTTCGGTCAGGATAGACCGGCGCATCAACAATACGGTGACGCCGAGCGCCGCCACGGAGCCGACCAGCAAGGCGGGGAACAGATTGAAATCACGTGTCAACTCGACGGCGAAAACCATCGCGGTGAGAGGCGATCGCATCGTGCCGGACATCATCGCCGCCATGCCGATTAAAGCCCAAAGACCGGGATCCCCCACGGGAATGTAAGAGCCTGCCAGAGCGCCCAATGCTCCACCCATGATAAGCAGCGGGGCCAACACGCCACCAGACGTGCCGGATCCCAAAGCGATGGACCACACCAAGGCCTTGGCCACAAGCAAACCAATCACGGCGGCTCCGACGAGTTGTCCGAGCAACAGGCTGTGGATCGTATCGTAGCCGACGCCCAGCACACGGGGCTCGATGAGCCCGCCCACGCCGATGAACAGCGCGCCGATGGCCGGCCACCACATCCAATGAAACGGCAACTTCTGGAAGAGGTCTTCGCAAGCGTAAACGAGGATCGTCAATAGACCCGACCCGAAGCCCGCCAGAATGCCAAGGCCAGCAGCGATGGCCAAACCTTGTCCGGAAAGCGGCGCGTGCGGAACCACGGGAAAGATCGGGCCGGCGCCCAGCAACGGCACACGCAACACCGAGGCCACCATCGCCGCAACCACCACCGGTATAAAGCTGCGCGGCTTCCATTCGAATAGCAACAATTCCACCGCCAACAGGACAGCCGCCACGGGTGTGGCGAAGACCGCGGCCATGCCCGCCGCAGCTCCGGCCACCAGGAGGGTTTTTCGTTCGGCCGCGCTCAAATGGAACCGTTGGGCGAAGATGGAGCCAAAGGCGCCCCCCGTCATGATGATGGGACCTTCGGCGCCGAAAGGGCCGCCCGTGCCGATGGATATGGCGGCCGAAAGCGGCTTGAGAATGGCGACCTTCGCTTGAATGCGACTGCGGCCAAGGAGAATGGCCTCGAGCGCTTCAGGGATGCCGTGTCCGCGAATCTTCTCCGAACCGAACCGCGCCATCAAACCGACGATCAGCGCGCCCGTGACCGGGACGAGGACCATCCAAAGGCCCAGATGATGGCCTCGCGGCGTGGCGGGGACGGCCGAGAAGCGGTGATAGAATGCCAGATTGGTGATCACCGCAATCAACCAAATTAAGATGTAAGCGATCACCGAGCTGACCGCCCCAATAGCCACCGCCATGGCCGACAACAGCAGCATGCGTCGGTCGGCGCTGAAATCGGCCAAACGGTCTTTCGACACAACCTCCGCCCCTGCGGGCGCGCCATTCAAAACTGGATTCTCAATCGATTCAATTTGCATCAAGGCGGCCCATATTATATCGTAACGCGATAGATGTCAAACCCGCCTGACTTTTCATGGCGGCTGGCTTAAAGGTGTGGTGATGGCCCGGATCAAAAAGCTTTCCAAGCTCCAGTATGAGACGTTGGCGGCGTTCCGCTACGCGCTGCGGCGGTTCATGCACTTCAGCGAAGAGGCCGCGCTAGACGCGGGCGTGACGCCGCAGCAACATCAAGCCTTGCTGGCCATCAAAGGATTTCCCGGGAGAGACCGCGTAACGGTGGGGGAATTGGCCGAACGTTTGCAACTTCGGCATCATAGCGTGGTCGGGTTGATTGACCGCCTTGTCGCCGAGAAACTGGCGGCCAGAACGGCCTCGTCACAGGATCGCCGGCAGGTTTTTGTGCAACTCACCGGCAACGGCGAGAAAGCGCTGGAGAAACTTTCGTCCGCGCATTCGGCGCAGCTCAAACAACTTGGCCCGGAACTTCTTCTTCACCTCAAGCAACTCGCTGGCGTGGATGAATAAATGGACGTGGAACGGAGGCGCGTGAGTCGTTTCAAATCTCTGGCGCGGGACGAAAACCGTCGAGCCAATGGCGCACGCTCAAGACGGGATGTTCCCAGAGCATGCGCGGGCCGGCGAAACGCATGATGGCGCGGGCCTGTTCGCGGCGGGCTTTTTGGTAGCAATGCACCGGGCACTTGGCGCAGGTGGGCTTTTCCTGCTCGAAACGGCATCGCTCCAGTCGAACCTGGGCGTAATCGAGAAATTGCCGGCAATCCGAGCAAAGGTCGCCGCTCGTTCCATGTTGTTCGCGACAGTAAATGCGCACCATCGCCGACATGGTTTTCCACTCGCGGGCCAGTCGCGCGGCGCTCAGATCATTTTCTTTCCTGGCGACACCTGGCGCCACGAAACTTGACTCGTCGACCATCGTTTTCATACGACGACTCTCGCACAAAGCGGGGCCCGTGAATTTGATGCGGATCAATTCCATTTCACTTGGCGCATGGGGCGGATCAAAACGCGAAGCGGTTGACCCGGGTCAATTCGGGGATTCAGTGAAGAGGGGATGATTGGATTCAATGAAAAGGGACGGCGCTTATAAAGAGGGATTAGCTCATGCATAACCATTTGCTGTCCGTGACACGACAAAAAAGGGTTAGCAATCCCCAACATGGAGGAAGATCGGTTGTGCTCAGTTGGCGATGATTAAACCACAAACAACGAAAGAACAATGAACTCAGTCACTCTAAAACAGTTCGGACTTGCGGGTCTGCTCCTCGCTGCTGGGATGGCAGTATTCGCGCAGCCGACGCCAACGGGAAGCGCCGCGCCCATTGCGGCGGTGGAAAACGCCGTCCTCGCCGAGGCGCCAAACGTGCCGCCGCCGATCAAGCGCAGATACTCCACCAAGGTGGTTGTCAGCTTGGAAGTGCGGGAAGTGACGAAGCGTCTAGCCGACGGCGTGGACTACACTTTCTGGACATTCGGCGGAAATGTCCCGGGCAGTTTCATTCGCATCCGGGAAGGGGACGAGGTCGAATTCCATCTGAACAACCATCAGGACAACAAAATGCCGCACAACATCGACCTGCACGCCGTCACCGGGCCAGGCGGAGGAGCGGCGTCATCGTTTACGGCGCCGGGGCATTCGTCGCAATTCTCGTTCACGGCGTTGAACCCGGGCCTGTTCATTTATCACTGTGCGACGGCGCCCGTCGGCATGCATGTGGGCAACGGAATGTATGGAATGATTTTGGTGGAACCGAAAGAGGGCCTGCCGCCCGTCGATCATGAATATTACGTCATGCAGGGCGAAGTTTATACGACGGGAAAATATGGCGAAGAAGGCCTGCAAGGCTTCGACATGGACAAGGCCGTGGATGAACGCCCGCCTTATGTGGTTTTCAACGGCGCCGTGGGATCGCTGGTGGGTGACAAGGCGTTGACCGCAAAAACGGGCGAGAAGATTCGCATCTACATTGGCAACGGCGGCCCCAACCTGACCTGCTCATTCCACATCATTGGTGAAATATTTGACACCGTTTACCAGGAAGGCGGGACGACGCCGAGTCAACATAATGTTCAAACGACGCTTGTTCCGGCGGGGGGCGCCGCGATGGTCGAGTTCAAGGTCGAGGTTCCGGGAACCTACGTTTTGGTGGATCACGCCTTGTTCCGCGCGTTCAATAAAGGCGCCTTGGGCATGTTGAAAGTGGACGGCCCGCCGAATCTGCTCGCGTATTCGGGCAAGGAGGTGGACGCGGTGTATTTGGGCAAGGCCGCCGAGGCGGGTTCAGACGCGGAGAAGCGCGTCGACTCGCTCAAAGCTCAGATGGCCGATGAGATCAAAAGCAATCCGAAGATCGCTGGATTGACCAAGGAAATTCAAATCGAGAAAGGCAAAGCGGTTTATATGCAGACGTGTTTTGTCTGCCACCAACCGAACGGCCAGGGCATCGCCGGTCAAATTCCCCCTCTCGCCAAGTCCGACTTCCTGGCTGGCCTGACAAAGGAAGATTATATACGCGGCGTCATTTTGGGCCGCACCGGGCAGATTTCAGTCAACGGCAAAACCTACAATGGCGTCATGACACCGCTGAATTACCTGTCGGATGAGCAAGTGGCCAATGTGCTCACCTATGTGCGCAATTCGTTCGGCAACACGGGCGACTCGGTTTCGATCCCGGATGTCACTCGCGTTCGGCAGCAAGCTCCGGCAGTCGTGGCGGCAAATAAATACGAGTAGAAAGGAAGCTGCGCGATGCCTTGTTGGTTAAACCATCTTTCACTGTTGATCGCTTTGTCCTTTGGAGCGGCGAGAAGCCCCGCCCAGGTGACAAATGGGATGGCGCGGATTCCCGCCGGGATGTTTCAGCCGTTCTTTGTTGCGCCAACCGATGCGAAGGATGTCCCCGTGCGGGCGTTTTTATTGGACGTGTTGCCCGTCACCAATGGGGAGTTTCTCGAATTTGTCCACGCCAACCCAGCGTGGCGCAAATCGAACGTAAAGCGGATCTTCGCGGACGAATCCTATCTCAAGAATTGGAGCGCCGATCTCGATCCAGGCGCTGACGCGCCGTTGAACGCGCCCGTGACTTTTGTCTCGTGGTTTGCCGCCAAGGCTTTTGGCGATTGGAAAGGGAAACGTCTGCCGACGGTTGCGGAATGGGAGTATGCCGCGGCCGCCGGTTTTGATGGGCCGAATGGAGCGAGCGAACCCGCGTTTAGAGCGCAGGTGGAACGGTGGTATGCCTCGCCCAGTCCAACTCATTTGCCGGCGGTCGGAGGAGCGCGGGCCAATTTTTGGGGCATGCGGGATATGCATGGTTTGATTTGGGAATGGGTGTCGGATTTCAACACGGCCATGGTGACAGGCGACGCGCGGAGCGACGCCGCTCTTGATCGTCAACTGTTTTGCGGCGCGGGCGCGCAAGGAGCGCGGGATGCCGGCAATTTTCCCGCGTTTATGCGCTACGGCTTTCGCAGCAGCCTCAAAGCGGATTATTGCGTGCATAATCTGGGATTTCGCTGCGCCAAGGATTTATGAACGGCCGAAACACTTTAATTCTCTCCCTAATACTGTTGGGCCACGGGGTAGCGATCCCACAGACGAATCATTCACCAGAACCCGCGCACCCTTGCTGTCGGAGCCTTGCGGCGAGCGCTCCGGTAAGCGACCGATCCATCTACCAACTAACGTCGGATTGGGTGACGGACTCTGGAAACACCACGAAGTTGGCCGCGCTCCGTGGGAAACCGCAAGTCGTCGCGATGTTCTTTGCGTCCTGCCAAGGGGCGTGTCCGATTCTCGTGCATGAGATGCAGTCGCTTAAAGAAACGTTCCCCGCCGGGACTCGAACCAATGTTGGATTCGTGCTCGTCACTTTCGATCCGAAGAAGGATACGCCCGATGCGCTCCGCGCCTACCGCGCCTCGCGCCATCTTGCGGACGGGCAGTGGACGATTCTTCGCGGACGCCCCGAAGACGCGCAGGAACTCGCGCTCGTCCTTGGAGTCAAGTATCGCCGGGAGACAAACGGCCAATTCTCCCATTCGAACCTGATTACGATCCTCAATGCCGCGGGCGAGATCGCGTATCAACAGAACGGCCTGGGTGGCGACAATGAGCTTTCCAAACACCTGAATTTGCTTCTCAAACCATGAATATGCCCGCCATTGCCAACTTCAAACGTTTCGATGTTCGCCCCTTACTCGCTAAAGGCCAGGAACCCTTTCCGGTCATCAGGACGCGAATTGATCAACTGGCTGCTGGCGAAGGCCTGATCGTCATGGCGCCGTTTCTTCCTTCGCCGCTTATCGAAATCCTCGGGGCCGAGGGCTTCGCCACCAAGATCGAGAAGGCCAGCGGTCCGGACTGGATGGTTTATGTTTGGCGCAATGAAAACTGAGGAAACTCCATGAATGCCGACTTCGCCGACCTGAAACGCGCTCCCATCGTCAACACTTTGCGCAGTTGCAAGCTGTTTACCGGACTTCCTCCCGAAGACTTGAACCATATCGCGGAAGTGACGACCTCGAAATTGCTCGAGAAAAACGAATACCTGTTCCACGAACGCAGCCCGTCCCAAGGATTTTACATCGTGCAACGGGGCGCGGTAAACGTTCATCGCGTCACGGCCGCGGGGAAAGAGCAGGTCATTCATATTTTTCGCACGGGCGATTCATTTGCCGAAATCGCGGTGGCTTCACCGACTGGGTATCCGGCAGACGCGCGCGCCGTTGAGTCAACACAAGTCTTGCTCGTGCAGAAGGACGGCTTCCTGGCGCTCTTGAAACGCCAACCCGAGCTCGCGCTGCGCATGCTGGCCTCGATGAGCAGCCATCTGCGAGTCCTCGTCGGCCAACTTGAGGACCTGACGGTGCGCGATGTCGAGACGCGCCTGGCCAACTGGCTGGTGAAGAGGTGCCCAGATCCGCAAAGCGAGACGCCGGTGACCATCGAGTTGACGATGGCGAAACGCGTCCTGGCCGCGGAGCTCGGCACCGTGAGTGAGACGTTCTCACGCACGCTGGCCACGTTCCGCGAGCGGAAGCTTTTGATGGTTAAGGGGCGAGCCGTGACGGTGCTTTCTCCCGCGAAGTTGAATGCGTTGCTGCGTCATAATCTTGGGGAATAAATAGCTGTATTGGGAAGGCCGCGCGAAGAAGGACTCCGCGCGGCCGTTTTCTTTAATGCACAAGCTCGCCGACGAGCACGGGCGTATTGACCTTGGCGCGCTTTTCTAGCGACCAGCCGGTCTTTAGCCCGATGACGAACCAACCAATCCCCAAAGCGCCGCAGGCAAAGACGGTGTCACCAATGACCCGAAGCCAGCGCAGCTTTTGGAGCACCGGCTGTTGCATGAATTCCGCGGAGCGCGCGTACCACATGCCATGCTCAATGCTGGCGAAGGTCTGCAGCAGGCCCACGGGAAGCAGGCTCAGGACAATCATCAGAACCAATCCCAGGTTCAAGGCCCAGAAACTGAACTTGATCGGGCCCGTTTTCCAAGTCTCCTGTCGTTCCATGCCGCGCAGACAAAAGAGCATCAGACCGATCCCGAGCATTCCATACACTCCGAACAACGCCGCGTGGGCGTGAACCGGGGTGGTATTCAGGCCTTGCATGTAATACAACGCGATGGGCGGGTTGATCAGGAAACCGAACAACCCGGCGCCAACCAAATTCCAAAAGGCCACGGCGACGAAGAAATAGATTGGCCATTTATAGGTTGCCACCCATGGTTTGACGCGGCTGCGAGCCAGGTTTTCGTAGCCTTCAAATCCCACGAGCACAAGGGGCACAATTTCCAACGCGCTGAAGATCGATCCCACGGCCAGCACTCCGGTGGGTGTGCCGCTGAAATACAAGTGATGCATGGTGCCGAGAATGCCGCCGCCCAGATAAATCGCCGTCGAGAATATCACCGCCGCCGTGGCGGACGCCGTGCGCAGAAGCCCCATGCGCGTGAAGAGGAAGGCGATCACGACCGTCGCGAACACTTCGAAGAATCCCTCCACCCAAAGATGGATCACCCACCAGCGCCAATATTCGGCCATCGCCAGATGTGTTTGCCGTCCCCACATCAGTCCGGCGCCGTAGAACATGCCGATGGCGGCGGAGGCGACCACGAACAAGGCCAGCAAATGGCGGTTTGGACCCGGGTTCTTCAAGGCGGGCCAAAGGGCGCGAACCATCAGGAAGAGCCAAACGAAAAGCCCGACAAAGAGGAAGATTTGCCAGAAGCGGCCGAGGTCAACGTATTCATAGCCTTGGTGGCCGAACCAGAAATTCGCGGTGAAACCCAGCTTCTGCTGCACGCCCATCCATTCGCCCGCCAGCGAACCCACCACGATGACGAGCAGGCACGTAAATAAGAAATTCACACCGAGGCGCTGGCCCAACGGCTCGCGACCCGCAACCGCCGGCGCCACGAACAGGCCGGTCGCCAGCCATGCCGTTGCGATCCAGAAAATTCCCAGTTGTGTGTGCCAGGTCCGCGCCACAGCGTATGGCAGCCACTTGGCCAGGGGAAAGCCGAAGAAGCCATCGCCTTCGACGCCATAATGCGCTGTGATGGCGCCAAGCCCCACTTGAACGGCGATGAGCGCCACGACAATCCAGAAATACTTCACCGTTGCGCGCATGGACGGAGTCACTTTTAACCCAAGCAAAGGATCGCGATCCGGGGCCTCGTGCTCGTCGGCTCGGTCCCGATGCTGTTGTCGCGCGCTATACCAGACCATCGCTCCAATTCCCGCCAGCAGCACGATGACGCTCAAGACCGACCACATGACAATGGAGCTGGTGGGTCGATTGCCGATCAATGATTCGGCGGGCCAATTCTGCGAATAGGTGATGGTCTTCCCGGGACGGTCCGTGCCGCAAGACCATGAGGCCCAGAAGAAAAAATCGTTCATCTTCTGCTGGCGGTCCGCCGACTTGATCGTGTTCGCGGGAATTGCGTAGTCCTTGCGAAGCTGCCGGAGTTTTGGATCGTCGCCAAAGAGTGATGTGTAGTGTTCACCCACCGCCGCAATGGCCTGAGCGCGCAAGGGCGAAACCACCAGATCACCCGTTTGGGCGTTATACGTGTTGGAGCGAATTTCCTTTTGCAGACGTTCGCGCAAGGCTGCCTGTGTTTCCGCGTCAAGTTGCTCGTACGTCTTCCCCGATTGCGCCGCCCAATGATCGAGCAGCCACGTGGCCTCTCGGTGCAACCAATCCGCCGACCAATCCGGGGCGACATAGGCTCCGTGACCCCAGACGGTGCCGACTTCCTGGCCGCCGATGGATTGCCAGACATTTTGGCCGTCCTTGATGTCCTGCCCCGTGAACAGAACGGAGCCGTCGGTGGTGACGACGCGCGCCGGGATCGGCGGCGCCTGATAATAGATTTCGCGCCCAAAGTAACCCAGCGCGATAAAAGAAAGGGCGATGACGCCGAAGAGCGCGAGCCACAGGTTGCGATAAGATCGTGGTTTGTCATTCATAATTGTGTTCAAGTTCCAGTTGTTTCATTCAATGCCGCCAACCATAGCGAGTGGCGCGGAAATCGAATTGACCGCCATCAATTCGTTTTGATTTAGGTTGGAGCCCGGAGCGATCATTGCGATGGCCGCTTTGGTGGCCATGGCAATCTTCTCCGCCGTGACTGGGCACGAGCCCTTTCTCACGCCGAGGCGGTGAAGCTCCAGGCGCCTGAATTTATTGAAGCCAGCCAGTTCGAGAGTTTTGCGCGCGCAATTGAGCGGACACCCGTCCATGACCAGGATTTCATCCGCGCGTTCCGCCTTGGTCATTAGGTTTTTTACCCGGCCCCCGATTCCAGCAAGGCAAGACATCTCGGCTACACCTTGCGCCGAGAGCGCGCGGGCGGTGCGGTCGGCAAGCTCACCAGCGTCGGAGCAACCCGAGCAGGAATACACCAAGGTGCGTTTTGGAGATGGCGGGGCTGCCTTTGCTTCAAACGGCGTGGCGTTCTTCGACTCAATCGTTTCCATGCGAGGAGAATCGGCGATTCCAGGCGCCTTCTCTTTGACCCGCATCAACTCGTTTTCAAATACCGCGGAGGGCTACGAGATGGCGTTCTGCTACAGAAGACAGTTATGGACACGATCTCACGATGAATTGACGCGCATCAATTTCGACTGGCTCAATGATCGGCAAGATCGGCGCCATGAACGAAGCTATTGAAAGACCTATTCTCGACGCCAACAAGGTGATGGATGTTCGCCCCATTCCTTGTTCCATCAAACATGGAATGATATTCCAAAGCTGCCGCGACCTTGCGGAGGGCGATTACTTCATCCTTCTCAATGACCATGACCCTGTGCCGCTTCGTCGCCAACTCGACGCGCAATTTCCCGGCGCATGCTCATGGGAATACCTTCAAAAAGGCCCGTCGGAATTTCGAGTGAAAATCAGCAAGATTAAAACTGGGACGAGCTAGATCGCCAACTTGGGGATGATCAGCTCAGCTTTCCGAAGTTGCGCAAGCCGGCACAGAAGGACTGGCACAAGCCGATAAAGGTCTCTTCCGCGAGATTCAGGCCTCTGCCCTGCCAATGAAGGATACCCCAGTTACGGACCAACTTTCGGCGTCCAAGCGGCAGCGCGACGAGCGAGCCTTCCTCTATTTCTCGCTGTGTGATCCACGGAGCGAGAATGCTAACGCCAAGCCCAAGCTTCACCAATTCTTTTGTCGCCTCCATGCTTCCCACTTCAAGGACAGTGTTGAGTTCCATGCGGTCACGGTGGAAATAATCCGCAATCAGCCGGAACGTAACGCTTCTCTTGCTGTAGAGAATGTAATTCTGGCGGGGAATTTCCGCCCGGTCGATCAGCCCGGCCTTGGCCCAGGGATGGAGAGGCGACACAATGAACTGAAGATCGTCGGTAAAGAGAGGGTGAAACTTCAGTTTCGTTTCCTTTTGAGCTTCCAGTGAAAGCGCCATGTCGAGGCGTCGCGCGAGCAGCGCTGCCACCAGCTCCGGGGTGTCGCCCGGTTCCAGTGTGATGGCATGGTCCGGGAAGCTCTCTTTGAATTCGCGTAAGACCGGAGGAATGAGATGCTGGCAGGCCGTGGTGCTGGCGCCGAGCCGCAATCGGCCCTGGCCCCATTTGCCGAGGCGGCTGAGCGATTCGCGGGCGACATCCATTTCCTGGAGAATTCGAGTGGCGTGGTGGAGTAGTTGTTCACCAGCTTGGGTCGGGATGGCCTTTTTGCCCAGCCTGTCTAAAAGACGACAGCCGACTTCGTTCTCCAAGGCCTTCATCGCGTAACTGACGCCGGATTGCGTCAAATGTAATTCACGCGCAGCCTGCGTAAAACTGCCGGTTCGGACCAGCACGCAGAACGTGCGCAAATGCCGGCTGTCGAGGGGGGCCTTCGTGCCCGGAATTCGGTCCCTTTCATCCACAAGTTTGACTCATCATTTCCATTGAATCAACCAGAAGCATTTATTGCGCCGAATGACACCCGTGGCGCCAGAGCGGCTGATAGATGCGCGGCGGCCAGGACCGCCAGAAAGTGAGCAAGAAAACACAATCGAATGACCCAAGCGCGGCGCGGCGTGAATTACGCGTGGGATTCGTTCCACTCAGTGATTGCGCGCCGTTGGTGATGGCTCACGAGCTTGGCCTGTTCAAAAAGCGCGGTCTGAAAGTGCGTCTTTGCCGCGAGCTGGGGTGGGCCAGTATTCGCGACAAAATCATTCACGGTGAATTGGAGGCGGCGCACGCCTTGGCCGCGATGCCGCTGGCGGCGACACTGGGGTTGGGATCCGTCCCGTGCGAATGTTTGACAGCAATCGTGCTCAATCTTCACGGCAACGCTTTGACTCTTTCGCAGAATCTATGGAAGCGGGGCGTGCGCGATGCGCGAACGTTGGCGGACGAAATCAGCCGTTCACGGCGCGAGAAGACGTTCACTTTTGGCGCGACCTTTTCCGTTTCCTCGCATCGGCATTTGTTGCGGAACTGGCTGGCGGCCGCCGGAATCAATCCGGATCGCGACGTCCGGATCGTCATCGTGCCGCCGCCACAAATGGCGTCGAATCTCCAGGCCGGGAACCTCGATGGTTTTTGCGCGGGCGAACCGTGGAACTCCGCGGCCGTGAGCGCCCGGGCCGGGTGGGTCGCCGCGGTGAGCGCCGAAATGGATCCAGGACATCCAGAAAAAGTTCTGATGGTGCGGCGAGTTTTTGCCGAGAAGCGCTCGGAGGAGCATTTGGCCCTGGTGGCGGCATTGCTGGGGTCCTGCAGATTCTGCGCCGCCAAGGAGAACCGGGAGGAAGTCATTGCCACTCTGGCGCGCGCCGGATATGTCGATACCCCGGCGCCCGTCTTAAGCCGCGGTTTAAGCGGGCCGTTTGACTTCGGCGGCCGACGCGTGCGCAGTGTCAGTGATTTCTTTGTGTTCCACGGAAACGACGCCAACGAGCCATCGCAGGACAAGGCCGCATGGGCGCTCCAATTGATCCGCGCCAGCGGACTTTTTTCCGAAACTTCCAGATTAAATCTCGAGCTGGCACGACGGGTTTATCGATCTGACATTTTTGCCCAAGCCCAAATTCTGCAGAACCAAACTGACCAGAATGAACGCACCAACCACACCCGCCATCTCCTGCCCGCGTGAACGGCCGCTGCCGGCGCCGAACGATGCGGACGCCGCCTTCCCGGCAGCGCCGCAAACGGGAACCCCGGCGAAGGCCACACTATGGACAGCGGGGCACTGGCCAACGTTGCTCACCGCCTTTTTCTATTTTGATTTCTCGTTCATGGTGTGGACGGTCTTGGGCCCGCTGGGTCCTCAAATTGGCGACGCGCTTCATCTTTCTGCACCGCAAAAGGGGCTAATGGTCGCCGTCCCTATCCTTTCTGGCGCATTTCTTCGCATTGTGCTTGGCCTCGCAGTAGACCGCTTCGGAGCGAAGGCGACCGGCATCATCGGGCAATTGATCGTTATCGCGGCTCTTCTTGGCGCGTGGCTTATCGGTTTGAAGAACTACCAGGCGACACTGCTGCTGGGAGCGGCCCTTGGCTTCGCCGGCGCGAGTTTTGCCGTGGCGTTGCCGCAAGCGGGGCGCTGGTATCCGCCGCATCTCCAGGGAGTGGTCATGGGGTTGGCGGGCGCGGGAAACATCGGCACGGTCCTAGACGCATTGCTCGCTCCGCGCATCGCCGCGGCTTACGGCTGGCGGACTGTTTTCGCGCTGATGCTGATTCCCGCCGCGGTCGTCCTGGTGTCTTACGCTCTTTTTTCCAGGGAGGCGCCGGTGGAAGTGAAACGGAAAAAACGGCGGGATTACATATACATAGCATTGTTAAAGGAACGGGACGCCCATTGGTTTTGTTTCTATTACACGATTTCGTTCGGAGGCTTCGTGGGGTTGGCAAGTTCGTATGCTCTTTTCTTCAAGGGCGAATTTGGTTTGACGCCAGTGCATGCCGGCGACCTCGCGGCGCTTTGCACCACGATCGGAGCGCTGGCCAGGCCGGTCGGCGGGGCGGTGGCCGATCGCCTCGGCGGCATTCGCGCCCTCAGCCGCTTCTACGTGGTTGCCGGCGCCGCGCTTTTGGCGGCGGCCATCGGTTGGAATCTAGTTTTCAATGTAGTGGCATTGTGCGTGGCATCGGGCGCCCTCGGCATGGCCAACGGGTCGGTGTTCCAACTCTTGCCCCAACGCTTCGGCAAGGACCTTGGCGTGATGACCGGATTGGTCGGCGCCGGTGGCGGTGTTGGAGGATTTTATCTCGCAAGTTCCCTCGGGTTTTCCAAAGGCCTGACCGGGTCCTATTTGGCTGGGTTCGCCATTTTCTCACTTCTCTGTTTCGCTGCGCTGGGCGGACTTGGACTGGTCAAGGCCCGCTGGCGGTCGACTTGGGGCGCCTTGGCCCAAGCCCGCATCTGAACGCGCCAATTCTAATTCTTGACATGAAGGCCATTCCCTACATTCCAGAAACAGCGCCGTTTACGCCCGAGCAACGAGCGTGGCTGAATGGTTTCCTAGCGGGATTGTGGGCGAATGGGGGACCGGGAGAAATAGCGGCGTTGCCGCCGCCACCTACGGCGCCAGCCGAGCCGCTGCTGATATTGTATGGTTCCCAAACCGGAACGGCCGAGGCTCTCTCCGCCCGGTTGGTGAAGGAAGCCCGTTTGCGCGGGTTTGCGCCGGCGGTGTTTCCATTGAACGATTATGACAAGGCTGGATTCTCTCACGCGGGCAAAGCGGTGATCATCAGCAGCACTTGGGGCGACGGCGATCCGCCGGATAACGCCGCAGGCTTTTGGTCGTGGCTCAACGCAACCTCATCGCCGCGGTTGGAGAGCCTGCGCTTTGGCATTTTAGGGCTGGGGGACCGCAGCTATGCGGATTTTTGCGGTGCGTCAAAAAAATTCGATGCCCGCCTCGAAGCTCTCGGAGCCCGTCGTCTGCTGCCTCGTGGCGAATGCGATGTGGACTACGAAGCCGCCGCCAAAGAGTGGATCGAGGCGCTCTGGCGTTGCCTCTCGACCGGCGTGTCGCTCACCAATGGCCGCGCCGAGCGAGGCGTCCATGACATCGGATCCGCTGTGCCGGCAGCGCCCGCCTTTGGAAAAACCAATCCCTTTCCGGCCCGGCTTCTTCGCAACGTTTGCCTGAACAAAACTGGATCGAGCAAGGATGTGTGGCACCACGAAATCAGCCTCGACGGCAGCGGCCTGGCTTATGAGGCCGGTGACGCGCTGGGTGTCCTGCCGCTCAATTGCCCGTCGCTCGTGAACGAGTTGCTTTCTTCACTCCGTTGCTCCGGAGATGAAACTGTCAAATTGGGCGATAACGAGACGTCGCTTCGCGATGCGCTGACGCGCCAGTTGGAAATCGTCAAACCGCCGCCATCGCTCCTCGAATATGTGGCGCGCCGGGCGCCGGAGTGCGAACTCGCGCCGTTGCTGGCCCCCGACCGGGTCGCCGACTTGAAGCAGTGGGTTTGGGGACGCGATATTATTGACATTATTCGCCTGCTTCCCGAACCGGCGCCCGCTGCCGAATTCGTCTCACTCCTGCGCAAGCTGGCGCCGCGCCTTTACAGCATCGCTTCCAGTCCGAAGGCGCATCCCGGAGAGGCGCATCTTTGTGTTGGCGCGGTGCGTTATCACAGCCATGGTCGGAAACGTCACGGCGTGGCATCCGTTTTCCTGGCGGAGCGCCTGGCCGACGCGGGCACGGTCCGTTCCTTCGTGCAGCATTCACCCTCGTTTCGGCCCCCCGCGGACGGTGACGCGCCGATGATCATGGTGGGGCCCGGCACCGGCGTGGCGCCGTTCCGCGCCTTTCTCGAGGAACGGCAAGTGGCAGGCGCCAAAGGAAAAAACTGGCTCTTCTTCGGCGATCAAAAGCGCGCCACCGACTTCCTCTACGAGGAAGAACTGGCCCGCTGGGTGAACGAGCGGCATCTGGCCCGCCTTGATCTGGCCTTCTCCCGCGACCAAGCCGAGAAGGTTTACGTGCAGGATCGAATGGTGGAGAACGCGCTGGAACTTTGGTCATGGCTCGAAGAGGGCGCCCATTTTTATGTGTGCGGCGACGCCTCCCGTATGGCGAGCGACGTGGATGCGGCGCTGCATCGCGTGATTGAAACGGCGGGAAATAGAAGCCCCGATGACGCCCGCGCCTACGTGTCCAAACTCCGTTCTGAGCGACGCTATCAACGAGACGTTTACTGATACAGATGAACGCAACCCTTCCTGAGCCTTTGGCCTCCGCTCCATTTACAACGGAGCAGAAAGAATATTTGACCGGTCTGTTCGCGGGCATTGCGTCGCGCGGCCAGGCGTTCGCTGATGTCGCGCCCGCGCCCACGACTCCATCGGCTGATCTGATTTTTGAGGAACGGGTCAAGCGGGAACTTCATCCGCTGGACGCGTATCCACAGCTTCTCGAAAATGCCCTAGGCAACAAGGCGCCGGACAAAGAGGACTTGTTTCGCTTCAAGTGGAACGGGTTATTCTTTTTGACTCCGGTGAAGGACGCTTTCATGGCGCGGCTGCGCATTCCGGGAGGCGCGCTGAACACGTTCCAATTGCGCGAGCTGGCCCGGGTCGCCCAGGAACTAACCACCGGCTATGTCCAGATCACGACGCGCGCCAATTTCCAAATCCGCTTGATCGAACCCAGGAATGCTCCGGAGGTTCTGCGCCGCATCCAGAGCGCCGGCCTGCACACGCGCGGCTCCGGCGCCGACAACATTCGCAACCTCACGGCCAATCCGACGGCAGGCGTCGATCCCGTCGAATTGATCAATGTGCTTCCCCTTGTGCGCCAGCTCGGCGAGATCATCATCAATGACCGCGCGTTCTACGATTTGCCGCGCAAATTCAATGTCGCGTATGACGGCGGCGGGTTGATCGGCGCGCTGGAAGACACCAACGACATTGGCGTTAAGGCGGTCAGAATGGGTGAGGATATTTTCTTTCGCGTCGCGCTGGGCGGGGCGAGCGGACACAAGGCCTTTGCGCGCGATTTAGGAGTGGTGATTGCGCCGGCGGAGATCAATCAAGTCGTGTGCGCCATGATGCGCGTTTATATCGAGCGCGGCTGCCGCACGGATCGCAAGAAGGCCCGGCTCAAGCATCTCCTGGAAGAAATGCCGCTGGATGAATATTTGACCGCAGTCGAGAAGAAACTCGGACGTGTCTTGCGCCGCGAGCCGATTGAACCGGGAACGATGCGCTGGGCTTCGCAAGAGCTGCCGCATTCGCACATCGGTGACTTTCCGCAAAGGCAGCGAGGCTTGAATTATGTCGGCGTCGCGTTGCCCGTTGGCCAGATCACGCCCAGGCAAATGCTTCGCCTTGCTGATTTGGCCGACACTTTTGCGACGGGCGAAATTCGGCTGACCGTCTGGCAGAATCTCATTATTCCGAATGTCCCAGATGCGTTCGTTCCGACACTAAAGCGGTCCATCGAAAAGGCCGGCCTTGGCGTAACTCAATCGAATATTGCCAGCGGCGTGGTGGCATGCACCGGAAATCGCCATTGCAAATTCGCCCAATCCGACACGAAGGGTCACGCCCTTGAATTGACAAAGTGGCTTGAGAAAAGAGTCCCGCTCGATCAACCGGTCAATATTCATCTCACCGGCTGCCCAAATTCGTGCGCGCAGCACTACATCGGCGATATCGGCTGCCTGGGAACCAAGGCGCGCGGGGGAAAGGGCAGCGTGGACGGATACCATATCTTTGTCGGCGGCGGCTTCGGAAGACATCAGACTCTCGGACGCCAGATTTTCACGGCAGTTGCCGCCGATGAACTGCCTAAGACACTCGAGCGCATTCTGCGCGCCTACTTAAAACACCGGCAGGGCCACGAATCGTTTCAACAATTCTCCACTCGCCACGACGTGGGGCGTCTGCAGGAGTTGTTTTCCGGCGAATGATGGACACGCTTGAACCAACGGAAACGCTGGTGGATGTCCTCCTGGCCGAACAGCGCAAGCTGACCGCCGTGGAGAAATTCAGCCAACTTCACGAACGCCATCGAGCGCCGATGTTGGAATCGCATTACCGGGATTTAATTCCGCTCAGCGCTGCACGACCGGGCGAACAATACGCCTTTGAAGTCGATCTTGATAAGTGTTCCGGCTGCAAGGCGTGCGTCAGCGCCTGCCATTCTTTGAATGGCCTCGATGAAGGCGAAGCCTGGCGCAGCGTGGGCTCCTTGTTCGGCGAGAGACTTGTCCGGGAGGGGCGCGGCAACCGCGTCGTTCCTCTCCAACAAACCGTCACCACTGCATGCCATCATTGCATCGAACCGGCGTGTTTAAACGGTTGTCCGGTGCTGGCCTACGACAAGGATCCGATCACGGGCATCGTCCGGCATCTCAGCGACCAATGCATTGGCTGCTCCTATTGCGTCATGAAATGCCCTTACGAGGTTCCGAAGTTTTCGGCCAGGCGGGGCATTGTGCGCAAATGCGACATGTGCCACGACCGCCTGTCCGTCGGCGAGGCGCCCGCCTGCGTCCAGGCCTGCCCAAGCGAAGCCATCCGCATCACGTTGACGGAAATCGCGGCTGTGAAAGCGACCTTGGTCAAGACGAAAACATGGTTGCCGGATTCGCCCGCGCCCAATTACACGTTTCCGTCCACACGCTTCATTTCCTCCAAGCCAAATTCCGATTTGCTGGCCACCGATCATTTTACCCTGCGGAAAGCTCCCGCGCATTGGCCCCTGATTCTGATGCTCGTGCTCACCCAGGCCGGGATCGGCGGGACGCTGCTGGCTTCGCCCTCGCATGGCCGGGCGCAAAGTGTCCTGGCGTTGGCGGTGTTTATATCTGGACTCCTGGCGAGCGCGTTTCACCTCGGCCAACCGATGAAAGCCTGGCGGATTTGGCTGGGATGGCGGACGAGCTGGCTAAGCCGCGAGGCCATGGTCCTTGGAGCGTTCGCCGGCGCGTCGGGACTCGCCGTGGGGGCTCCCGGAAACCAATGGTTGACACTCGCTGTGGGCGCCGCGGCGCTGATAGCCCAGGCGATGGTTTACTCTGATACGCATCGCGATTTTTGGCGGCTTCCGTTCACGCTGCCACGATTCATTGGAAGCGCGTTGTCTCTCGGCCTTGGTCTGAGGCTAGCCCTTTCACCCAGCGCCGCAGCGGCTACAGCGCTGGTGGCCGTGATGCTCTGCAAGCTCGCCGTGGAAATTGCCTGCGTTCATGACCGCAATCTCAATGAAGAACAATGGAGTCAGCGACGACGCACAGCGGCTTTGCAATACGGCCTGCTTCGGCCCGTTTTAGCAGCGCGTTTCATTCTCGGTTTGCTCGGAGGAGCCCTCATTCCTTTCGGAATGGCTGTCGGAGCGATGCCGTTGCGACTTGGCGCCCTGGCCTTTGGGCTTTGCATCGCCGGCGAGGTGGCCGAGCGGTATCTGTTCTTCACGTCTGTGGCGCCGGACAAAATGCCCGGTCCATTGTGAGCGATCTGCCACCCAACTCGATCTTGCGGCAATGGGCAGGACCGTTGACCACCGACCTGGTGCGCGCGCCGGGCGAATTTGGTTTGGGCCAAGTGCCGTCTCAGCTAAAGCCCGACGCCACCACGACCATGGTGTGCGGCTTTTGTTCCACGGGCTGCGGCTTGAAAATACACTTGCGCGACGGCGAGGCCGTTAATTTGACCCCCGATCCCTCTCACCCTGTCAATCTCGGCATGGCATGTCCAAAGGGTTGGGAAGCCCTCACGCCGCTCGCCGCGCCGGACCGTGGCACGACGCCACTGATGCGCGATAAATCGGGAAAATGGCAGCCGGTCGATTGGCATGCAGCGATGACGGAATTTTGCGCTCGCACGAAAGCAGTGCAAGCCGAACACGGTCCGCACAGCATCGCGTTTCTGGGCACAGGCCAGATTTGCACCGAAGAAATGGCTTTGCTCGGAAGCCTCTTTAAATTTGGCATGGGCGGATTGCACTGCGACAGCAACACGCGGCAATGCATGGCCACCGCCCATGTCGCGTATAAGGAATCGTTTGGGTTTGACGCGCCTCCTTATACCTACGCTGATTTCGAGGAGAGCGACGTCCTGGTCTTCATCGGCTCCAATCCCTGCATTGCCCATCCCATCATGTGGCAGCGCGTCATGCGCAATCCGCATCGCCCGGAAATTATTGTTATTGACCCACGCGCCACCGAAACCGCCATGGCCGCCACCCAGCATTACACCATTCAGCCCAAAAGCGACCTGACGCTTCTTTACGGCCTCGCGCATGGCCTGATCGTCAAGGGGGCGGTGGATCGTGCTTACATCGCGGCCCACACGACCGGCTTCGATGAATTTGTGAAGTTCGTCGGACCATTCACACCGGAACGCGTGTGCGCGGCCTCAAGCTTGTCACGCGAACAACTGGCCTGCCTCGTCGAAACGATTGCGAACGGGAAACGCGTTTCGTTCTGGTGGACCATGGGAGTCAATCAAGGCCATGAAGCCACTCGCACCGCCCAAGCCATCATCAATTTGGCGCTGATGACCGGCAGTGTTGGGCGCCCCGGAACCGGGGCCAACAGCATCACGGGACAATGCAACGCCATGGGCTCCCGTCTTTTTTCCAATATCACGGGCCTCCTTGGCGGACGCAGCTTTCTCAATCCGACCCATCGCGCCCAAGTGAGCGCGGCCCTCGGGATTCCGGCGGACCGCATTCCCGCGCAAGACAGTTGGGCCTACGATCAAATTGTTGACGGCATCCGGGACGGCTCGATTCGAGGCCTGTGGGTGATCGCCACCAACAGTTCCCATTCCTGGATTCATCAAACTGAATTCAACAAGATACTCTCCAAACTCGATTTTCTCGTCGTGCAGGATTTATATCCCACCACGGAAACCGCCCAGCGCGCCCATTTATTTTTGCCCGCCGCCGGCTGGGGCGAGAAGGAGGGAACGATGATCAATTCCGAGCGGCGGATTGGCTTGGTGAAGAAAGTGCGGCGCGCACCGGGTCTCGCTTTGGCCGATTTCCATATCTTTAAACTCGTCGCTGAGTATTGGGGCTGCGGAAACATGTTCGAGCCATGGTCGTCCCCCGAAGCTGCCTTTGAATTGGTGAAGGAACTTTCGCGCGGGCGGCCTTGCGACATCACGGGCATTCGTGATTACCGTATGATTGACGAATGCGGCGGCGTCCAGTGGCCATGGCCAGAGAACACCGCCCTGCCACAACCACCGGTGGAGCGGCGTCTTTTCGAGGATGGCCGTTTCTTTACCCCCGATCAGCGGGCAAAATTCGTTTTCGCGGAGCCGCGTCCCCTCGCTGAGCCGACTGACGCGCAGTTTCCATTCGTGTTATTGACGGGGCGCGGAACTTCTGCCCAGTGGCACACAGGGTCGCGCACCAACAAGAGCGACGTCCTGCGCGTCCTGGCTCCATCCGCGTGCTACGTCGAGGTCAATCCCAAGGACGCGATCCGGCTCGGCCTCGCGCCGAACGAACCCGTGCGCGTAACGTCACGGCGGGCCATGCTCATCGCCACCGCCGTAATCACGCCCACCGTCCGACCGGGCCAAATATTCATCCCCATGCATTATGCGGACGTTAATCGTTTGACCTATCCTAGCTTCGACCCGCAGTCGCGCCAGCCCAGCTACAAACACTGTGCCGTCGCCTTGGAAAAAGCCGGAGCGAATCGGTAGCGGGAAGTGATGACATCGGAACTTCGTCGAGGCCGGCGGAGATCAGCGTCACGCCGCGTTCGCGCAAAAGTCGGTCCACGTCCTTCCAGTTGAGATCCACCGCGCGACCCGAAACGCCTTCGTCAACGAGCAATGGATAAATTCCTACCGTCAGCTTGCCTGTCAGATCAGTCTCATGCCGTCATATGTTAAGCAGATTGCTTTTAATTTTTGCGTTGGCCACAAGGGCTTTCGATGCCCTGGGCGATCCATTGCCAAAGGCACCCGAGGATGTGGTCCTCAAGCCGACATTTATGACAGGTTACGATTCATTTTCAGGAGGCACGGCCTTTTTTCGCTCTTCGAGCGGCGCCGCGCCGGGAAACCACTCGATGTGCTGATCGCCTTGGCGGCCAAAATAAGTCACTCGCTTTCCACGCAGAAAGGCGATGTAGCCTTGCGTCCCGGCTTCCATCGCGCGCCGATTGAAGTCGCGATATTGCTGGCCGTTGCGCTGGCTGTCCAAAATGTCGGCCCGAAGCGCGGCCGCATCGAAATCGGCGGGCACCCGCGGCAAACCTTCGTAATCAATCGCAATCACGACCGCCTCGCCGCCGCCGCCATAATAGGTTGTTCGCCTCGCCATGTAGTCAACATGATAGTATTCCACGCCAGCGGCGATCAATTTGCCGACGGCTTCGGGAAAAGACATCGCTCCGTGCATTGTCGTGCGCGCCACTTCATTGATAATTTCAGTATTCATAGTTGTCTTCTATCTTGATTGTTTTGGCCCTGTCGTGGCCTTCAATGATTTAGACAACGGCAGCACGGCGCTGTGACAGTTCGGGAAAAGACTCCTCAGTTTGCCTGGAGACGGGATTGAGAGAGAATTTCCCGCAGCTTGGCCGCCAGGTCAGGGCCGGCGAGAAACGGCTGCGTTCGGTAAAGCTCCGCGTGCTTCCGGTCCAGGGATTGCAATTCGTCCAGCCGGCTGGCGGCAACGTCCCTCACCGATGCCATTCGGTCTTTGGAAAACTCCAGCTTGTCCGGTTTCAGCCAGCCGTTCCGCATAAAACCGCTCGCCTTGCGGGCACAACGGCATGGATTGGCCTGGTTCACCAGACCGCACTTGCTGTTCATGAATTGATAAAGGTCGCGCCGTGCGCGCGTCAGAAGTTGCCGGAAATTGGCCGGGCTGACGTCCATCGTGGCCGCGCCCGCTTCGCTCGTCTCGCCGAAAACCTCGCCCAGGATGAATGCCAGCCGCTGCCGGCGATCCAGGCACATCAACATGGCGGTGATGCAACCCAATTTGGCCTCCTCGACCAATGCCGCCGTCTCGATCGGCAGAGCCCGCTGGTCAGGCAGTTCCTCGTCTTGCATGCTCTCAAGAGAGGCGCCCATGTCAGTAAACGTCATGGCCTTTTCCTCCATCTCCGATTTGCGGACGTTAAGCAGATGATTTACGGCAATGCGGTATAACCAGGTGCGGAACGCGCTGTTGCCGGCAAAAGCGCTGAGTTTGGTCGCCGCCTTGACGAGGATTTCCTGCGTTGCATCTTCCGCCACTTCACGGCGCCAGACCATTCGCAGCGCGAGATTGAACACCCACGATTGATGCTGCCGCACGAGCGCGTCCAGCGCGCCCATATCGCCGCCGCGCGCTTTTGCGACCAGGCTTTCGTCTGATTCTTGAATTGAGTCCATAGCTAATTAGACCAACTGCGAGCCTCCATGCAACAGCCTGCGGGTTTCTTTTGTAAAGAAGTGAAGCCGCGGTCTTTTAAGCCGTGGAACCCGGAGCGTTACCGGGGCGGGCCACCATTTGAGACTTGCCAAGATGCACCGCCTCCAGCCGGGGACGTTTTGGGTGACATTGCCCTTCGACGGGGCTGCCCGGCCAAAGACGGCCCAGAAAGTGATGCCGGTACCATAACCAGGTTTCGGCCATGCGAGTCCACCGGCTCCGGGCGTGCCGCTTCGGCATGGGCTGCTGCCAGGCATTATCCGTCCCCGGCAAGCCAAGGGCCTGAGCCAACGCCGCCGCGATCCGGGCGTGGCCTTCCGCGTTCGCGTGGAAACGGTCTTCGCTCCAGAGTCGCGGGTCGGAGCCTACCGCGTATGCGGCAAAATCGATGAGCCCGGCGCCGGTGGAAGTAGCGGCCTCGCGGATGGAGTCATTCATGGCACGGACCCGGGGAGCTAGGAAATGGCCGATCGGCATGACGCCGGTGAGGTCCGGCAGCGTGAAAGTTAACACGACGGATTTCCCGCCGACGAGCGCCCCCATCATGCGCTTGAGTTCCGCCCGCAGATTGCCCGCATCGAAACTCCGTTCGAGGATGTCATTCGAGCCCGCGAAAACCGTCGCGAGGTCGGGCTTCATGGCCAGCGCCGGTCCAAGCTGTTCCTCGCGGATGTCCCGGGAGCGCTTGCCGCGCACGCCCAGGTTGGCATACAGCAACCCGCCCTGGGCTTGCGCCACGCGCTCGGCCAGACGGTTCGCCCAGCCACGGTAACCGCCTGCTCCATCCGGGTCTTCGAGGCCCACGGTAGAACTGTCACCGATCGCAACGTAGCGCTCAAATCGAAGCGTCATGAGGATAATGTGCGGGACGGTCTGACGTGCGTCTAGTCCCCCGGCAACTTGAATGAAGCGGAGCGGTTGGACGTAACAGCATCGGCATCGGAAAACCGAGCCGTCGACGTGATGGCGCGTTCGGAGAACTCGTTCCAACCATCGTCGCAATTACGGAGAAAGGCTTGCACGTCGCGCGCGGCGAAATTGCGAATATCCAAATCGGCGCTGAAACCAAAACTCTCGCCAAAGCGATGATCAAGCAGATTGATCGCGTAATCGGCGACCCGATTCGCCAAGTCGAAGAGTTCAAGAATACGGGCGGCAATCCAATTTGCGTCGCGTTCGTTGTAATTAACTTCGCGGAGAATTACACCTCTTACGAAGGTGAGCGCCCATGGCCAACTGACGGAAAGAAATACAAGCACCCGATTCAAGAAGCTGCAGATGCCGACCCCCGTCGGCGTTAAGCATGGATTTCAGTTTCATGATTTGTTTGGCTGTGCGATAGTTGCGGCCGCGTGAGTCGAGACAATGTCCAATCCGGCGTTTCGAGTTTTCATCGTTTCCGTGACCTCGTCTTGTCTGATGCGGGTCTGCAGGCCCAGCTCGCCCCCATCGAGAACGTGGACGCCTTCATCGCGCGCGCCGTTGAAGTGGCCCGCGCGCATGGTTGTGAAATCACCCCCGGCGAACTTCGCGACGCCCTGCGCGCCGCGCATCTTTCCTGGATACAGCGATGGATCTGACTCGCGCGCCGGCGCAACGGAAGGAATGGGCGCCCGCGCGCGTTCGATGGTCGGACTCCGGTCCGGCGGTCGAATGGCGCCACATTGGCTCGGCCGCCTTCACTGATCCGTTCTTTGAGCAAACCATTGCCGGCGCATTCCATCGTCCGTTCAGCCTTTTGTTTGCGCAGGAAACGCCGATCGAGTTTCTTGACCGGTTCAACGCCGAGATGCCGATCCTGCCGCCCTCCGGGTTCATCTTTCACCTTTCCCGCTGCGGTTCGACCGTTGTCTCCCAAATGCTTGCCGCCGCCCCGGAAATCCTCGTGATCTCGGAGGCGCCCCCAATCGATTTTCCGCTGCGCCTGCCCCACGTCCCTTCGACGGTCTCAGATAGCGACCGCCGGCGCTGGCTCAAGCTCATCATCGCCGCGCTTGGCGTGAAACGCTCGCCAGCCCAATCCCATTACGTCATCAAATTCGACGCCTGGCACATTTGTTATTTTGATTTTATTCGAGAGGCCTTTCCAAACGTCCCTTGGATTTTCATCTATCGCGATCCCGTCGAGGTCCTGGTGTCCCATCGGGACTCTCCCAGCGCGCTGACCATGCCGGGGTTCATCAATCCGCGCGTCCTTGGATTGGCGCCATACGACATGGCTCCAATCACCGCGACGGATTATTGCGCGCGCGTTCTCGGGCACAGCCTCCAAGCGGCCGCCGTTGCGTTTAATAACGCGCCCGGCCTCTTAGTCAATTACACACAAATACCGGATGTCGTCGATCCGACCCTGCTTGAATTCTTCGGGCTCAACCTGCCCCCGGAATCGCGACAACGCGTCCGCGCCCAGGCGCGCATGGACGCCAAGAATCCCGCGATGACTTTTACTTTCGATTCGCTCCGCAAACAGCAACAGGCCGGAGACGAACTCCGCGCCGCCGCGGAGCGGTTCATGCGGCCCGCCTACGACGCCCTGGAAAATCTCCGTGCAATTCAACGCCGCAACCGCCAACCTTCGTCGTCATCCGCATGAAAAGCGTGCCGTTGGAAGAGTTATCGTTGTCCAGTTTTGTTCCGCTGGTGGGTTCCACGTTTCGAGTGTCTCTCGACGAGGCGACGCGCGTCGATCTGGCGCTCGCCGAGGCGGTTTCCATTCGCAGCGCTTCGTCCGGCCGCCGGGCCGGGCCGGGTCTGGCGCAGGAGACTTTTTCGCTGGTGTTCGAAGGGCCGCTTGCGCCGCAGCTCGGTCAAGGCATTTTTGCCTTCGAGCACGACGGCATCGGGCGCTTCTCGCTCTTCATCGTCCCCATCGCGCGCAACGAAAAAGCGATGCAGTACCAGGCCGTGTTCAACCGGCTGGTTGCCCCTCCGTCTAATTGACAGGACTGCGCCACTCCCAGAGATCGTGCAGCCCTTGTTCGGCTGATTTGGTGAAGCCCAGGCGCGTGTAGAATTTGGCCGCCTCCATATCATCGCGATACACATGCAGGCGCACCGGCCGTCCTCCTTGCGCCGCTTCGGCCATCAATTCCTTCAGCAGCGCGCTCCCGATTTTTCGGCGTCGAAATTCCGGCGCCAGGATGATGTCGACCAACAGGATCTCGAAATCTGTTCGATTGACAATCATCCGCCCCACCGCCTGCCCATTCGCCACGATAATCAGGAATTGCGCCTCTGGAAAAGACATCGCATAGCCCTGCCGCATGGCCGCAAATTGCGATTTCACAAACGCATCGCATTCGGCTGGCCCCCACCCCGTCATCGCCAATTCGCGCTGGCGCGTCGTCGCGTACAGCGCCAGCAGCAAAGCCTCATCAGCCGCCCTTTCCGGGCGCAAACTCAAATGGAAATCCACCGGCTCATCATAGAAAACACGCCGACCGCCGCAAGCCGCGAAAATTCCGCGGGCAAGGCAGATTCTTCTTGAATCTACCGCCGCAATCCGCTAGCCTGTCCACCGCATTGCCGCAACTCTGAGAACCATGTTTTCGCGTAGGAAATTCCTTTTTAATTGCGCACAGGCCGCAGTTGTTGTTGCTGTTCCGCCTTTGGCTGTCTCCGCCGCTCCTTCACCCGCGGCAGCAGTAGCCGCCGACCCGCTTTCCTTCGCGTCCTTCAAGTCCCAGATGGGGAACATCTTCACGGTCCAGCGTTCAGGCTCCTCGGTCGCGTTGCGCCTCGTCGCCGCCGAGCCAATCCCCGTGCGTTCGCATCCACGCCACCCGGCCCGTGACGCCCATCACGAGCGTTTTTCGCTCCTCTTTGAAGGCGCCGCAAACTGTCCGCTCGGACAGGACACTCTTGATTTTAGCGCGGCTGGCATGAAGCGATTCTCCATGTTCATTGTCCCGTTGCGGCGCGACCCCTCGCGCGGCGCGCTTTACGAAGCAATTTTCAACCGCCCCGTCTCCATCTCGAGCCAGGAGGTCCATCATGGCTGAACCCTTTGTCGGTGAAATCAAGATGTTTGCCGGGCAATTCGTCATCTACGGCTGGGCTTACTGCAACGGCCAGTTTATGGACATTTCGCAGAACGAGACCCTGTATAATTTAATCGGAACCACTTACGGCGGCGATGGCCAGCAGACCTTTGCCCTGCCTGATTTGCGAAGCCGCGTCCCCATTCACGTAGGCTCCAATGGCGTCAATACGTACGTGATAGGCCAGAATGGCGGCTACGAAACAGTGACGCTCGCCGCGGCCCAAACGCCCCAACACACCCATACTGCCGTGTGTTCTTCCACACCGGGCGTTTCCAGCGCCCCGTTGGGCAATGTTTGGGCGCAAAATCCGGCCTCAAAACAATACGGCGACCCAAGCCTCATTAATGGCCAGACCGCCAACACGGTCGTGTCGACAGCCGGCTCCAATCTGCCGCACGACAATATGATGCCCTACTTGGCCGTCAATTTCCTCATTTCCCTTTACGGCGTTTACCCGACGCAAAGCTGAAATCCCAAACCATACCGAGCTATGTCTTCACCATACATGGGCGAAATCAGGATGATGGGTTTCAATTTCGCGCCTAAGGGTTGGGCGCAATGCAACGGCCAGATTCTCGCCATTAACCAGAATCAGGCCCTTTTCTCTCTGGTAGGCACTTATTACGGCGGCGACGGGATAAGAACCTTTGCCCTCCCCGACCTTCGCGGTCGTGTGCCGCTCCATGAGGGCACCGGTTATCCCGTCGCGCAAAAGGCGGGCGAAGACGCTCACACGGTCATCATCACCGAAATGCCACAGCATACCCACCAGGTTAACGCGACTTCCAGCCGGGCGTCAGTCGCGACTCCCGTTGCCAACACTTTTGCCGCCCTTGGATCGGCTGGTTACGGCCCCACCCCGGACAGCGCCATGGCTGGCCAGGCCGTCGGTTATTTCGGCGGAAGCCAGGCGCATGAGAACCGATCGCCATTTCTAGCCGTCAATTTTTGCATCGCGCTTCAAGGCATATACCCTTCACCGACCTAGCCTATGTCATCCCCGTTTATCGCCGAAATTCGGATTTTCCCGTTCAATTTTGCTCCCAGGAACTGGGCCATGTGCAATGGACAAATACTTCCCATCAGCCAGAACGCCCCCCTCTTTTCTCTTGTGGGCACCTATTACGGCGGCAACGGCACGAACAATTTTGCTCTGCCAAACCTCCAGACGCGCGCCCCGCTGGGCATGGGACAAGGCCCCGGCCTGTCAAATTATACGCTCGGCCAGTTCGGCGGTTCCGCCTCGGTCACCCTCTCCACCTCTCAGATTCCTTCGCATTCGCACGCGCTCAATTGCAGCAGCGTTGGCGGGAACTCATTTACTCCTCTCAGCGGCATCTGGTCTGAAGGCGGGCTGACTCGCAACCAGGCCCTTTACAATCCGGCGACCGGCAATCCGCCGCTAGTCGCTATGCATCCCCAAGCGCTGTCGCCAGCAGGGGGAAACGTGGCGCACAACAACATGCCGCCCTATCTAACCCTGAACTTCTGCATCTGCCTTTCAGGCGTTTACCCGTCCAGAAGTTGACATGAAAAGCCTTCTAACATTTGTGGCGATTGCGGCGGTGGCGTTCCAGGCCTCGGCGGCGACCGTCACCGTGGGCAACACCAATGACGCCGTGAATGGCACGACAACCAGCGTCGCAAACCTCATCGCGAACCAGGGCTCTGACGGCATAAGCCTCCGCGAAGCGCTTCTCGCCGCCAATAACGACCCCAGCGCCACCGTCATCAGCATTCCCGCTGCGACTTATTCCCTTACGAACGCGGCCTACGGCGAGCTTCAGGTTGGCGCTAATGCTGGCGCCAATATCACTCTGTCCGGCGCTGGCGCCGCTTCGACTATCATTCAGCAGACATTGGCCGGCCAGCGAGTCATCAACGCCGATTACGCGCAAAAAGGAAACGTCAACGTCACAATCAGCGGCCTCGCCATCAAGGGCGGCATAGGCAACATCTACGGCGGCGGCGGCATCTGCGCCGGCTGGACCAATGACGCGCTTACCGTCAGCAATTGCGTGTTCGCATCCAATAAAACGACCAACAACAACCAGGGCGGCGCCATCTCCTTTAGCGGCGGCGGCAGTTTGAACGTCACAGGCTGCGTCTTTTCCAACAACCTCTCCGATCTGCTGGGCGGCGCCATCGCCTACAACAATTCCGTTTACGCCGGATCGCTCACGATTTCCGCTTCGCGCTTTGTCAACAACGCCGCCAGCAACGCCGCCGGCTGTCTCGGTGGCGCCGTTTACGTTGGCGGCGTCGGCTCCTATCACATCACCACTTCCGCGTTCACCAACAATTCAGTCACCGGCAGCGCTTCCACAAATCTGCAGCACGGCGCCGCCATCAATCTCGACGCCGGCATGCTGACCATCGACTACTGCAACGTCGTTGGCAACCAGGGCGGAACCGGCCACGGCGTCTTCATGGCCGGCGGCTCCACCAACACTGCTGTCAATAATTGGTGGGGCGCCAGCGCCGCTCCCGGCGCCGTGGGAACCGACGACGCCCAGGGAACTGGCGTGAGTAGTTTCGCTCCCTTCCTTGTCCTGGCGCTTTCCAATAGCGCGCCCTATCTCACCACCATCGACATGGTCGGCCCCTACAGCTCCACCTTGGCCGCCGGGTTCTTCACCAATTCCTCAGGCGCTCCGATCAATAGCGCCCAGCTTCCGGCTTTTACCAATCTCCCAGTCGCATGGACTCTCACGGGCGTCGGTTTTCTCACCGGTCAGCAAACTGTCACCGGACCGAATGCCACAGCGAGCGCCGCGTTGGATGCATCCATTTCGCCGGGCGTCGCTTCCGTCGTTGCCACGACCGATCACGCCTCCGCCACCAATAACACGATCATTGCGCGAGTGGCACTCGCTTCGAGTCCTGCGTCTCTCAGCATCTGCGAAACCAACTACGTTGCGTTCGCCGCCTCCTCCAACGCCTATCCCGCCGCCGCCCTGCAATGGCAGGTCAGCACAAACGGCGGCATCATCTGGCGCAACATTTCCAGCGCAACGAATAGTCCTTTGACCATTTACGCCACGGCAAGTCTCGACGGCGTGCAATACCGCGCTGTCTTTACCAATCTCGCCGGCTCAGCCTATTCGGCGTCCGCTGCCCTCACCGTTTATCGCGACCCAATTACCGGCCAGACCACATTGGGAGTCGCCCAGAATTCCACGCTCCAGGTGTCTACGGCCAACCTGCTCGCGGTTGCCTCCGATCCAGCCGGACTTCCCTTGAGCCTGCCTTCGGTTAAACCTCTCAGCACGAACGGCGGTTCTGTCTCGCTCGCCAGCGGCGTCATCAGCTATTCGCCGGCGCCCGGATTCAGCGGCCGTGATCAATTCTACTATACAATCGACAACTCCGTCTCCTGCCCGGCCCAGGGAACCGTCGTCGTCGTGGTCACCGTTCCCGGTCAGCCCGCTTATAACACCGTGAACCTCTCCTTCGACGGCGATTCCCGCATCCTCAATTTCACCGGAGTCCCAGGTCAAACCTATTACCTGCAGGCCTCCGGCGACGTCCAAGGTCCCTACACCAACCTCACGTCCCTCATCACCGCCGATCAATACGGCGACGTCTTCTACGTCGAAGACTCATCCCTGTCCCCTGACGAATTCTACCGAATCAAGGCCGCCCAGTGACGCCTTGCGTTCTAAATGACAGGAACTTTTGGCACGCGCAAAATATCTATGAGGTGGACTTCCGATTTCCCATTATCCTCTCACCTTCAGGAGAAGTCCTTGATGGGATGCACCGTATCTGCAAAGCGTTCCTTCACGGCATCCAGGAAATTGAGGCCAATTCGATCCGAAACTCGTCAAAATGGCCCCCAGCGGCGAACGTCCCGAGGATTGCCGAGGATTGAAATCGCTCCGCGTTTGCGCTTGCTGCATGTGCCGGCTTGGCGCTAAAATTTTTCTTCGCTGGCAGGATAGCTCAGTTGGTAGAGCAGAGGACTGAAAATCCTTGTGTCCCCGGTTCAATTCCGGGTCCTGCCACCACTTTCAATCCATTTCCTCACCGATACAGCGACAGCCCCAGCCGCCACACTTCGTCCTTCTGGTTGTATCGCAACAGACTCTCGCCGTAGCCGCTGAAGTATTGCCCGTGCAAGTAGGGCGTCAAACCGCCCAGCCACCGGATCCGCCACAGCGGATACGTCACGTCAAACTGAAGGGTCGAATGCTCGCCCGTGTCGCCAATTCGGAAAAGGGTCGACACCTGCAAGCCTTGCTTCCACGTCAACGCGCCGACCATGTCCGCATACCCGCGGTAATGCCGGATGTCCGGGTTGTTGCTCAAGTCAAACACATAGGACCACGCGCGCGCCGTCAGCGTCACGCTCAACCCGTCTTCGCGCCCCAGCCGCAGCGTCGGCTGCGCGTAGATCATGTTCACGCTCCGCGAATCCGCCCCGTCCCGCCCGTTGGACTCGTGCTCATAGCCGCCCTGCAAGTCCAGCGCCAGCCATCCGTTGGTGAACACGTCGCGCCGATACAAGAACGCCCCGGGCTTGTAGCTTGTGTCGAAAAACGGCGACGACGGCGCGAAGACATCCCACAACGACGTTTGCGTATAGCCGAAATACAGGTCCGACGCGCCCGGCACGTTGTCGCCCATCCAGCCGCCCGGATCGAACACGTGATACTTCAGGCTCACTTGGAACCGCGCCGTCGGATGTTCGGAGCCCGCGATGAAATAAATCGGCTCATAAGGCGAGAAATACTTGAAAAACTTGCTCAACGGCTCCGTCGCAAACGACTCGCGCTCCGCGCTCCGGGCCGATTTTTCAACCGCCGCCACCGCCGCGGCGTTGGTCCGCCCCTCGATGTCAAAACTAACGCTGTTGAATCCCGTATCGTTGAAGTCAAGCGTCGCGCGCCCGAACATCCCCGCCGGCAGCGCCAGCAAATATTCGCGTTTGCCGAACGTCTCCGCCTCCACGAGCAACGGCGTCTTGACGTTCGGCCCCGTCGCCTCCAGCGTCACGGCCTGCGTCGCCCCGCCCGCCAGGCTCAGCTCCCCCGCAAGCTCTTCGGGCAACGAATACCGCGCCTCATGCGCCGTATCATTGACAACATACACCCACACCCCGTTCGTCGTGCCCGCCAAAAACGGCCGCCTTGGCTGCGCCGCCATCGTGCTGATGCCTTGCGCGCACACGTTCCCCACCGCCGCCATCGCTCCAAACCACGCGCAGACAATCCACCTTTGCATCGCAACGGGTTATTCAAAATCCTCCCGCAAGTCAATCAAATGCCGCCGCGTCGGAACGCCACGTCTAAAACTTCTGGCTCCAGTCGTCCTTCTCGTACTTGCCATGCGTCAACGTCATCCACTCCGGCGGCGCATCCAATGGCGCCGACGCGTCCCAGCATTGGCGCACGGCGGTCTTGATCGCTCCCGGCTCGGCGGCAATGTTGGCCAAAAACTGCGCATGTCCGCGCGACCGCCGGTACTCGGGCTCTCGCGAAGGCATGGCCAGGAAACGCTCCACGCGCGTCAAATCGAAATTCCACAGAAACGTGCCGTGGAACAGCAGCGCGCCGCGAAGGCGCCGTTGCGAGTTCCCCGAGAACTTCAGCCCGCCAACGCACAAGTCAGTGATCCCTTCCACCGTGACTGGTTTTTGAAGCGCCGCCGAAAGCGCTTCGGCGTGACGCTCCATGACGAAGCGGTTGGCGCCGGGGATGGTTTGCAGCGCCGCATCCGCGTCGATGCGCAGCGCCAGCGAATAGTTCAGGCAGCCCGGCCCCTGCAGGACGGCGCCGCCCCCGCTGCATCGTCGCAGGACCGGGATTTGCTCGCGGCGGCACGCCTCCAAATTGGCTTCGCGCGCGGAGTGATTTGAATAACCCAGGACCACGAAATAGTCGGGCGATTCCCAGAAGCGCAGCGCCTGCGGGGCGCCGGCTTCGCAAGCGTCGAGCAGCGCTTCATCCGCCGCCAGGTTTTCAGCGGGCGACGCCAGCGTGGCGTCCCAGAAGTGAATTTGATTTGTCACAACGCTTGCAACACCTTAAGTTAGCCTGTCTTGTAGGTGCGTTGTTTCACTTTTGTTCGTCACCATAGTTGATGCGCTTTATTTTTTTGGCCATTCATGCAAGCAGCTAAATCTAAAACATCGGGCAAAAACCTGTCCGTTCCCAGCCGTCCCTCAACGTCGGAGCCGGTCGCCGAGCCCGCGGTCGCGGCGGAGCATCATCGCGATTGGATATCGTCGCTGCAAGATGTTCTCGAGCATTGTCTCAAGGATCAGGGCGCGGAAAAGGCCAGCCGCTTTTTGGATGATCTGGCCCAGCGCTTGCGCGCGGCCGGCGTCCAGGTTCCGGGCCAGGTCGCCACGCCGTACGTCAATACCATTCCGCCCGAAGCCGAGCCTCCCTATCCCGGCAATCGGGAATTGGAGCGCCGCATCAAAAGCCTCGCGCGCTGGAACGCCATGGCGATGGTCGTCAACGCCAACCGCAACGACAGCGGCGTCGGCGGCCACATCTCCAGTTACGCATCCATGGCGACGCTCTACGAAGTCGCGTATAACCACTTCTTCCGCGGCGCCGGCGAAGGCCGTCCCGCGGACCTGATTTATTTCCAGGGCCACACGACGCCCGGCAACTACGCGCGCGCCTTTCTTGAATACCGCCTCGACGAGGGCCATCTGCACAATTTCCGCCAGGAACTGGCCGAAGGCGGCGGCCTCTCCTCCTATCCGCATCCCTATTTGATGCCCGATTTCTGGCAGTTCCCGACCGTTTCGATGGGCCTTGGGCCGCTGATGTCCATTTACCAGGCGCGGTTCGTCCGATACTTGACGGCTCGCGGCCTTGGCAAATGGACCGAGGAGCCGCGCGTGTGGGCCTACGTCGGCGATGGCGAAACCGACGAACCGGAAACCCTGGGCTCGCTTACCCTCGCCTCGCGCGAGAAGCTCGACAACCTTGTCTGGGTCGTCAACTGCAATTTGCAGCGCCTCGACGGCCCGGTCCGCGGCAACGGCAAAATCATCCAGGAACTCGAAGGCATGTTCCGCGGCGCCGGTTGGAACGTCATCAAGGTCATTTGGGGCTCGTCCTGGGACGAATTGCTCGCCGCGGACTCGACCGGCCTCCTCATGAAACGCATGGACGAGGCCGTCGACGGCGATTTCCAAAAATACACCGTCGAGCCGGGCAGCTACATCCGCCGCCATTTCTTTGGAAAATACCCCGAATTGCTCTCGCTGGTGGAGCATTTCACCGACGACGATCTCACCCACCTGGTGCGCGGCGGCCACGACCCGAAGAAAGTCTACGCGGCTTACAAGGCCGCCGTCGACCACAAGGGCGGCCCGACCGTGATCCTCGCCAAAACCGTCAAGGGCTACGGCCTCGGCGAAGCCGGCGAAGGCCGCAACATCTCGCATCAGCAGAAAAAAATGAACGAGAAGGAGCTGCGCGAGTTTCGCACGCGGTTCGACGTCCCGCTCTCCGACGAGGACGTCGTGGAAACGCCGTTTTACCGGCCCGCGAAGGATTCGCCGGAGATCAAGTATCTGCTTGACAGACGCAAAAAGCTCGGCGGCTTCGTCCCGCAGCGCTGCCCCAAAGCCGCTCCGCTGAAAACCCCGCGCATGGACACGTTCGCCGAATTCGCCAAAGGCTCCGGCCCCTCCACTCCCTCCACGACGATGGTGTTCGCGCGCATGATGGGGTCGCTTTTGCGCGACAAGGCCGTCGGCCGCAACATCGTGCCGATCATCCCCGACGAGGCGCGCACCTTCGGGTTGGATCCGTTGTTCAGCGAGGTCGGCATTTATTCCTCCAAGGGCCAGCTTTACGAGCCCGTCGACAAAAAGGGCATCAGCTTTTATCACGAAGCCAAGGACGGCCAAATCCTGGAGGAAGGAATCACCGAAGCCGGCTCGATGGCCTCATTCGTCGCGACGGGCACCGCTTACGCAAACCTCGGTGTCAATTTAATTCCTTTCTACATTTATTACTCCATGTTCGGACCCCAGCGCGTCGGCGACGAAGTCTGGCTGGCCGCCGACAGCCGCGCGAAAGGCTTTTTGCTCGGCGCCACTTCGGGCCGCACGACCCTGAACGGCGAAGGCCTGCAGCACCAGGACGGCCACACCCCAATCCTGGCCAGCACCGTGCCCACCCTTTACGTGTACGATCCCGCGTTTGCATTCGAGCTGGCGGCAATCATCTGCGACGGCATGCGGCGCATGTTCGAGGAGGGCGAGGAGATTTTCTATTACCTCTGCCTTTACAACGAAAACTACGCCATGCCGGCCATGCCCGATGGCGCCGAAGAAGGCATCATCAAAGGCCTGTACAAATTCAAGCCGGGGCCCGAAGGCAAAAAGCACAAGGCGCAAATCCTCGGCAGCGGAAGCATCATGCGCTCGGCGTTGGAAGCGCAGCAGATCCTGGCCGAACACTACGACGTCTCAGCCGACGTCTGGAGCGCCACCAGCTACAAGAACCTCCGCAACGACGCCCTGCTGGCCGAGCGCTGGAACATGCTCCACCCCGAACAGCCCCAACGTACGCCTTACGTGCAGCAGATTCTCGAAAAGGAGGAAGGCCCGTTCATTGCCGTGTCCGATTACATGAAGATTGTGCCCGACCAAATCGGCAAATGGGTCCCAGGCGGCCTCACCACTCTGGGCACCGATGGATTCGGCCGCAGCGACCTTCGTTCCCGCCTGCGCCGCTTCTTTGAAGTCGACGCCCAATGCACCGTCGTCGCCACTCTGGGCGCTCTCGCCCGCCAGGGTAAAATCGACCGCAGCGTCGTCACGCAGGCCATCCGCGACCAAAATATCGATCCGGAAAAGGCATACCCCCAGCTTGTTTGCTAAGTAATTGCAGGTAGGGCGAGGCTCCCGCCGAGCCGCAAACATTAACGGGACGCCGCCTCGAGCGTCGCCGCCTCGGGCTCGGCCCACTTGCCATGCTCGCGGATGAGGTCAACTAAACGATCCACCGCGTCAACCTCGGGAATGTTGAACTTCACTGGCGTCTTGCCCACGTAAAGGTTGATCTTGTTCGGCGCCCCGCCCACATACCCAAAATCCGCGTCCGCCATTTCCCCGGGGCCGTTGACAATGCAACCCATGATCGCGATTTTCACGCCCTTGAGATGTTGCGTCCGCTCTTTGATCCGCGCCGTGACGGTCTGTAAATTAAACAGTGTGCGGCCGCACGACGGGCACGCGACATAATCGGTCTTGAAGCTGCGGCAGCCCGCCGCCTGCAGGATGTTGAAAGCCAGCCGCAGGCTCTGGCCCGCGCCCGATTCGCCGCGCACCAGAATCGCGTCGCCGATGCCGTCGGCCAGCAGCGAGCCGATCACCGCCGCGGCGCGAAGCAACGCGATCTTCGGCTCCAGCGGGATCGCCTCAAACGCCAGGCAGTCTTTGATCAAAATCGGATTCCGCACTCCCAGCTGCTTCAGCTTCGCCGCGAGAAGGCGGAAGGCTGTCACCGGCGGCAGCTTCACGCCGTCCTTCACCGTCAATAATTGCGTGTCGCAATTGACCTGGAAATCCTGCGTCGGATCGACTTCCGCGACATTCAAATCCTCGTAGACGCCTTCCGGTTTGACGTCCGCTTTGGCCCGGATTTTCGGCGCCACCTTGTCATACGTGGCGCGCGTCACGACGACGCGCACCGTCTGTTCGCCGCCGCACCGGCATTGGTCATTCAGGTCCGTTTCAGGCGTCGGACGCCGCTCAAAAACGAACGGGTCGAACGGCCAGTCTAAATTGCCGCCGAACTGCAAATCGCCCGCTTCCTTTGCCGGCAGCGTCAGCTTGGGAATCTGCGCCAGCAAATCCGCGCAAACGGCTATTTCGTTCGGCGAATCCTCTGTCAACGAAACGCGAATCGTGTCGCCAAGCCCGTCGCAAAGCAGCGACCCGATCCCAATGGCGCTCTTGATGCGCCCATCCTCGCCTTCGCCGGCTTCCGTCACCCCCAGGTGAGTGGGGTAGTTCCAATCCGGCCCAAGCTCCTCCAGCCGCGCGACCAGCAGCCGGTAGCATTCGATCATCACCTTCGGATTGCTCGACTTCATCGAGAACTTGAAATTGTGATAATCGTTCTCACGCGCGATCCGGGCGAATTCCAGCGCGCTCTCCACCATGCCCAGCGGCGTGTCGCCGTACCGGTTCATGATCCGGTCGCTAAGCGAGCCGTGATTGGTTCCGATGCGCAAGGCGCGTCCGAGCTCCTTGCACAGCTTCACCAGCGGCACGAACTGCTCCTCCAACCGCGCCAATTCGGCGTCGTATTCCTTGTCGGTGTATTCGCGGACGGCAAATTTCTTCTTGTCAGAGTAGTTGCCGGGGTTCACGCGCACCATTTCCACCCATTTCGCCGCTTCCATCGCCGCGTCAGGCTTGAAATGAATGTCCGCGACAATCGGGACCAGGCAGCCCCTCGCGCGCAAGTCCGCCGCGATGGCCCGCAGGTTCGCCGCGTCCTTGACCGTCGGCGCCGTGATCCGCACGATCTGGCACCCGACCTCCACCAATTCCAGCGTCTGTCGCACGCATTCGGCGGTGTCCATCGTGTCGCACGTCAGCATCGATTGCTTGACAATCGGATGATCCCCGCCAATCACCACGCCTCCGCGCGCGGGATCGCCGACGACGACCTCACGGGTTTCGCGTCGCGAATAAAAGTAAGGCGAGTGGCTCAGGCGCATGGGTCAGGGCGCGATTTTCACCGGGGCCGGCGTCGGAGGCGTTTTCTCGGCGTTTTCGACCTGCGTCTCGCGCGAGAGCATCACGCGCAACAGCGGGAGCCGTTTGAGATCGAAGAACGTCACGTAAAGCATGAACGAAATCAGCGCCACCGCGAACGCCGTCGTGATGTATTCGGCGAATTGCACGCTCAACGGCCGGCGCCGCACTTTTTCGATGATCGCCATCAGGATGTGCCCGCCGTCCAGCACCGGCACCGGCAGCATGTTGATGATCGCCAGGTTGATGTTCAGCAGCACCAAAAAGCTCAGCGCGCGCCGAAAATCTGTTTTTACCTCCGCGGCCAGGTAGCCCAGGATTCCGACCGGCCCGCTCAGCTCGCTCGGATGCACGCCGCTCTCCCGCGGATGCAGCAAGGCGTTGACGGTCCCCACAATCTGGTTCCACACATTCTCGATTTGCACCCACGGCAGCGGATGCTCGATGACATACACGTACGGCGGCAAATGAAAACTGACGCCGAGCTTGTAGATCTTCGTGCTCGAATCCAGCTTCGGCGTGACGCTCAAAACGACGTTCGTCGAGCCGCGCCGGACGACCATCGGCGTCTCAGCCGCCCCGCGTTGTTGCAGCAGATTGGTCAATTGCTCGAAGCTGCTGATCGGCGCCCCTGCAAAGGAAATCACCTCGTCCCCGGGCGACATCCGCGCAGCCTGCCCGGCGCTTCCATCCATCACTCTGTCAACCACCCAATGCTCCATCGGCTCGAGATTCAGCGTCTTGACGTGCAAAAGCGTGTTGATTTCAGCGCGCAAATTGTAGGTGGTGACATGCCCCTTGTGTTCGATCTCCACCGGAAACACGTTGGTCAATCCCACAATCGTGATCCGCGTCACATCGTCCCACGATTTCACCGGCTGCCCCGCCACCGACACGATCCGGTCCCCCTGCGCGATGCCCAGTTTGCCTTCCGCCGAATCCGGCGCCACGTAGCCGATGATCGACGGGTTGACCGGCACAGGCAGGCCAATCCAATAAATCAGGCACGCGATCGCCGCTGCAAACGCCACGTTCATGAACGGTCCTGCCGCCGCCACCAAAATCTTCGAGAATGGCGCCGCCGGCGGAACCTCTTCGGCCCCCATTTCGCCTTCCATCGGGCCCGTCACCATTTGCGGCAATTTCACAAATCCGCCCGCCGGAATCCACCGCACCGAATACTCGATGCCGTTGCGCGTCCACGCAAACATCTTCGGCCCGAAACCAATCGCGAACGCGAGCACTTTCAGCCCGCGTTTGCGCGCCATCCAGTAATGCCCAAATTCGTGAACAAATATCGCCGCCCCGAAAAGGAGAACGACGCATGCGGCTATAAACAGGTATTGGATCATCAGTATTCGCCCCTACATCGGCGACCCCAGAATCTATCGGTTAAACGCCCATCTTGCAACTCCGGAAGCCGTGAAGTTTGCGCTCGGTAGGGCGAGGCTCCTGCCGGGCCGTCTCCGCTTTCGCCCCGCTGCCCCCGCCGCCCGTATACCTCGGCTATTATACGATTGACTTATCGCCTATGCGGGCGCCGGCCGCTATCCTCCCCTCATGAACTCATCTCCTCTGCGGGCCGCGCGCCTTTGCGTCCTATGCGCCTCCGCGCTCCTGCCCCTCCTTGCTCCCGCACGCGCGTCCGCCCGCCAATACACTAATTTCACCGTCGCCATCTACATCCCCGTCTCCGTCGTGCGCAGCCTCGACAACCCGGAAACCCTCAGCAACCAATGGGCACGTATCAGCAGCCAGTTGAAAGTTGACAAGGTCTACATCGAAGCCCAGCGCGATCGCACCCTCGCCAGCGATGAAACGCTGGACCGCGTTAAACAATTCTTTGTCGACCGCGGCGTTCAAACCGCCGGCGGCATGGCCGCTTCCGACGGCAGCCTGGGCGGCCAGTTCAAGTCCTTCTGCTACACCGATCCCGATGACCGCGCCTTCATTCAAAAGGCCGCCGAACTCGCCGCGCGCCATTTCGACGAACTTATCCAGGACGACTTTTTCTTCGTCACCACCAAGCGCGATTCCGACATCGCCGCCAAAGGCGGCCGAAGCTGGACCCAGTTCCGCCTCGATCTCATGGATGACGCCGCCGTCAACCTCATCATCAAGCCCGCGCGCGCCGTCAATCCTAAAATAAAGCTCGTCATCAAATTCCCGAATTGGTACGAGCACTTCCAGGGCCTCGGCTTCGATCTCGACAAGGAGCCAAATCTCTTCGACGGCATTTACACCGGAACCGAAACGCGCGACCCCGAAATCACCGACCAAAACCTTCAGCAATACGAGAGCTACCAAATCGTTCGCTACTTCGAGAACATCAAGCCGGGCGGCAACGGCGGCGGATGGGTCGACACCTTCAACGTCCGTTACGTGGATCGCTACGCCGGGCAGCTTTGGGACACGATGTTTGCCAAAGCCCCGGAAATGACTCTCTTCAATTGGGCCGCGCTCCTGCAACCCGCCCGGCCGGGTGACCGCACGGCCTGGGAAAACCTCCACACCAGCTTCGACTACAATGCCATGGCGCAAGCGTGGTCCAATTCGCCCGCCGGCTCCAACGCCCTCACCATGGCGCGCGTCGCCGGCAACGCCCTCGAACAGGCCGACGCCATCGTCGGACGCCTGGGCCGCCCCATCGGCGTGGCCTGCTATAAACCCTTTCAGTCCTCCGGCGAGGATTTCCTCCACAATTACCTCGGCAACATTGGTATTCCCATCGATCTTCATCCGGAATTTCCCACCAACGCCGATTTAATTCTATTGACTGAATCGGCCGGCTTCGATCCGGCCCTTGTCGCCAAAATGAAAAGCCATCTGGCCGCCGGCAAATCCATCGTCATCACCTCCGGCCTCTTGCGCGCATTGCAGGGCAAAGGCATCGAAGACATCGTCGAGGCCAGATACACGGACCGCAAAATCCTCGCGCGCCGCTTTATGACCGCCTTCGGCGCCGGCGCCGCCTCCATCGTCGAATCCGATCAATCCGATGACATTCTTTTTCCCGAATTAGACTTCTGGACGAATGACTCCTGGGCTTTGGTCCGCGTGCTTTCGCGCGGTCGCGGTTACCCGCTCCTGTTCATGGATCGCTACTCCAAAGGCGTCATCTACGTGTGGGCGATACCCGACAATTTCAACGATCTCTATCGCCTGCCCCACCAGGTCGCCAGCGCCATCAAGGAATACCTCATGCCTTCGTTCCCGGTCCAGATGGACGCTCCCAGCCCGGTCGCGCTCTTCGCCTATGACAACAATACTTTCATCGTGGAATCCTATCTGCCCGCCGAAACCGACGCGACCCTTCGCGTGGCCGGCAGCTCGGCCAAGCTGCGCAATCTCATCACCGGCGAGACAATCGAGGGCAAGGCGGAATCGCAGAATCCATTTTCGCGCCGCCGCGGCATGGGCTTGCCGCGCGTTGTTTTTCACGTCCGCCTGCTGCCGCAATCCTACGTCGCCTTCGCGGTGGACAAATAGCCCGCGGGGGGCCATTGCAACGCGCCCGTCGGGCAATGCTCGACGCATTCCGCCGCGACCTTTCGCATCCCGTCGGAAATCGCATGTCCGAACGGCGCCGCCACGCGCACCGTGAACCCGCGTCCAATGAACGCCAGCCCCAACTCCTCCTGCGCCAGCTCCGCCAGTCTCACGCATATCCCGCACGTGATGCATTTGCCCGGCTCGAACAAAACGCCTCCGGCCTGCGCTTCGCGATGGAACGTCCGCCGCGTCGTCCGAAACCGCGCCGGGTCGGCGCCATAGCTCCGCGCGTACGACTGCAACGAGCAATTCCCCGCCGACGGACAATCGCAGTGCAGGCAGCGCCCCGCCTCCGCGGCGGCCTGCGTTTCTGTCAAATCAACGTCCGCAGCCTCGATCCGCGGCGAGGCGCATGCGCCGCACGCGAACTCCTGCAGCTCCGCCTTCTCCATCCGCCCCATCACGCTCGAAAAAGGCTTGTGCTCCGCGGGCTCCGGCTGGCCAAGCAGGAAACGCTCGATTTTCTCGGCCGCCGACTTTCCTTCGGCCATCGCCTTTACCAATTGTTTGACAGGCTTCACCGCCGATCCGGCGGCGAACACCCCCTGCGCGGCGTCCACGGGCGCCTTCGCGCTTCCGCCGTCCGGTTCGCCTGTCGCCACCAGGACGGCGTCGAATCCACGCAGCAGCCCCTCCATCGTCACCTCGCGCCCCAGCTCGATTTTCAAACTGAATCGGACGCCCATCGCCTCCAGAAACGCCGTGTCCGCCGCCATCACGGACGCCGGCAGCTCGCTTTCGGGAGCTTTGCGCAGGCTCCCGCCCACCCGGTCGTTGCGGTCGATCACCGTCACTCCAAATCCGCTTCGCGCCAGGCTATGCGCCGCCGACAGCCCCGCCGGCCCCGCGCCGACGATCACAACGCTCTTGCCGCGCGGCCCTGCCCGCCGCGCCGCATACAGGCCCGGCTGCTGGGCGCTTTGGTCCGCCGCCCATCGCTCCAAATCCCGGATCGCCGCCGCGTCATCCACAAGGCTGCGCCGGCAGCCTTGTTCGCACGGATGATGGCACAACCGCCCCAAAACGCCCGCCATCGGCAGCGCCGCGCGCATCGTCGTCGCCGCCGCGTGCGTCCAGCCGGATTGTATTTGACGCAAAACAAAGGGTATGTTCAGCCCAAGCGGGCAAAGCCGCTGGCACGGTGAGAGGCAATCGCCCGCGTGATCGCTCAGCAACAATTCCAGCGCTGTGCGCCGCGCCGCGCGCACCTCGTCCGTCTCGCTTTCGATCTTCATCCCGTCGACGGCTTTTGTCGCGCACGATGGGACCAGCTTGCCGCCGTTCACATCCTTCACCTTGACAAGACAAACCAGGCACGACGTCAGCGGCCCGCATTTTTCAAGATGGCAAAGCGTTGGAATTTCCACCCCAATGCCGCGCGCCGCCGCAAGCACGGTTTGTCCGGCCTCAACCTCGATTTCCTTGCCGTCGATGCTGATGTGAATGGCGCTCATGCAATTTCAATGGCTCCGTAAGGGCACGCCTGCCGGCACGTGTCGCACCGCGTGCATAGCGCGTTGTCAATTTCATGGCGCGCGTAGGGCCGCAGCCCTATGGCGTGGACGGGGCAGCGCTGCGCGCAAATCGTGCAGCCCGTGCATTTGGCGTTCACCTGGTATTTGATGAGCGCCGTGCATTTTCCCGCCGGGCAACGCCCGCGCGCGTGCGCCTCGTACTCGTCGCGATAATATTTGAGCGTCGAAAGCACCGGGTTCGGCGCCGATTTGCCCAGGCCGCACAAGCTCCCCGCGCTGACCTGCCGGGCGAGCGTTTCCAACTCCACCAAATCCTCGCGCCGGCCCTTGCCGCCGCAGAGCCGCTCCATGATGTCAAGCATCCGGCGCGTCCCTACCCGGCAGAACGAGCATTTCCCGCACGATTGCTGCTGCGTGAACTGCAAAAAATACTTCGCCATGTCCACCATGCACGTTTCGTCGTCCAGCACGACGATCCCCCCCGACCCCATGATCGCGCCCACTTCCCGCAACGACTCGTAGTATATCGGCGTGTCCGCCAGCCGCGCCGGCACGCACCCCCCAGACGGCCCGCCAATCTGCGCCACCTTGAACCGCCGCCCTTCCGGCGCCCCGCCGCCGATCTCCTCCACTATCTCCCGGATCGTTGTGCCCATCGGCACTTCAATCAGCCCGCCCCGTTTCACCTTCCCAGCCAGCGCGAACACTTTCGTCCCCGTGCTCCCAACCGTCCCGTGCGCCGCGAATTTCTCAGCGCCATTCCGAAAAATCCACGGAACCAGCGCCAGCGTCTCGACGTTGTTGATCAAGGTCGGTTTGCCCCACAATCCTTCCTCCGCCGGAAACGGCGGCCGCAACCGCGGCATCCCCCGCCGCCCTTCTATCGACGCGATCAGCGCCGTTTCCTCCCCGCACACAAACGCGCCCGCGCCCTCGCGTATCGTCATCCGCAACGCGTAATTCTCGCCCAGCAGCCTCTCGCCCAGCCAGCCCCGCGCCTCCATTTCCCGAATCGCCGCCGCAACCCGCCGCACCGCCACCGGGTATTCGTGTCGTATATAGAAAATCGCGTCGTGCGACCCCGCCGCAACAGCCGCGATCGCCAATCCCTCCATCACGCGGTACGGAAACGATTCCAATAGCATCCGGTCCATGAACGCCCCCGGGTCCCCCTCGTCTCCGTTGCAAATCACATATTTCTGCTCCGCCTTTTGCGCGGCCACCGCCCGCCATTTTCGCCCGGACGGAAATCCCGCCCCGCCGCGTCCGCGCAAACCCGATTTCTCTATGGCCGCAATCGTCTCCGCCGGCGGCGCTTTCAAACGCTCGCGCAACGCCGCAAATCCGTCGTGCTCCAGATACTCGTCCAGGTCCAGCGGATCCAATTTCCCGAAATGCTCCGTCGCTATGTGGACCTGCTTGTCGAAAAACGCCCGCACCCCCGGGTCCTCTCTGCTCAGCGAGAACCCTTCGATCCGCGGCTGCTCGGCGCTGAGGCTGTCAAGCAATCGATCCCAAATCCGCAACGGGCCCCGCCCCCGAAAATGTTCCTGCGCCAGCGCGTGCGCCTGCTCCGCCTTCAATCCGGCGTAGGCTTTCGCCGGCCGCCCAGGCGCCGACACCTCAACCATCGGCGTGCGGTGGCACAGCCCCGTGCATCCCACGCGTTTGACCGCAATGCCCGTTCCGCTTCGGCGCGCCTCGTCGTTCAGCGCCGCAAACAGACGGTCGCTCCCTTTCGCCATGCAGCACGAGCCCAGTCCAACTTGGATCTTCACGCCGCCGTTGCCCTTCATTATGGGCGGCTCTTCATTTGACAGTGATTTCGAGCCGGACAACTTTTCGATGTCGGCGTAAATATGCTCCGCCGAAACGTGGCCGATGGTCTCTTCATCCACCCGGATCACCGGCGCCAGCGTGCAGCATCCAAGGCACGCCACCGTCTCAATCGTGTAATTCCCAGCCGCGTCTGTGTCCGTCCCTTTCGGAATTCCTAGCTTAAGCCGCAGCGCGTCCTCCACCCGCTCCGCGCCGCCGACGTGGCACGCCGTCCCGTGACAGACGCGGATCAGCCGTTTGCCGCGCGGCTTGCGCCGAAACATGTCATAGAAACTCGCCACGCCGTCCACGCGCGCCGGGTTGAGCCCCGTCTGCCTGCACAACGCCTCCAACGCCTCTTGCGGCAGGTAGCCGTGCCGATCCTGCAACTCGTGCAAGACCGCGAGAACATCGATCCTCTCTGTGCGCTCCGTCGTCATTTGAAACAAAACAAATTCGTCGCCCCGCGCAAATACAACCGGCCCTGCGCGTATGCCGGGCTCGCCGTGAATTGGTCCTCCATTTTGATCCGCCTCTTTTCCTTCCACGCGGCGCCTGTTTCCGCGATGATCGCCGTCCCATCCGCCGTCACCACCAGCAGTTCCCGCCCCACAATCATCGGCGACGCTTTCACTTCCGTCTTCAAATCGTTCTCCCAAACCTTCGCGCCGTTCGTCGACGCAAAACACG
>Ga0265338_10000944_pt1 | contig 48921 bp, 42 predicted proteins | sample 42126metaG_FD_193579 | JGI IMG/M metagenome (GOLD analysis project Ga0265338, IMG submission 193579) | Rhizosphere microbial communities from Carex aquatilis grown in University of Washington, Seatle, WA, United States - 4-21-26 metaG | ecosystem: Host-associated > Plants > Roots > Rhizosphere...
CACCGATGGCAAGACCGGCGGATTTCTCGATCAGGCCGACAACCACGCGGCGGTGGCCGCGCTTGCGCCGGCGGGCGCGCGCTGCCTGGATGCGTTCACCTATCACGGCGGTTTCGCGCTCGCGCTCGCGCGCCGCGGAGGTCCGGTGCTGGCGACGGATCAGGACGCCGACTCGGCCACGCGCGCCGGCGCCAACGCGCGCCGCAACGGCCTCGCAAATCTGGACGTGCAGGCGCGCAACGCGTTCGATCTGCTGCGCGAGCTGGAGTCGGACGGCGCGCGCTTCGACGTGGTGGTGCTCGATCCGCCCGCGCTCGCGAAACGCGGCGGCAGCGCGCCCGCGCTCGCCGCCGCCGAGCGCGGCTACAAGGAGCTGATCCTCCGCGGCGCACGACTGACCAAACCCGGCGGCCTGCTGGTCGCGTGCTCGTGCTCGGGGCGAGTGAGCCGCGCGCACTGGGACGAGATCTGCGCCGACGCACTCGCCGACTCGGGACGCGCGGCGCAGGTGCTGGCGCGCAACGGCGCGGGGCGCGACCACCCGGAGCTGGTCGGCGTCCCCGAGACCGGTCACCTCAAGGTCTGGATCCTGCGGATGTTGTAGAGGCCGGCCGACATGCCGACCCAGGCCGGCACCAGGAACGCGATGATCGGACCATTGTCCTGGTGCCAGATCATGGTCACGCGCAGCAGCGCGCCGATCAGCGACAGCGCCGCGGCGGCGACGGCGACGATCAGCGCCTTGCGCGTGGCGCCGTACATGCCGAACGCCACGCCCCAGCCGAGCACGGCGAGCGCGATCGCGAACGGCGCGAACTGCAGGATGTTCTGGTTGCGGTACACGACCTGATGATCGGTGCCGGCCCATGCCAGCAGCAGGAAACAGCCGACGAAGCCGACGACCAGGCCCCAGATCGAGAGCAGCACGCCGAAGAAGAAGCGCGCGATGCGCTGACCCGCGGCCCATCCGCCGAACGCGAAGAAGAAGATCGCCACGGCGATCCCGACCAGCAGCATGGTCACCGCGCGCTCGGGCGGCTCCTCCAGCGGCGGCGAGCGCCTGGCGTGAAACATCGTCTGCTGCGCCTTGACCAGCGGGCGCGTCCCCTGCCCGTCCGGCCCGGGCAGCGAGACCGCGCGCAGCCCGCGCTCCAGCTCCTGCGGAATGAACATCTCGGCCCAGCGATCGACGGCGCGATCGGTCGACGGACCGAGCACGATGTAGAGGCCGAGGTACTCGGGCAGATAATCGGCGGTCAATCGCAGCGCCTGGCCGCGCAACGTGAGCCGCGCCGGCCCCTGCGCCGACGTGCGCAGCCGCCCGCCGGTGGCCGCGTCGATCGCGTCGCGAACGCGCGTCGAGCAGTTATCGAGGAAGTAGTCGTACTTGTAGTTTCGGTTCTCGGGCAGCGCGTTCTCTTCGAGCCGATCGCGCAACGCGAGCCGGGCCGCCGGATCGAGATCCAGCTCCTGGACCTCGACGGTGCGGTTCTCCGATTCGTACCCCGCGAGCGTGCGCTGGATCGACGCCACCGACAGCCAGTATGTGAGGCGGCCGCGCAGGAACTCGACCAGCAGCTTCGGCGAGTCGAAGCGGAAGGTCCCGAAGTTGTAGACCTTGTCGGTGCGCGACTTGCGGTCCTGGATCCAGATCGCGTTGTGGCCGAACTTGAAGAACGGGTGGTCGCCGGGCCCCATGGTCAGCACATAGATCGAAAGCTCCGAGCCGGGCTCCGGCGGGGGCGGCGCGGGGGGGGCTACAGGCGTGCCGTCGGGTGACGTGCCGGGCGCTGCGGCCCCCGCCGCCGGCCCGGCGCCGTTCGCAGGCGCGGCGTCGGCCTTCGCCGCGGGCGGGGCGGCGCTCGGCGCGGGAGCGGCAGACGCAGCAGCCTCTGCCGCCGCGGCCGCGGCTGCCTTGCCCCCCTTCGCACGTTTCGCATGCGGCTTCCGCGCCGCGTGGTGCGGCGGCCGCCGCGCCTCCGCGCTCCCGGAAACCGAACCGATCGTCATCACCACGGCCGCCATCACCAGGAGGCGGACGATGTGTCGAACGCTGCGCTGGCGCATCCAGATGCAGCCTAGTCGGAGAGGGCCGATCTTCTCAAGCGGCCAGTGTGAGAGGCGAGACGGCCGGCCGATGACAGCGCGCTCATCAACTCTTCCGCCGCAGGACCGCCGCATAAAACCCGTCGGTGTCGTGCGTCTGCGGCAATAGCCGCAGCGTCAGCCCGTCGCCGACCTTTTCAGCGGGCTCGCGTCCCCAGATCTCCTTGACGGGAACCCGGACGAAGTCGGGGCGCTCGGCGAGGAAGCGCTCGACGACCTTCTCGTTTTCCTGCTCGAGGATCGTGCAGGTCGCGTAGATGAGCCGTCCGCCCACTGCGCACAGCGGTGCGTAGGTCACCAGCAGCGCCAGCTGCCGCGCCGGGAAACCGGCGACCGACGGCGGCGTCAGTCGCCAGCGCGCCTCGGGATTGCGGCGCAGAGTCCCGATGCCCGAGCAGGGCGCGTCGACCAGCACGCGATCCCAGGCGCCGACCCGCGCCTCGTCGGGCAATCGAGCCTCGTCGTCGATCGCGCGCGCCACCACATTCGACAGGCCGGCGCGGCGCGCGCGGCGCCGCAGCTCCTCGAGCTTGCGGCCGTCGACGTCGAGCGCCAGCAGGCGCCCCTTGCCGCCCATGGCCGCCGCGATCGCCAGCGTCTTGCCGCCCGCGCCCGCGCAAGCGTCGGCGACGCGCCCACCGGGCGGCGGCGCGACCAGCTCGGCGACGATCTGGCTCCCCTCGTCCATGACCTCGAACAACCCGTCGCGAAACGCCGACAGCCCGAACGCGTTGACCCGCGTCTCGAGGATCAAGCCCGCGGGCGCGAGCGCCGTCGGGCGCGCGACCACGTTCTCCTCGGCCAGGCGATCGATCAATGCCTCGCGCGAGATCTTGACCGTGTTCACCCGCAGCGCCATCGGCGCGCGCTGGTTCATGGCTTCGCACGCCGCCAGCCCCTCGGCGAGGCCCAGATCGTTGACCAGCCGCTCGACCAGCCAGGTCGGGTACGACAGCCGCACGGCCTCGCGCTCGAGCCCGGTGCGCGCGCCCAGGCCCGCATCATCGCCGGCGACGCCGCCGAGATCGATGCGCGCGCCGCGGCGGCTCTCCTTGCCGAGCCCCAACCGCAAGAGCTCGCCCTCGGCGGCGGCGACCGGCATGCCCTCGCGGATATCGAGCATCAAGAGCTTGAGCTCGTCGCGCAGCACCGGCGGCACATCGTCGCCCAGGCCCGGCAGCGCATCGACGATCGCGTCCAGGCGCCGGTCCATTCGGATGAGCCCATACACCGCTTCGGCGACGCGGCGACGGCCGCCGCTCGACAGATCACGGTGCGCGCGGAACGCGCGTGCGATGATGTCGGAGGCGAACCCCCACTCGGCGCGTGCCTCCGCGGCGATCTCCAGGGTCAGCGCGCGCAGCGCGGGATCTAGTTTTCTATGTTCGTAAGCCACTGCTATCCTTGATGTGATGCTCGAAGCCCCGCGTGCCGACACCTTGGCCCCCTCGCTTGTCGCTGGCAAGCCCAACCCCTATCTGGTCGCCATCGCACAGCTCGATCGCGCCGCGAAGATCAGCGGCCTGCCGCCGGTGGTGCGCGACATCCTGTCGCAGCCGAAGAACGAGCTGATCATCAATTTCCCCGTGCGGATGGATAGCGGCGAATACCGGATGTTCAAGGGCTACCGCGTCCAGCACAGCAACATCCTCGGCCCGTACAAGGGCGGCATTCGTTACCACGAGCTGGTGTCGCTCGACGAGGTGAAAGCGCTGGCGTCGTGGATGACGTACAAGTGCGCGCTGCACGACATCCCGTTCGGCGGCGGCAAGGGCGGCATCAAGTTCATGCCGCGCCAGCACTCGATGTCCGAGATCGAGCGCATCACGCGGCGATTCACCCACGCGCTGGGCGCCAACATCGGGCCGGAATACGACATCCCCGCGCCCGACGTCGGCACCAACGGCCAGATCATGGTCTGGATGATGGACACGTACATGAACGTCGTCGGCTTCAACGACAAGAACGCCAACCGCCGCGTCGTCACCGGCAAGACGCTGGCGTCGGGTGGCTCGCACGGGCGCGAGACCGCGACGGGGCAAGGCATCGTCCACTGCATCATCGAGTGGGCGCGCGATCGCCGCTTCGAGCTCAACGGCGCCAGCTACACCGTGCAGGGCTTCGGTAACGTCGGTTCGCACGCGTCGAAGATCCTCGCGCGCACGGGCGCGACCCTGGTCGCGACCGGCGACTACAAGGGCTACATCGCCAACAACCACGGCCTCAATCCCTTCAAGCTCTCCGAGCACGTGCAGCGCACCGGGTCGGTCGCCGACTACCCGGGCAGCACGGCGATCACGCGCGAGGAGTTCTTCGCGACGCACGCCGACATCTTCATTCCGGCCGCGCTCGAGCTGGAGATCGGCGTGCCCGAGGCCAGGGCGCTGAACGTGAAGGTGATCGTCGAGGGCGCGAACGGCCCGACCGAGACCGCCGCCGAACCGATCATCGCCGAGAAGGGAATCGACCTCATCCCCGACATCCTCGCCAACTCGGGCGGCGTGGTCGTCAGCTACTACGAGTGGCTGCAGAACAAGCGCTCGGAGCGCTGGGAGCTGGAAGAGGTCGAGGATCGGCTGGCCAAGCGCATGAAGCGCACGTACCTGGCGGTCAGCGAGTACGCGCAGCTGAAGAAGTGCGACTGGCGCATGGCCGCGATTGGCATCGCTCTGGACCGCATCGCGAAAGCCTATTCGGAACGCGGCATTTTCCCGTAGTGGTGCGCGGCGCGCCGAAAACGGCTGAGCCGTTCGCGGGCGCTCAGACCACTTAACCAGATCCCGCGCGGAAGGCTGCCGGAGCGGCCCGTTTTGCGGAAATTTCGCCGCGCAAGCGCAAGGCCGTTGCGCTCGGGCCTGAAATTGTCCTTTAATCGCCCGCGCATGGACGCACACCGTTGCTTCTCCCGGTTCTGGTCCGTTCTGGCTCTGCTTTTTTTCGTCGCCGTCATGGCCAAGGCGGCTCCAGCGCACGCGCAGGATGCCAATCCGGAGGTCCTGAGCAAGGTCACCAAGCTCAACAAGAAGGCGCTGGACGCCTATCAGAAGCGCGACTACGACTCCGCGCGCGACTTTCTGAAGGAGGCGCTGGATCTGTGCACCAACTCGGGGCTCGACAAGCACCCGATCGCGGCGCGCACGCAGATCCACATCGGCATCGTGCTGATCACGGGCTTCAAGCAGCGTGACGCGGGGATCAAGCACTTCAAGAAGGCGCTGCAGATCCAGCCCGAGATCCAGCTGACCAAGTCGGTGGCGACGCCGGCGCTGCAAGATGCGTTCGAGGAGGCGATGGTCGCCCAGAACGGCGGCGCCGGCGACGACTCGAGCGGAGGCGCGCAGGCGTCGAACGACGACAACGCCGGCGGCGACAGCGCCGGCGGCGACGAGTCTTCGACGCCGCGCCGGAAGGCGCCGCCCAAGAAGAAGAAAAAGCGCAGCGACGACGACGATGACGACAGCAGCGGCACGGTCGCGAAGCGCAAGAGCAAGGGCGACGACGACGGTGACGGCGATGACGACGACGTGGGCCACACCAACAACACCGGCAAGATCTTCGTCGGCGTCAGCGCGGGCGGCGGCTTCGGCATCGCCAGCGGCACCGGCGAGATGTCGTCGACGGTCAAGCACACGCTGGCCAGCGCCGGCTTCGCGCCCGCTCAGCTGATGCAGATCGCGCCCGAGGTTGGTTACTACTTCAGCTCGAACTTGCTCTTTTCGATCCAGGCTCGCTACCAGCTGGTGAGCGGGCTCAACCCGGGACCGACGACCTGCGGCAACTCGGCCTGCTCCACCAACAGCTCGGCGATCGCCGTGTTCGCCAAGGCGACCTACGTCATGGGCGACGCCGACTTCCACTTCTTCGTGGGCGGCTCGCTGGGCGGCGGCACGATCCGCCACGTCAGCAAGTTCCCGGCGGACACGTCGTGCACCCAGGGCGGGCAGGCCGCGAACTGCGTCGACACGCTGGCGTCGGGGCCGTTCCTGTTCGGGCCTAACGTCGGGATCATGTACGACCTCGGCAAGACCGCGTCGATCATCGCGGCGCTCAACACCCAGGTCGGCGTCCCCAAGTTCACGTTCAACGTCGACGCGGACCTGGGCATCGGCCTGAAGTTTTAGGCCACGTACGCGCCGCGGGAGCGTTGACAGCCTCGGTCCTGGCTGATAACCCTACCTGCCTGATAGACAATGACGAGTTTGTCGCGAAAGGCGCGTTACGCGCTGCGCGCGCTCTACGCGCTGGCGAATGACGAGGCACGCGGGCCGGTGCTCATCGCCGAGCTGGCCGAGCGCGAGCACATCCCGCACAAGTTCCTCGAGCTCATCCTCCTCGAGCTGCGCAACGCGGGCATTCTGCGCAGCAAGAAGGGCAAGGGCGGCGGGTATGCGCTGGCGCGCGCGCCGCGCGAGGTGACGCTGGGCGAGATCATCCGCGTCATCGACGGCCCGCTGGCGCCGATCCCCTGCGTCAGCGAGCGCGCCTACGTCCGCTGTGAAGAGTGCGTGAGCGAGGAAGCGTGCGGCACGCGCATGGTGATGAAGGAAGTCCGCGACGCGATCGCCAAGATCCTCGACGGAACCACGCTGGCCGACGTCCGCGAGCGTGTGGCCAAGGTCGGGCGCGGACCGGGCGCGCTGCTCGCCTACAGCATCTGAGCCCCGAGGACGCCGCGAGCGCCGCATGATCCGCACGAACCTCTCACCGACGATGGCCCTCGCGCTGCTCGCGAGCTTGACGCTCTTCGGCGCGCAGTGCAGCCGCGGCAGCGTGCCTGCGGGGGTCAAGCTGCTCAACGTCTCGTACGATCCGACGCGCGAGCTTTACCAGGACATCAACGCGGCCTTCGCCAAGCAGTGGCTGCAGAAGACCGGGCAGACGGTGACCATCAACCAGTCGCATGGCGGATCGGGCAAGCAGGCGCGCGCGGTGATCGACGGGCTCGAGGCCGATCTGGTGACGCTGGCGATGTCCTATGACATCGACGCGATCCAGTCGAAGTCGGGGCGCATCGCCAAGAACTGGCAAGACCGCCTGCCCGACGCCAGCGTGCCGTTCACGTCGACGGTGGTGTTCGTGGTGCGCAAGGGCAACCCGCTCGGCATCCACGACTGGAACGACCTCACGAAGCCGGGCGTGACCGTGGTGACGGCCAATCCCAAGACGTCGGGCGGCGCGCGCTGGAACTACCTGGGCGCCTGGGGCTACGCCGTGCGTGCCAACGGCGGCGACGAGGGCAAGGCCAGGGAGTTCGTGCGCGCGCTCTACCACAACGTGCCGGTGCTCGATTCGGGCGCGCGCGGATCGACGGTGACCTTCGCGCAGCGCGGGATCGGCCAGGTGCTGATCGCCTGGGAGAACGAAGCGCACTTGCTCACGGGCGAGCTGGGCGGCGACAAGTTCGAGATCGTGACGCCGCCGACCAGCATCCGCGCCGAGCCGCCGGTCGCCGTGGTCGACCAGAACGTCGACAAGCACGGCACGCGCGCGGCCGCCGAGGCCTACCTGGCGTTGCTCTACACCGCCCTGGGCCAGGAGATCGGCGCCAAGCACCACTACCGCCCGCGCGACCCGGCGGTGATGCAGCGGCACGCCGGCGAGTTCCCGAACCTGCACCTGTTCACGGTCACCGAGATCGCCGGCGGGTGGCAGAAAGCGCAGCAGACGCACTTTGCCGACGGCGGCATCTTCGATCAGATCTACCGGCCGGGGACATGAGCGCCGGAGTGCCCGCCGAGATGACCGTGCCGTCCGTGCCCGCGCGCGTCCGCCGCCGCGCCAACCGCGGCCCGCTGCCGGGCTTCGGCTTGTCGCTCGGCGTGACGCTGACCTACCTGTGCTTGATCGTGCTGATCCCGCTCGCGGGGCTGGTGTTCAAGTCGGCGGCGCTGACCGCGCACGAATTCTGGCAGGCGGTCAGCTCGGCGCGCGCGCTCGCCGCCTACCGCATCAGCTTCGGCGGCGCGCTGGCCGCCGGCCTGGTCAACGGCGTCTTCGGCCTGGTGCTGGCGTGGGTGCTCACGCGCTACCGGCTGCCGGGGAAGAGCGTGATCGACGCGATGGTCGACCTGCCCTTCGCGCTGCCGACCGCCGTCGCCGGCATCGCTCTCACCGCTCTTTTTGCCGAGGGCGGGTGGATCGGCCGCTTCCTCGAGCCGCACGGAATCAAGGTCGCGTTCGCGCCGGCGGGCGTGGTGATCGCGATGGTGTTCGTCGGGCTGCCGTTCGTCGTGCGCACGGTGCAACCGGTGCTGATGGACATCGACCCGAGCATGGAGGAGGTCGCGGCCACGCTGGGCGCCACGCGCCTGCAGACGCTGCGCCGGGTGATCCTGCCCGCGGTGATGCCGGCCCTGCTGACCGGGTTCGCGCTGGCGTTCGCGCGCGCTCTCGGCGAGTACGGGTCGATCGTCTTCATCTCGGGCAACATGCCGATGCGCACGGAGATCGTGCCGCTGCTGATCGTCACCAAGCTCGAGCAGTACGACTACGCCGGCGCGACGGCGATCGCGCTCGTGATGCTGCTGGCGTCGTTCGTGCTGCTGTTCGTCATCAACGCTCTGCAGGGCTGGATGGCCCGGCGCGGGGGGAACCGGTAGGCGATGGCGGGCGCTCCTCCTCCGGCGATCGCGCGGGCCCGCGGCGGCGGACCGGGCGCGGCCGGCACCAACCGCATGGCGCTCGGCGATCCGCCGATCATCCGGTGGACGCTGCTCGCGGTGAGCCTGCTGTTTCTGGGTATCTTCGTGGCGCTGCCGATCACATCGGTCTTCGTCGAGGCGCTGCGCAAGGGCCTCTCCGGATACTTCGCCGCCATCAGCGATCCGGAGACGCGAGCGGCGATCCGGCTGACGCTGATCACGGCGGCGATCTCGGTGCCGTTGAATGTGGTCTTCGGCGTCACCGCGTCGTGGTTGATCTCGAAGTACCGCTTCCCGTTCAAGAGCGCGCTGATCACGCTGATCGATCTGCCGTTCTCGGTGTCGCCGGTCATCTCGGGGCTGGTGTTCGTGCTGCTGCTGGGCGCGCGCGGCGTGCTCGGCCCGTGGCTGGAGGCGCACGACATCCACATCATCTTCGCGGTGCCCGGCATCATCCTGGCGACGACGTTCGTGACGTTTCCGTTCGTCGCGCGCGAGGTGCTGCCGATCATGCAGGACCTGGGAAACGACGAGGAAGAGGTCGCGCTGACGCTGGGCGCGAGCGGCTGGCAGATCCTGTTCCGCGTCACCCTTCCCAAGGTGCGCTGGGGACTGCTCTACGGAGTGGTGCTGTGCAACGCGCGCGCGATGGGCGAGTTCGGCGCGGTGTCGGTCGTCTCGGGTCACATCCGCGGCCTCACCAACACCGTGCCGCTGCACGTGGAGATCCTCTACAACGAGTACAACATGGTCGGCGCGTTCGCGGTGGCGTCCACCCTGACGCTGCTGGCGCTGGCGACGCTGGGCGCGAAGAAGCTGATCGAGGCGCGGCAGCACGGATGAGCGGGCGTGTCGCACGCGGAATCACGGCGACGATCGGCGCCACGCCGCTCTGCGAGCTGGTGCGCATCGACACCGGCGGCGCGCGGTTGCTGGCCAAGCTCGAGTCGCGCAACCCCTGCGGCAGCGTCAAGGACCGCATCGCGGTCGCGATGATCGAGGACGCCGAACGGCGCGGGCTGCTGGCGCCGGGCGGCACCATCGTCGAGGCGACCAGCGGCAACACCGGCATCGCGCTGGCGTTCGTGGCGGCGACCAAGGGCTACCGCCTGATGGTGACCATGCCCGAGCGCATGTCGAAGGAGCGGCTCGCGCTGCTGCGCTATCTCGGCGCGCGCGTGACGCTGACGCCGGGCACGCTGATGCGCGAGGCGATCGAGAAGGCGGACGAGCTGCGCCGCACGACGCCGGGCGCGATCGGGCTCGACCAGTTCCGCAACCCCGCCAACGCAGACGTGCACCGCCGCACGACCGCGGTCGAGCTCTGGGACGACACGGCGGGCGCGATCGACGCGTTCGTCGCCGGCGTCGGCACCGGCGGCACGATCACCGGCGTCGGCGAGGTCCTGAAGCAACGCAAGCCGGCCGTGCGCATCGTCGCGGTCGAGCCGGCCAACGCGGCGGTGCTGTCGGGACAGAAGCCGACGAACCACATGATCCAGGGCATCGGCGCGGGCTTCGTGCCGCCGATCCTGCGGCGCGATCTCATCGACGAGGTGATGCCGATCTCCGACGACGACGCGTTCGCGCATGCGCGACAGCTGGCGCGCGTCGAGGGGATCTCGGCCGGCATCTCGTCGGGGGCAACGCTCGCGGCCGCGCTGCGCCTGGCGCGGCGTCCCGAGTTCGCCGGAAAGACCATCGTGTTCATGGTCTGCGACGGTGGCGAGCGCTACACCAACGGCCCGCTGGTCAACGAGCTGCTCGGGCCGGGCGGCGACTAGCTCTGAACCGACGCGTCTCTTACAATTGACGTGTGCGGCAGCAGATCCTGATCCTGTGTCTGGCGACGCCGGACCTGGGCAGCCCGGTGCTGGCCTGGTCGTTCTATGACGGGACCGGACGCGCGACCGGAATGTCGGGCGACAGCGACAAGCCGCCGTTCCCGTCGGTGCTGGCCGCGATGAAGGACGGTTGGCGCGTGATGCAGTTCCCGATTCACCTGCCGCGTCCCGCTGGACAGGAGCACGAGACGTCGCACCTGCGCTTCGAGTACGTCCTGGAACGGATGGTCCAGGCCTGAGCCTCGCCGCGATGACCGACGCGCGCCACCTCCTCGATTCCAAGCAGGTGGCGTCCTTCGTGGCGCGCGGCTTCCTGCGCTTCGACGAGCTCGTCCCGCGCGCGCTGTGCGAAGAGGCGCTGGCCGAGATCGCCTCCGGCTCGCGGCCCAGCAGCTTCTCCGCGAAGCGCGGCGAGCCGGCCTCGCGCTGGCCCGGCCAGCCGGTCGACCAGATCTGGCCTGACAGCGTCGGTCTCGCGGCGATCATCCGCTCGCCCGCGATCGCCGGCATCATCCAGAGCCTGGTCGGGCCGCGCGCGCTCTACGACCACCACTACGCGCACACCATCGAGCCCAGCCAGCGCTGGAGCCAGCCGTGGCACGCCGACGCGATCGTCGATCCGCGCACGGCGTTCGACATCCAGCTGTTCTTCTTTCTGCAGGACACGCCGCGCGCGATGGGCGGCACGATGATCCTGCCCGGCAGCCACCTGCGCCGCGTGAACGAATCCGACGTCGCGCGCTACCAGAACTTCGTCGGGCAGATCCCGACGGTGTGCAACGCCGGCACGCTGCTCGTCTGCCACCACGGCCTGTGGCACTGCGGTCAGCCGAACATCACGCAGGCCCGCCGCGTGATGCTGAAGCTGCGCCTCAACCCCAGCGTGCCGCAACGACTGCTGTGGAACACCGCCGATCTCGGCGACACCGCGATCCCCGGCATCCTCGGCAGCCCCGAGCCGTGGCACGGCAACGAAGCGCGCCTCGAGGTCGTGAACCGCATCAAGCTATGGCGGCACCTGACCGGCGACGCGCGCTTCGACGTCGACTACTGGCTCACGCGCCTGGAAAACCAGGCCAGTTAGGGCCCACGCCCGAGAGCGCAATCAATTGTGAGTGGTCATCTTGGCCGTTGAGATCGCTCAAACGAGCCAAGGAGAGAACCATGCCGGTACGAACCGCCAAGAGGACCAGCCGCACCACGCACACGCGCACGACCAGCGCCACCACCAAGCGCAAGCCCGCGAACGGCAGCCCGCGTGGCGCCGGCGCGCGCAAGCCTGGCCGCGCGGTCGCGAAGGGCAAGTCGGGCTCGCCGGGCCTGACGCGGCCGGTGCAGCCCGACGCCAAGCTGGCGGTCGTCGTGGGCATCCGCCCGCTGCCGCGCACGCAGGTGGTGAAGAAGATGTGGGACTACGTCAAGGCCGAGGGGCTGCAGGACCGCAAGAACCGCCGCATGATCAACGCCGACGAAAAGCTGCTGCCGATCTTCGGCGGGCGGCGGAAGATCAGCATGTTCGACATGGCGAAGATGATCTCCGCGCACGTCGAGTGAGGGCGCTTCGGAACCCTTCGAGGGTTCCGAAGTGACTAGACCGCGCCGACCGGCTTGACCTCGGCTTCGGCCTTCTTGATCTCGGGCATCGTGCCGTCGCGGTACGGATACGGCGCGAACAGCGTCGCCGCGATCGACGGAACCGCCGCCACGAGGACGATCACGAAGAAGGTCTGGTAGCCCACGGCTTGCTGGATGAAGCCGCTGACCATGCCGGTGGTCATCATGCACAGGCCCATGAGCGCCGTGGCAAAGGTGTAGTGCGCGGTCTTGTAAGGACCGGGCGCGATCTGCTGCATCATGTACAGCATGTGCCCGACAGCACCGAAGCCCCATCCGAGCTTCTCCAGCGTCACGACCGCGGTGATGACGTAGGGACTCGAGGTCATCGACTGGCTGAGATAGAGGAACGTCGCGTTCGGGATGTTGAGCGCCAGCACCAGCAGCATGCGCGACTGGCGCAGCCCGCGTGACGCGACGTACATACCGCCCAGGAACGAACCCAGAATGAACGCGCCGGTGCCGAAGGTGCCGTTGATGTCGCCCAGCATCTGGTTCGACAGGCCGAGGCCACCGCTGGCGCGCGAGTCGATCATGAACAGCGGCCCCATCTTGTCGAGGAGGCCGAGCCCCAGACGATAGAGGAACGCGAACGCGATCATCGCCCAGATCCCGTCCTTCTTGAAGAAGGTCGCGAACGCGTCACCGAAGGTCTTCATCGCGTCGCCGAAGCTGGCGGGCGAGCCGGGCGCCTTCGACCCCGACGGCAGCACGCGAACGTGAAACAGCGCCATCCCGAAGATGATCACGGCGCTGATCAGCATGATGATCGTCCAGGCGGTCGCCCAGCTTCCGGTCCGCTCCTGGAACGTGCCGCTCAAACGCACGAGCAGACCGGTGGCCAGGATCGGCCCCAGGTTCCAGCACATGCTCTGAAAGCCGGTGTAGCGAGCCTGTTCCTTCGACGCGAGCGTGGTGACGTACACGCCGTCAGACCCGATGTCCTGGGTCGCGCCCGCGATCGCCGCCAGCGCCATCAGCCCGAGGGCCGGAAAAATGAACGACTTGCCCGGGAGCTGCAACGACAGGCCGACCGCGGCGACCAGCGCCGCGAGGATGAACTGCATCAACACCACGAAGAACTTCTTCGTTCGGTAGAGCTCCAGCAGCGGCGCCCAGAGAAACTTCAGCGTGTAAGGGAAACCAAGCAGGCTAGACCAGAGGGCAGCCTGGTCGTTCGGCATGCCCAGGTTCTTGAACATGATGTTCGCGACGCTGCCAACGGTCACGTACACCAGGCCCATCGTGAAGTAGCTGGTCGGCACCCAAAGAAAGGGGTTCTTATAGGTGGGCGCGACCCTCTGCTGCGATAACAGTGCGTCCTCGCTCATTCTCGCTTTTCTAACACTTCTTTCTGACCAAAGGGAAACACGACGGAAACCCGTGACCGCCTGGCGCCGGCGCGTTAGATAGCCGAAGTAGAAAGTGGATTGACGCCATGAAGATTGCGACATGGAACATCAATGGCATCCGCGCGCGCCAGGCCGAGGTCGGAGGTTGGATCGCCGCCGAGCGCCCCGACGTCGTCTGCCTGCAGGAAATCAAGGCCACCGCCGAGCAAATTCCGCCTGAGCTTCGCGAGATTGACGGTTATTGGTGCTACTGGCACGGCGGCCCCAAGGGCTATTCGGGCGTGGCGTTGCACGTCGCCAAGAGTTTGACGCCCGAACCTCCAGTATTTTCGCACCCGCCGTTCGACCACGAAGCGCGCATCGTGACCGCCACGATGACGGTGCCCGCGGCGCCCGCCCCCGGCACGAGCGGGCTCCGTCCCGGGAGCCGTCTGACCGTGGCGTCGGCGTACGTGCCCAACGGCGGCAAGGATCTCGCGGCCAAGATCCGATTTCTCGACGGCCTCATCGGCTTCGCCGAGAGCTTTGGCGCCGCGGCTGTTCAGGGCACCTCTGCGCTGGTCGTGTGCGGCGACCTCAACGTCGCGCGCGCCGACATCGACGTGTACCCGAAGGATCGCAATCCACGCGCGATCGGGCAGCTCCCGCAGGAGCGCGAGCGCTTCGAGCGCCTCCTCGGCCACGGACTCGGCGACGTCGCGCGGCGCCTCGATCCGACGAACGACCAGCTCTTCACCTGGTGGGCGCCGTGGCGAAATCTGCGCCAGCGCAACCTCGGCTGGCGCATCGACTACGTCCTGGCCAGCGAGGCGCTGGCGGCGCGCGCCGTCAGCTGCGTCGCGCACCGCGAGTACGGCACCAGCGACCACGCGCCGGTCGTCGTGCGCTTCGAGAGCTAGATCATGAGCTAGATCGGGCTGCCCGCGTCGATGCGCATCGGCGGCGCGGGCGCGACCTCGTCACTCTCGGGCGCCTGCGCCTTTTCCAACGCCGGACCCAGGTGCTTCCAGAACCCCTTCGCCAGCGCCTTCGCGACCGCCTTCGCCGACCCACTCGCCGACCAGCGCCCGAGCACGTCGCCCCGGGCTCCGTCCCAGATAAGGATCGTCAGCGTCCGCCGCGTCCTGTGCTCCTCGAGATCGCAAGTCACAAACGCCGCGAGTCGGTGATCGCGCGCGATCTCCGGATACTGGGCCGTTCCCCGGACGCGCGGGATCGACGTCAGCACCTGAAAGCCGTGCCCGCGCACCAGCCGCGAGATCTGCTGGCGCAGCGACGCGCCAGCCGTCCCGTCGAGCGGCTGCACCGCGACCCGCGCGGACGCCGCCTGCGCCGCCACCGGGCCTGCGCGCGCGACGAGCAGGACCAGCAAAGCCAACCCGGTCGATAGAGTCCGCACGGAACCATATTCGGCAGATTCACGGCTACCTGCAATGTTTCCGGGCGGCCGCTCTGCCGCAGCGCGCAGCCGAGAGCGGCGGCTTCCGCCAAGGCTCTTGCGCACCGGGTCGGTGCCGCCTAGAGATAGCCTGACATGTCGACCAAGCTCGCCACCCGCCTTTCCGCGTCGATTCTGCTGCTGGTCGCGGCCGCGGCGCCGGCGTCCGCGGTCGTCGCCGCGACGCCGCTCTGGCAACCGCCCGAGGGGACGGCGCCCAAGACCCAGACGCCGGCCCCGGCCGTGCGGAAGCACCGCGCGGCGCCGTCGAAGCGCGAGCCGGCCGCCAGCGCCAACAAGTCGACCGAGGCGCTGGAAGCCGAGGTCTTCGGCGCGGAAACGACGACCCCGACGGTGCGCCGGCCGGCGGCCGACGACGGCGACGACCAGGCCTCCGGCAGCCTGCGCGCGCGCGCGACCGGCAACCTACCCGCGGTGGTCGCCCCGCACCGGATCGCGTTCGAGCTCGGAACGTCGGTGATGTCGCGCAGCTTTCATTTCGATGCGCCCTTGCAGGGCGACGCGGGCGCGCCGCGCGCTGGCGTCGCGGCGGAGCTCGAGGCGTTCCCTCTCCTTTCGCTCGAGAATCGCTGGCTGGCGCGCCTGGGAATCGGCGCGTCGTTCGGCACCGAGGTCGGCAACGCGGGCATCGGCCAGCCGGACAACGGCACGCTGATCTACCCGTTCACCGAGACGCGCTGGGGCTTCGACGTGCGCTACGCCATCCCGCTCGCCGAGCGTTTTCTGCTGACGCCGCTCGTCGGGTACGGGCACATCGGCTACGACCTCGAGCGGCGCGGGCAGCCGGCGCCATCTGCGTGCATCAACACCAGCACGCAGGTGTGCCTGCCCGACGTGCAGGTCTCGCACATGACGCTCGGGCTCGACGCGCGCGTCGCGCTCGCGCCGTCGGTGGGTCTGGCGCTCGAGCTCGCGTACTTGCCGGGCTTCAGCCTCGGCCGCGGCGCGGGGCAGCTCGGCTCCGAGTCCGACGCCAGCGTGCAGGGATTCGCCAGCACCGTCGCCGCCAGCTGGCAACTGCTCGACTGGCTGGCGCTGCGCGCGTCGGTGCCGGTGATTCACAACAGCTACAGCTTCAGCCAGCGCCCGCTTTCGTACACGTCGGCGTCCGAGACCTACTACGGCCTGATCGCGGGCGCGACGGTCTTCACCCGCTGACGTAGTCGATCATCCTCTTCCGCGTCGCTTCGTCGGGCAGCCGGCCGCGGCCGGCGCCGAGGTTGTCGGCCAGGTGCTTCGGGCTCGCGGTCGCCGGGATCGGGCAGGTCACCGCGGGGTGGCCGAGGATGAACTTCAGGAAGAACTGCGCCCAGCTGGCACAGTCGAAGTCCGCGGCCCACGGCGGCAGTTGCTTGCCGCGCACGCGCGCGAACAGCGCGCCCTCCTCGAACGGGCGCATCACCAGCACGGCGGCGCCGGACGCGGCCGCGGCCGGCAGCAAGCGCGCCTCGGCGTCGCGCGTGACGATCGAATACGGCAATTGCACGAAGTCGATCGATTCCTTGGTCACGATGCGCTCGAGATCGCCGAGCGCGCCCAACTGGTAGTGCGTCACGCCGATGTAGCGCACGAGGCCTTCCTTCTTCCAGGCGCGCAGCGTCTCCAGATGTGTTCGCCAGTCGACCAGGTTGTGCACCTGCAGGAGGTCCATGCACCGGGTGCGCATCAGCTGCATCGAGCGCCGCATCTGCGTCTCGCCTGCGGCCTTCCCCCGGGTCCAGACCTTGGTCGCCAGAAACGGGCGCGGCGCGGCTGCCGTGCCACCGGCGCGCGCGGCGAGCAGATCGCCGACGACGCCTTCGGCGCGGCCGTACATCGGCGACGAATCGATCACGCGGCCGCCGCCAGAGAAGAAAGCGTCGAGCACCTCGCCGAGCGGCGCCCGCTCCTCTGGCGCGTCGCCGACGTCGAACGTCTGCCAGGTGCCGAGGCCGATGACCGGGATCGCCTCGCCGGTGCGCGGGATCGGGCGCGTGTTGAGCGCGGTCGTCATGGGCCCAATCGTCGCTGCAACGCCTCCCAGTGGTCGTCGCGGCCGGTGACGCGGGGAAAGCGCGCGAACGCCGGCGCCAGGTCGGCGCTGACGCCGATCATGTTCAGGTCTCCGATGTTGCCGAACACGTTCTCGGCCTTGGCGAAGAAGTTCCGCGGATTGAAGAACGCCGAAACATGCCAGAACAAATGGTAGTCGAACGAGAGCAGCCAGTCGATCAGCTCCGGCGACTTCGCGGCGTCGTTGTTCTCGACGTAGACGATCGGCCGCGCCGCCGTCACGAGCGCGCGTCCGCCCTCGAGCACGGCGAGCTCCATCCCCTCGACATCGACCTTGAGCAGACGGCAGCGCGTCAGGCCCAGCTCATCGAGCGACGTCACCGGCACGCGCTCGCCGCCCGCCACCGCGCCGCCGGCGGCGAGCGAGACGCCGCCGTAGTTGCCCGGCTCGGCGTACGAGATCGGCGGCACGACGATCGTGCCCGGCTGGCGCGCCACCGCCGCGTGAAACGCGTGCACGTTGAGCAATCCATTGAGGGCCAGGTTGGCGCACAGGTTCTGGAACACGATCCGCTGCGGTTCGAACCCGTACACCTGGCCCGTGTCGCCCGCGCGCTGCGCGAAGAAGACGGTGTGCGTCCCGATGTTGGCGCCGACGTCGATCACGGTGTCGCCGGGCCTGATGAACAGCCCCAGCAGCTCCAGCTCCGACTCCGCCCACTCGCCGTAGAGATCCAGCGACCGCCCGATGTGCCGGTCGTGCACGTTGAAGATCATGTCGCCGTGGCGGCAGGTCTTGAGGCAGTTGACGCCCCGACTGACGTCACGACCGCCCACGCTATCCCTTGGGCGCCTTCAACGCGCCTTCGACGGCCCGCAGGAGATCCTCGCTGGTCACCGGCTTGGCGAGCACGCCGTCAACCAGCGCCGCGACCTCGGGCTCGACGTCCTGGCCCGTGAACAGCAGAACGCGCGCATGTGGCAGGTGCCGGCGGAGCTCGGGTATGATGGTCTCGCCCAGGCCGTCGGGCATCGAACGATCGAGCAGCACCACCGTCACGTCGCGCGGCTCGGACAGCCACCCCACCGCTTCGCGCGTGCCGCTGACTGTGGTCACGCGGTGGCCCACCGATTCGAGCAGCCGTCGCACCACCTTGCGGATCGCCGCCTCGTCCTCGACGAGCAGCACGTGCGCCGCCGTGACTCCGGGCAGCGTGACCGGCGTCGGAGGTCGCGCGCGCGCGCGGCCACCGTGCCGCGGAAGCAACACCGAGACACGCGTACCCTGCCCCAGCTCCGACTCGCATTCGATCGTGCCACCGTGCTCGCGCACGATCGCGTAGCTGGTCGAGAGGCCGAGGCCGGTCCCCTGCCCGACCGGCTTGGTCGTGAAGAACGGCTCGAACATCCGCCGGCGGATCTCCTCGGGCATGCCGATGCCGTTGTCGGTGACGCTGATGTTGCAGAGCGGCACCGGGCCGCTGCTCCGGCCAGCCGATCCCTCTCCTTCGGCTTCGGTCTCGCCGACCTCGACGGAGACGCGCGCGCCGCGATCGTACATGCCGCGCAGGGCGTCGCGCGCGTTGAGCATCAGATTCACCAGCACCTGCTCGATCGCGCCGCCGTCGCAGTCGACCAGCAGCGGTACCGGCGGCAGGCGCACGTCGAGCGTGATCCGGCGATCGAAGGTCGAACGGCAGATGCCGACCGCGCGCTCGACCAGCCCCGCGATGGACTCGGGCCGGCGCGACGACGTGCGACGCTGGCCCGCGAACGTCATCAGCTCGCTCACCAGCTCGGCGGCGCGGCGCGCGGCGTGCGTCGCCTCGGTGACCACCTCGCGCAACCCCTCGGGCGCGACCGGCGCCATGAGCTCGAGGGCCGGCAGGATGGCCGCCAGCAGGTTGTTGAAGTTGTGCGCGATGCCCGCCGTCAGGCTGCCGGTCGCCTCCAGCTTCTGCGCGTGGCGCATCTGCTCTTCCAGCTCGCGGTGCTCGGTGATGTCGATGTTGCAGCCGAGGATGCGCACGACGCGGTTGTCCTCGCGCACGACGTCCCCGCTGGACATCATCCAGCGCACGGCGCCGTCGGGCCGCACGATGCGGTGCACCTCGGCCGCCCAGTTGCCCGTGTCCAGCACGTAGCGCCCGACGGCGGCCATGCGCGCGCGGTCGTCGGTGTGCACGAATTCGGAGATGTAGGTCGAGAAGTCGGTCGTCGTCTCGCGCCCCATCATCGCCTTCATGCGCTCGTCCCAGAACACCTGGCCGGTCACGAGGTCCCAGGTCCAGAGCCCCACGCCGCCCGCGTCGAGGGCCAGGCGCAGCTGGCGCTGGCTCTCTTCCAGCGCCAGCTGGCGAGAGCGATGCGTGGTCACCTCGAACGCCATCAAGCACCCGCCCGGACGATCGCCGTCTCGCACCGGGGAGACGTAGCATTCGTAGAACGCGAGCCCGCCGTTGGGGCCGGTGGCGACGCTGTCGTAGTGCTCGGGCACGCCCGTCGACAGCACGCGCGCGATCGTCGTGCGCGCCAGCTGGTGATCGTCGGGGTGAATGAAGACGAAGACCGACGATCCGATCACCTCCTCCATCTTGAGGCCGGGCTGGATCCGGTTCATGTACCGGATGCGCAGGTCGGCGTCGAAGCGGGCCACGAACGCGGGCACCGCGGCCAGCACCGACTGCAGGAACGCCGCCGCGTGCACGCCGCGCACTTCGTCGCTGTCCCCTTCGGCGAGCCGCGCACTCAGCTCTGCGTTCTCCCGCCGCAGTCTCTCAAGGTCGCCTTCCCCCGTCATCCGCACGGCAGCTTAGGCGTTCTCGGGAAAGGAAGAAGAGAAATCAGACGCGCGCGAGCTCGAACGTCCATGCACGACCTCGAGGTGCCGCGCTCTGAACGATGGCTTCGCTCAGTTGATCGCGGGTCCCCGCGTCGGGTCGGCGGTCTCTTTCCACCGCCCGCGCGCCTCGTCGTCGGGCCGCAGGACCTGCATGCGCGCGAGCACGCCCAGCAGGCGTTCTCGATCGCCCGAGCGCTCGTAGATGTTGCGCAGGTTGTTGAGGATGCGCGCCACCACCTGGCGCTTCGTCGCCGGCGCGAGCACGCGCGGATCGATCGGCCCCTCGTCGCCGGTCGCGCGCTGGTGCAGCTCGGCCAGCTGGCGGCGATCGAGCATCCGCCCGTCGAACGGATCGATGAACACCGGATCGCCGTCGACCTCGACGCGCACCAGGAAATGGCCGGGGAACGAGACGCCGCGCGCTTCGATGCCGACGCGCCGGCAGACCTCGGTGAGGATCAGCGCCAGGCTGATCGGAATCCCGGTGCGGCGATCAATCACCTCGTTGAGGAAGCTGTTGCGCGGATCGTAGTAGTCCTGCACGTTGCCGTGGAAACCGAGCTCCTCGTAGAGATAGCGGATCACGCACGCCAGCGGCGGGCGCCCCGGCGCGGCGCCGATGCGCTGCTTGGCGGCGACACCCAGACGATCCATCTCCTCGACGTAGGCGGCGACGTCCAGGCCGGGATATTCGGGCTCGGCGATCAACAGGACCGCGCGCAGCAAGTCCAGCTCCGACTCCGGTCGGGCGACCAGGTGCGAGAACAAGGTGATCTCCTCGAGCTTCATTGACCCGTCATACGTCTATCTTGGCGCGGGCCCGTGTTCAATCGCCGATACACAAACAAAATGAGCAGCGCGACCAGGCTCTGGACACTGAAGGTAGATGAGACCCTTTGCAAGGAGGGGGATGGGCGTCCTGGGTTGGCTGGTCTGGGCGGGGTGGCAGGCCACGGGGTGCAGCTCGGTCGAATCGCCGGCCTCGGGCGCAGGGGGCGCGGCGGGGACCGGGGGGGCGGGCGGCGCGGGCCCCTGCCCCAAGGCGGAATACTGCGTCCCGTCCTGCTCCGTGCCGCCCTCCGATTACATCCCGGCCGCCTGTGACGCCACGGGTACCGTCCTCCCCTGTCCCGCGGGGAGGGTCCGCCTGGGGAGCTGCGCCGACGACGCCTGCGCCCACGGCGGCACCAGTTGCTGCGACGTTACGACGGGCGCCGTCAACGATGCCGTTTGCGGACCTGATGGTGTCTTCGAGCCGTGTGCGGCGGGCGGCCGCTTGAGTCAGCAGGGGTGCATTCCGGGCGGCCTGGGCATTTCGAGCTGCGCGCAGCTCTATAACCAGAGCTGTCTGCAGGTGGACCAAGAGTGCCATTCCGACTTGACGGCGTGCACGTGCCGCGCGGGGGATGGTGGGCCGGCGTTCTGGGAGTGCGCCACCCTGCTCATCTAGGGGAGGTTGCGAACCATGACGAATCCCCGGCATCTGCCTCACCTGCTCTCGTTCTGGTTGCTCGCTGCCGCCTGCAACCCTCAGAGCTTGCCGCCGCCGCCGCCCATCGGGACCGGCTCGGCCGGTGGCAGCAGCGGTGGCCTCGGAGGCGCGGGTGCCGGCGGGGTCTCCGACCGGGGCGCCGGCGGCCGATCCGGGCCGGGCGGCGCGGGCGCGGACGGCCTTGGCGGCAACGGCGCGGATCTGTGCCCGGGCCAATCGGCGGGGTGCGTTTCGTCGTGCACCACCGCACCCTTCGTCTACTTGGCGCCGGTTTGCGAAGCCGGGACCTGGACCTGTCCTTCCGGGTCGGTCTCGCTCGCGACCTGCGACGCCAACTCGTGCGCCCAGATTTATCAGGACTGCTGCGACGACACCACGGGCGCGATCTCGGCGGCTCCCTGTTCGAGCGACGGCCAGGTGCTCGCGTGCCCGGACGGCACGCGCTACAGCCGTCGCTATTGCGTCCCCGCCATTCTCGGCATCAGCAACTGCAGTGGGCTGGCCTACAAGGCATGCGACCTCGATGGTCAACGATGCTACTCGGGCGGCGGCGACGACTGCGTCTGCAGAATGACGCCCGGAACCGACGCCGGGCTCGCCTGGGACTGCCCGCCGTTCATCCCCTGAGGTATGCCGCCGCGCCTGGGCGTCAGCGGCGCGGCGCCGTCTCAGAACGCCGCTTGCCCGGGCGCGCGCGGGAACGGGATCACGTCGCGGATGTTCGCCATGCCGGTCGCGTAGATGATCGTGCGTTCGAGCCCGAGCCCGAAGCCGGCGTGGGGCACGGTGCCGTAGCGCCGCAGGTCGCGGTACCACCAGTACGCCTTTGGATCCAGGCTCATCTCGGCGAGCCGCTGGTCGAGCCGATCGAGGCGCTCCTCGCGCTGTGAGCCGCCGATGATCTCCCCGATACCGGGCGCCAGCACGTCCATCGCGGCGACGGTTTTTCCGTCGTCGTTCTGCCGCATGTAGAACGCCTTGATGTCCTTCGGGTAGTTCATGACCACCACCGGGCGGCCCACGTGCTCCTCGGTGAGCCAGCGCTCGTGCTCCGATTGCAAATCCATGCCCCAGCGCACGGGGAACTCGAACGCCTTGCCGCTCTTTTCCAGCGCCGCGATCGCTTCCGTGTACGTCATGCGCGCGAAGCTGGCGCTGACGAAGCGCTCGACGCGCGCGACGCAGTCCTTGTCGACGCGCTCGGCGAAAAACTTCATGTCGTCGGCGCGCTCGGCGAGCAGCACGGTGAAGATCGACTTCAAAAAACGCTCGGCGAGATCGGCGTCGGCCGCGAGATCGGCGAACGCGATCTCCGGCTCGATCATCCAGAACTCGGCCAGGTGGCGGCTGGTGTTGCTGTTCTCGGCGCGAAAGGTCGGGCCGAACGTGTAGACCTTGGACATCGCCAGGCAGTACGCCTCGACGTTCAGCTGGCCGCTCACCGTCAGGAACGCCTCGCGCCCGAAGAAGTCGCGCGAGAAGTCGATCTTGCCCTCGGCCGTGCGCGGCAGGTTCGCGAGATCGAGCGTGCTCACGCGGAACATCTCACCCGCGCCCTCGGCGTCGCTGGCGGTGATGATCGGTGTGTGGATCCAGAAGAAGCCTTCGTCGTGGAAGAAGCGGTGGATGGCCTGGCTCAAGCAGTGGCGCACGCGCGTGAGCGCGCCCAGCGTGTTGGTGCGCGGGCGCAGGTGCGCGACCTCGCGCAGGTACTCGAGCGTGTGCCGCTTCTGCTGGATGGGATAGGTCTCGGGATCGTCGACCCAGCCCACGACCTCGACGGTCCGCGCGGAGAGCTCGACCGCCTGCCCCTTGCCCTGGCTCGCGACCAGCGTCCCGGTGACCACGACCGCGCAGCCGGCGCCCAGCTTCGCGATCTCGGCGTGGTAGTTGGGCAGATCGCCCGGGGCCACGACCTGCAGCGGCTCGAAGCACGAGCCGTCGTGGACATGAATGAACGAGAGCCCCGCCTTGCTGTCACGGCGCGTGCGCACCCAGCCGCGCACCGTCACCTCGGAGCCGATCGGAACCTGGCCGCCGTTCACGCGCGCGACGCTGACCACCTGCGGGCTCACCGAATCTGCGGATGCCATCTCACCCGCAGTCTATCGTTTGATCTGGAAGCCTCAAAGGGTTCCAGACCTGCGTCTGATCTGGAACCCTCAATGGGTTCCAGACCTGCGTCTGATCTGGAACCCGCGAAGGGTTCCAGACCTCCCCTACTTCAGCAGCGCGTAGCGGCTGCGCAACGTGTGTACCACCGGCTCGACGTCGTGGCGGTCGAACATCTCGGCCAGCGCCGCCGCCAGATCCTCGGAGAAGCGCGGAGGGGCGATACCCGACAGCGCGAGGACCAGGTCTCCGTGGCGCCAGAGCTCGTGCTTCTTGACCTGCGTCGGCTCCTCGGCGGGCGGCTCGACGTCGGCGCGTGGCGACAGCGCACCCTTCTTGCGCGCGATCACGCGCTGCCCTTCGGGCGACCCGATCGTGCGCATGAGCCGCTCGGCGCCCGCCTTGTTCTTGGCGTCGGCCGGCAGCGCGAAGGCATCCGACGTGAAAACGAAGGTGTTCTCCGATCCCGGGAACGGGATCTCGCCGTAGTCCTTTCCGTTCTGCATTCCCTGCGCGGTGAAGAACACCGTGGCCCAGTCGCCCATCGCGGTCATCGCCGCCTGGCCGCGCGTCACCATCTCGACGGCCTGCAGCCAGTTGTACTGAGCATGGTCGCTGTTGAAGATCGAGCCCAGGTCCAGGAATGCATCCAGCGTGGCCTTGATGCGCGGGTCGTCGGCCTTGAGCTTGCCGTGCAGGTAGTCCTCGTAGAACGTCGGACCCTCGCGCGACACCAGCAGGCACTCGAACCCGAGCAGCGCCAGCGTCCACGGCTCCTTGCTGCCGACCGCGAGCGCTGCGACGCCCGTGCCCTTCAGCTTCTTGGCGATGGCCTTCATGTCGGCGACCGACGTCGGCACGGAGAGGCCGTACTTGTCGAAGACCCGGCGGTTGTAGAACAGGCTGTTGATGCGGTGAACGTTCGAGGGCAGGCCGTACATCTTGCCGTCGTAGCTGACCTGATCGAGCAGGCGCGCCGGCATCACGCGCCGCCACTCCGCAACCTCGGGCAGGATGTCGTCGAGCGCCAGGAGCTTGCTCTCGCGCGCGTCGGAGCGGTTGATCAGCACCCACTGCATCGTATCGGCGCCGACGTTGGCCTGGAACGCGTCGGGCGGCTCGCGCTCTAGCATGCGCGTGCGCAGCGTCTTGCGCGCCAGCCCCGACAGGCCGGTCGCGGCGTTGATGATCACGTCGCCGGGGTAGGCCTTCTGGTGCTGGCGGATGAGCGCGCCCAGCACGCCGCCGTCGCCTGCGCTCTCCCACCAGCTGAACATCTCGATCGGCCGCTGCGACTGGCCCGTGTTGGTGGTGACGTTGGCGCTGGCGCCGGCCGATTCACCCGGCGCGCGGTTCTCCGCGCCCACCGAGCGCGACGAGCAAGCGGCGCCCGACGCCAGCGCCAGCAGCAACAGCCGAGGGAGCACCCGCCAGAACCGTCTCATCGGCCACACTCCCCGCGCCGGCATTTCTGTCCGGGACCGCAGGCAACGCCGCAATGCCCGCAATTCGCGGCGTCGGTCTGGGTGTTGGCCTCGCAACCGTCTCCGACCGCGCCGTTGCAGTCGCCGAAGCCGGTCTCACATCGCCAGATCGTGCAGATGTCGCCGCAACCGCGCTGCGCGTGCGGCAGCTCGGGACACCTGCGCGAGCACGAGCCGCAGTGATCGGGATCGATGCGCAGGTCGGTCTCACATCCGTTGTGCGAGTCGCCGTCGCAGTCGTCGAACGACTGGTAGCAGATCGCGCTGTCGCACGCGTGATGCTGGTTGCAGCGCGCGGTCGCGTTGAGCACGCGGCAGGACTGGCAGCTCTCGCCGCCGCACCCGAAGTCGGGGCGATCGATCGACACGCACTCCGCTCCGCACAGCTTGAAGCCGGGGCCGCAGGTCGGCACCGGCGCCGGCCCCGCCGGTCCCAGCGCCGACGATTCCGCTCCGCCGGGCTTGCCCTCGGCGTGGATCGTTCCACCGCGCAGAAAGCTCGCGCCCGCGAGCAGGAACGCCAGCAAGCCGCCGATCGCGCCGACGACGAACAGACGGTTCCAGTGATGCGACGGAGGTGACGATGTCGGCGTGACCGTGACCGCGGGATCCAGGGCGGCCGCGGCCGGCGGCGGGTACGCGCGCGTCAGCGCCTCGCCGGTCGCTGCATCGATCGGCGTCGGCGCGGGCAGCGGCGCGGCGGCAATCGCATTCGCGCCCGTGCGACGAGGCACCGCGCGCTGACCGGTCTTCGACGGGCGGCTCGGCGTGTTGCCGTTCGAGCTCGCGCCGGGCTGCGCCGACTTGATGTGAAAGTCGATGAGCTTCTTGGTCGCCTGCCGCAGCTCTCCGAACTGCGTGCGCAGGAACGCGCCCAGCTCCTCGGAGCCGCAAGGCTCGGGCAACCCCTGCAAATATTTCTCGAGGTCGCGCTGAAACACCTCGGCGGTCGGATGGCGATCGGCGGGGTCGGTCGCCAGAGCGCGCGCGCAGATCGCGCGCAGCTCGGCGGGAATGTGATCGCCCTCGGGCAGCGGCGGAATCCTGTGGTTGAGCAGCGCGCGCGTGACCTCGCCCTCTTCCATCTCGCCCCACATGCGCCGGCGCGCCAGCGCCTCCCAGAGCAACACGCCGACGGAGAAGATGTCCGCGCGCCGATCGAGTGGATCGCGCATCAGCTGCTCCGGCGACATGTACCGGATCTTTCCCTTGGGGCTGCCGGTGCGCGTCTCGATCTCGGAGCCGACCGCCTTGGCGATGCCGAAGTCCAGCACCTTGACCTGGCCGTCGAAGAGCACGAACACGTTGTGCGGCGAGACGTCGCGGTGAACCAGCTTCAGCGACGTGCCGTCGTAGTCGCGCAGCTCGTGCGCCGCGTGCAACCCCGCGAGCGCCTTCGCCAGCACGCGCAGGTGCAGCGGCAGCGGTGGCTTCTCGGGCGCACGCACCAGCATCGAGGACAGCGGCTGCCCTTCGAGGTATTCCATGACGATGCACGGGCACCCCTCGTGCTCGCCGACCTCGAAGACATGGACGATGTTGGGGTGGGCCAGGCGCGCGGAGATGCGCGCCTCTTCCAGAAACATTTGTAGAAGGTCGGGCTCGCCCAGCAGCTCGCGCCGCATGATCTTCAGCACCAGCAGCTTGGTGAACCCCTGCGGTCCGCGCGACATCGCCAGGTGGACCACGCCCATCCCGCCTTTCCCGAGCTCCATCAGGAGCTGGTACTTGGGGCCATTGCCCTTCGACGGCGTATAGCTGGCTTCTTCCATGCAGACCGATCAGGATCGCCCTGCGACTCATCGGCTGCTTGCGTGCAATTTCTGAGGCCGGATCGGTGATCGCGCTTCCGGCACAGGCGATCTGAAAGAGCCCACAGCCACGCAGGCGCGCCTACCTGCCGCGTCCGACACCAGCTCCAGCGACACCGGCGCACCCGACACCGGATCGCCGGCCGCGGGACTGATGTGCGCTCCTCGCGATCGATCAGGCCGGCGCGACCGCTCGCTGCGCACAATGAGCCTGATTGTTTGCGTGCGCGGACGCACGAATGGTACCTTGCGGCTGCTGGACCAACCCTCACCGCCCTCGTGCCAGGAGAGTCCATTGACGCCACCGTTTGCGAAGAATCGGGGCTTTCCGTTCGTCGTCTCGCGCATCGCCTTCGTTTGTGGAGCCAGCATCGCCGCATTGACGCTCGCCGGATGTCCGTCGTTGAGCACGATGCAAACGCCGCGCACCGTGCCGCAGGGGCAAGCCCGTCTGGGGCTTGGCTTCGAGGCGGTTGGAATCAAGACCGCGAGCCACACGGATTCGAACGGCGTCACCACGCCCGGCCAGTCGTTCACGTTTCCGCAATTCGAGTTCGTCGCCCGTTACGGATTGACGGACAATCTGGACATCGGCGGCAAGCTCTATTTGATCGGCGCCGAGCTCGGGCTCAAGTATCAGTTCCTGCGCGGGCCGCTCGACATCGCGATCGCGCCCGCCGCTTCGTACATCTCGTTCGGTAGCTCGAGCTCCGACGCCAACGGCACGTCCAGCGGTTCGTTCAGCGCGACCTACTTGCACCTGCCGGTGCTCTTCGGCCTCAACCTCAACGACAACGTCGCGATCTCGTTTGGACCCAAGTTCCTTTACACGTTCGCGTCGGTGTCGGCGAGCAGCTCGGGCTCGGACACGGCGAGCGCCGCAACCAGCGGCCTGTGGCTGGGTGGGTATGTGAGCCTGCCGCTCAAGGTCAGCAACGCATTCTGGATCGCCCCCGAAATCAACGTGTACCGGCCGCTGAAAGAGGACGTGCTGCTCTACCAGGGCGGCCTGGCGCTGTTGTTCGGAGGCGGCGGACCGCCACCCGCGCCCGCCACGCCGCCGCCGCCCTGGCCACCGCCGGCCTACCCACCGCCGCCGCCGCCCGGCTATCCGCCACCACCACCTCCGCCACCGTCCCCGTGAGCCGATCGACGTGAGCCACGACCCAGCGCCGCGCGCGCGCGCCGTCCCTGCGATCGCAGCGGCGCTTGCGCTGGTCGCGGGCGGCGTGGTCGCGCGCGCCGCCGAGCAACCGGCGGCACCGCCCGCGCCGCCGGCCCCGCTCGACACCGCCAGCGCGCCCGACGCCTACATCGCGCCCAGTCCTGCCACCTACCGCGCGCTCGCCGACGCGGCCGAGACCATGCTCCATCGCGACGTCATCGACGTCTGGTTCCCGCGCGCCATCGACGACGAGCGCGGCGGCTTCCGCTCCGACTTCGCGCGCGACTGGAGCGCCACGCTCCCGCACGACGGTAAATTCTCCGTGTTCCAGGCCCGCCTGACCTGGCTTTCGGCAGAGCTTGCGGTGCGCCGGCCCGAGCTCAAGGATCGCTTCCTGCCCATCGCGCGCCACGGTCTCTCCTATCTCACCGACGTGCTCTGGGATCGACAGAGCGGCGGCTTTTTCTGGGGCCTCGACGAGCAGGGGAAGATCTCTGCCGAGTACACCGACGGAAAACATCTCTACGGCAACAGCTTCTGCCTCTACGCGCTCGCGGCGGTCTATCAAGCGACCGGCGATCCGGCGGTGCTTGGGTTCGCGAAGCGGGCGTTTCGCTGGCTCGACGAGCACGGACACGATTCGAAGTACGGCGGGTACTTCGAATGGCTGACCCGCGAGGGCAAGCCGGCGGTGGCGCGCGCCGAGACCGGCAAGGTCGACATGGTGCCGGTGGCGATGTTTCCCGTCGGCTACAAGTCGATGAACACGCACATTCATTTGCTGGAGTCGTTCACGCAGCTCTACGAGGTCTGGAAGGACCCGACGCTGCGCAAGCGGATCGAGGAGCTGGTCGCGATCATCCGCGACAAGATCTGCGTCGCGCCGGGCGCGATGAACCTGTACCTGACCGACGCCTGGATCGCGCTGCCCGGGCACGATTCGTACGGCCACGACGTCGAGGCGGCGTACTTGATGCTCGAGGCCGAGGAGGTGCTGGGCCACGGCCACGCGCCGCGGACGTTGATCATGGCGCGCATGCTCGTCGACCACGCGCTGGCCTATGGCTGGGACGCGGCGCGCGGCGGGTTCTATCGCGACGGCGGCACCTACGGCCCGCCCGAGGACAAGCAAAAGGAATGGTGGGTGGAGGCCGAGGGCCTGAACGCGCTCTTGCTCATGCACGATCTGTACGGCACCACGACCGACGCTTACTTCCGCGCGTTCCAGAAGCAGTGGCAGTTCATCAACGACTTCCAGCGCGACCCCGAATTTCACGGGCTTTACGAGATGATCGACGGCGAGGGCCGCCCGGTCGCCGGCGGCAAGGGGCGCATCTGGAAGGAGGGGTACCACGAGGGACGCGCGCTGCTGAACGTCACCGCCCGCTTGCAAAAGCTGGCGCGGTGAAATCGACGACCGGGGGTGGTTTTCCCAGCGCCGGCGAGACGGGTCGACGGGGCCTGATGGTACTGTGATCTTGAATGCTTGCTTCCTTCGCGCGCACCTTGCCGCTTGCGGCGGCGCTCCTGGCGGCCGCCTTGCCCGTGGGCGCGCGCGCCGGCCGCCGGCGCGGCACGGCGCCAGCGCCGGTCCAGGGCGCGAGCGCGGCGCTGCGCCAGGAGGGGACGCGCGCCTACCGAGCGGGCCGCTACGACGAAGCGCTGGCGAAGTTCCGCGCGGCGGCCGATCGCGACCACGATGAACCCGACGCGCTCGCCGACGTCGCGCTCACGTTGCAGAAGCTGGGGCGCACCGTCGAAGCGGTCGCCGCCAACCAGAACGTGGTGCGCCTGGCAGCCCATGCCGGAGGGGACAAGGGAAAGCGGTTCGCGAAGCTCCGCCTCACCGCCTACTTCAATCTCGGCCGCCTGGGCGCGGCCGTCGCGGTGCCCGACGTCGGAGCCTGCGCATCACTCGTGCCCGCGACTGACGGCTGCAAGGCGATGTTCGCCTGCCGCGAGGCGCGGCAAAACAACGGCAGCGGCCTGGCGACGCTGTGGGAAGTGCTGCGCATCGCGCGCACCAGCGAGGCCGCGATCCTCGACGAGGATGACTACCACGAAGTCCCGCCCCTGATCCGCGGCCTCACCGACGCGGAGTACGACAGCGAAGCCGCCCGGCCGGCGATCGATCAGCTGCCCGAGCAAGAGGGCGACACGTTGCTGCGCTACGGGACCGAAGCGGTCGGCGACGAGTGCCGGCGCACCTACGGCGACTGGAGTTGCGAGACGTCCGAGGAGGTGCGCGCGGAGACCCGGCGCTGCCAGGGCACGGCGTCGCCTGGCCCGGGCGATGCGCGATCGAGCTCGCCGGACGACGGGGGCACCGCCGCCTGCTTTCGTCTGAGCTGCGATCGCGCCGAGAGCGCGCCCTGGCCGGCCGTGCAAGCCGAGATCGATCGACGCACGCAGCGCCTGTCGGGATGCTACGAACGCCTGGGCCAGCTCGACGACACCACCTGCTCCGTGGTCTACGCCGACGCCTGCAGTGGGCTCGTGGGCACTTACTGCACGACGACGTTCCGTCGTACGTCCAAGCCGCGCGCCGAGCACAACCGCGTCTTCGAGCTGACCGCGCCGCAAGACTAGGGCACGAGCCGCGCGGCGCGGACTACTTCCCGCCGGGGACCGGCGTGGCCAGCGGCTTGCCTTTTTCGACGACGTAGGTCGAGAGGATCTTGGCAGCCCCGGTCCCGCTGTTCTTCGCCGCGTGGACGTGACCGGCAGGGATGAAGAAGACGTCGCCAGCCTTCAACGTGATGGGCGGCTTGCCTTCCAGCTCCATCACGACCGTCCCCTCGAGGATATACCCCAGCTCTTCGCCGGGGTGCGTGTGCTTGGGCGTGGCCGCGCCGGGCTCGAACTCGCCGCGCACCTGCACCGCCTCGTGGCCGGCGTAGGCCGTGATGTCGTGAGTCTGCAGCGGCACGCGCTTGAAACCCGGCTGCTGCGCCTGCAGCGCGCGAGCGCCGAGCAAGACGGCGCCCAGCGCCACGGCCGTGCCGAGAACCATGGTCAATTTCCGGTGCTTCATGACGCCTCCTCGCGGTCAGTAGTGGCAATCGTCCAACGCGGGGCGCGAATGTAGCACGTCCACCCCTGAGACGATTTCGCGGACGACCTCCGCACGCGGCTGCCTGGCCAAGCGGCGGTCGAGAGCGTAGAGATCGGGTCGGGGTCGACGGCGAGCCATGGCGTACCGCGAGATTCTTCCTCATCTGGCGCTGCGGCCGTTCGTCGATCGATTCTGGATCCTCACCGCCGCGCCCGGCGCCGAGCCCCGTCGGATCCTTCCCGACGGCTGCATCGACGTCATCATCGACGTCGATCCCGACAGCGAGGGCTTCGGGCAGGCGGTCACCGTCGGGACGATGACGCGGGCCACGCTGTTTCACCCGCGGACCCGCGTATGCAGCGCGGCCGTGCGATTTCGCCCGGGCGGCGCCGCGCCGTTTCTGCGATTGCCCGCCGATGCGCTGACCGACCGCGTGCTCGCCGCCGGCGACGCGGGCGCGCGCTGGATCGCGCTCGGCGCCGAAGCCGCGCCCGACCCCTCGGGCGCGATCGCCGCGCTCGAACAGCGCTTGCTCGCGCGATTGCACGCCACCGCGCGCCCCGACCGCGCCGTTGCCCACGCGATCGGGCGGCTCTTTGGCGCGGCGCCGCCGTCGATCGACGAGCTCGGCCGCGACATCGGGTGGACCCGCCAGCACCTGGCGCGGCGGTTCCGCGCCGAGGTCGGCGTCGGGCCCAAACAGCTCGCGCGCGTGGCGCGGCTGCAGCGCGCGGTCGACCAACTGCAGCGCGATGGCGCCGCGCCGCCCAGCCTGGCCGGCGCGGCGGTCGATCTCGGCTACTTCGATCAGGCGCACATGGCACGCGACTTTCGCGAGCTGGCTGGCCTCGCGCCGCGCGACGTCCGCGCTGCCCGGGGTTCCATTTTTCCAATCCGCTCGCTGTTCGCGACGCCAGGATCGGCGCCATGAAGATCGGCCCCATGAAAAAGCTCACGCCCAACCTGATTGTCGAGAGGATCGAGGACAGCCTGCCCTTCTGGGTCGACCGGCTCGGATTCCAGAAGACCGTCGAGGTCCCCGAAGCCAACCGCCTGGGATTCGTGATCCTGCAGCGCGGCGGCGTCGAGGTCATGCTCCAGAGCCGCGCTTCGCTGGCCAAGGACGTGGCCGCGATCGCCACCGGCTCGTACCGCAGCGTGCTCTACATCGAAGTCGCCGACCTGGCGCCGATCCGGAAAGCCCTGACCGGATGGCCGCCCGTGACGCCCGAACGCACGACGTCCTATGGCGCCCGAGAGATCATCGTCCGTGATCCGGACGGCAACGCCGTCTTCTTCTCCCAGCACACCTAGATTCGACCCGGATCCGCCGCTGCGACGATTTGTGAGCTAGTCTCTAGCTCAGCCTCCACTTTGCGGCACTTCACTTGGGAGTTTGTTATGTCACAACCTGCTCGGTTCCAGTGGCGGGGTTTGGCGGGGGGCGTCGCGTTGGTCCTGGTGGCTCAATTGACCGCCTGTTCGGGGTCGGTAACGCCCCAATCGGGCAGCGGCGGCACCGCGGGGACCACCTCCGGTACCGCGGGTAGCAACGGCGCCGGCGGCGCAGGGACCAGCGCCGGAGGTGCTGGCGGCGGGCAGGTCACCGGCGCAGGCGGTGGACCCGTGACAGGTGCCGGCGGGAGCAGCGGTCCCAGCGGTGGCGCATCGGGAGGCGGCGGCACCGGCGCAGGCGGAGCGACGATGACTCGCGACGGCGGCGGAGCGGATCTGGCGCCGCCCACCGGCCCCGGTCCGGGCAGCCTGGGTGGCGGCCCGGTCACGACGTCGACGACCCACCTCGACATCGGCGTGCACGACCCCTCGATGATCTGGGACGGCAGCAACTACTTTCTCTTCGCGACCGGCGGCTCGTTGAACGTGCGCCAGTCGCCCGACCTGATGCGATGGACGACCGCGGGCAAGGTCTATCCGTCGATCCCGTCATGGGCGACCACCATCATTGGCTCCGGGCTCACCAGCCTCTGGGCGCCCGACATCAGCTACTTCAACGGGCTCTTCCACGTCTACTGGGCAGGCTCGACATTCGGCTCGAACACCTCGGTGATCGGCCTCGCCACGAACCTGGCGCTCGACTCGACCAAGGCCGGGTTCGGCTGGGTCGACCAGGGGCTTGTCACCCAGAGCCGCAGCAGCGACAACTTCAACGCCATCGATCCCAACGTCGCCTTCGACGAGACCGGCGCGCCCTGGCTGGCGTACGGGTCGTTCTGGTCGGGCATCAAGCTGCAGAAGCTGGATCCGGCCACCGGCATGCTCTCGACCGCCGACCCGACCCAGTACTCGATCGCGTCACGCAACGGTGGAGCGATCGAGGCGGCCTCGATCATCTCCCACAACGGGTTCTTCTACCTGTTCGTGTCGTTCGATCTCTGCTGCAAGGGCGTGAGCAGCACCTATCGAACGATGGCCGGCCGAGCCGCCGCGATCACGGGTCCCTACGCCGACAGCACCGGGAAGGCGATGCTGCAGTCGGGCGGCGACCAGCTGATCGCCACCGATGGGCGCTACATCGGTCCGGGCGGAGGGACCGCCTGGAAGGATGGCGACAACTACCTCTACGTCTATCACTACTATGACGGCCAGGCGAACGGCGCGTCGAAGCTCCTGATCCGCCCGATTACCTTCAGCGCCGACGACTGGATCGTTATGGGCGATCCGATATTTCCCTAGTGTCAATCGCCTGACGACCAGAACGTCAATCTCTATGATATCAACGAGATAGACTGGCCGACCCAGCCGTTTGTGACAAATGGGTGACGGCCTCCAGCGGGGGTTGCCGGCTGTGCTAGAACGTTGCCCGTGCAGCCCCCGCATGCAGACCCGACCCGACGAACCCCCGCCAGAAAGCGTCGCTCTGGTGGCTCGAAGACGGCCGCCGCGCGGTCGCGCGGATCGCGCGTCGTGACGGCGCTGGACGCCCCGGCGTCGGTCCGCCGCGTCCTGGAAGACTTCAATCCCGGCGAGCTCTGCTGGGCCGACCCCGACCACCGCTACGTGATCGTTCGCGAGAGCCTCGTGCGGGGCGACCGCCGCGCGGTCCAGTGGGTGCGAAGCGTCCTTCCGCATCGGGAGATCCGCGAGCTGGTGCGCCGTAACCGTGGGACCGGCTGTAACGAAACCGAGCGCCAGCGCCTGCGCAAGACCCTGCACCTCGGCCCGAAGGACATCCCGGTTCGACCGCTCTGACTTCTGATCGCGTCGAGAAACGATCGCTTTCTTTCAAAAAAGAAGAGTTCGATAGCATGATGGGGCTCTCGTGAGCCTGACGGTCAATCACCCGATCATCCATCGCGTCGAAGCGGACATCTTCAGAATCACCTTCGCCGCCGACTGCATTCAGCACCAATGCCGATGCCGAGAAGAGGGCGACCGGCGCCGCAACGACGCCTGCTGCCAGTACGGCGCCGACGTCCTGATCCCGGAGAAGCACGCAATCCTGCGCCGGGTTCGCGAAATCTCGTCGGTTCTGAAGCCCGAACGGCGCGACAGCGCGCACTGGTTCGACGAGCGCGACCCGGAAGAGGATCCCGAGGCACCCGGCGGCATCCTGCTGCGCACCTCGACCTCGGACCGCGATCACGAAACGTCGGGCTGCATCTTCCTCGAGCACACCGGCGAGCGCGGCTGCGGCCTGCACCGCGCCGCGCTGCTCAACGGCTTCGCGCCCTCCGAGATCAAGCCACGCGCCTGCCGGCTCTACCCGCTTTCGTGGAGCAGTCGCTGGCTCGGGCTCAGCCCCGAGTTCCACGACTACTCCTGCGCACAGGATGGGGGGCCGACGGTCTACCGCCTGATGCGTCAGGTGATCGGCGAAGTCTTCGACCAGGCGCTGGTGCAGGAGCTGGATCGCCTGGAATCCAAGGTCATCCGCCGCCGCCTGCCAATCCGGATGTCGCTGGCGCGATAGCGCGCTAAGGTTCTGTCGCTTCCCGTGAAGGCGCTCCTCGTCGATCTCTACGATACGCTGGTCTGGACCGACTGGCGTGCGCTGGGCGAGCGCATGGCGAACCGGATCCAGGTCGACGGCGCGGCGCTGCTGCGCGCGTTCGAAGTCACCCACGTGCCGCGCGGAATCGGCCGCTACAGAGGCATCCGCGGTGACCTGGCGGCGATCGTCGCGGCCGCGCGCGGCACCTACGACCCCACGCGCGAAGACCAGCCGATCCCATCGGGGAACGACGATCCATTCATCGCCGAGCTCGAGGCCGAGCTCCTCGGCTACCTGGGCGAGGCGGCGCACCTGTACGACGACGTCCGGCCGGTGCTGCGGGCGCTGCGTGCGGCGCGCACGCGCGTGGCCATCGTCAGCAACTGCGACCACGTGACGCGGCCGCTGCTCGCCAACCTGGACCTGGAGCGCGAGGTCGACGCCACCGTGCTCTCTTGCGAGGTGAAGAGCCTGAAGCCCGACGCGGCGATCTTCGAGCACGCGCTCAAACGGCTGGGCGCGGGCGTCGCCGAGACCGTATTCGTGGACGATCAGGCGCGCTATCTCGACGGCGCGCGCGCGCTGGGCATCGGCACGGTGCAGATCGTGCGCACCCCCTCGCACGGCGAACCGTCCGAGGGGGGCATGCACCGGGCCATCACCAGCCTGGCCGAGCTACCGGGCTACTGACGTCACTTCCCGATCGCCGGGTCGCTGACGCTGTCCTCGCCGGTCTCGACGTGACCGGCCACGCGCTGCAGGAACGTCGAATCGGACTCGACCTCGATGACGAAGTCGTACCAGTCGCCGGAGGCCTCGAGCGACGAGTGATGGATGAAGCTGTCGCCCGACCGCACCTCGTGCACCGCCGCGTGCTGGGTGTAGACGTCCGTGATCCGCACCTTGGCGTGGGACGCGCCGTGGTTCTGCACGTCGAGCGTGACGCCGCCGCGCTCGCCGTAGCGGCTGCGCACGGTGAGGTTGGCCTTGTCGCGCCCGCTGAGGCTGCCGCGGAAGGCGCGCATGAAACCGTTCGGGCCGTAGACCGACAGATCGTAGGCCGTGCCCTCGGGGAACGTCCAGACGTCGGAGAGCTGCGCGCCGGGACCGACGGTATAGGTCCAGGGCCCATCGGCACTGCCACCTTTACGCACCTGGAAAACCGCAGCGGCCTTGCCGGTGTTGGCGAAGTGCAGCTTGACCGTGTCATCGTCGAAGTCGGCTTCGCCGCGCACGTGCAGCTCGTAGGGAAGAGCGCGCGCCGGGCGCGTGCCCGGCTCCTGCGCCGGCAGCGCCTGCGCCGCGGGCACCGGCGGCGAGTAGTCGGGGTGGCGGTCGTTGTCGGGCGGCACGTAGGCGGCCGTGCTCGGCAGCACCTTGAGGTCGTGGAACGACCCGCGGTCGTTCGGTGACTTGAAGTTGAACGCCGACGTCAGGTCGCCGGTGACCGCGCGGCGCCAGGGGGTGATGTTCGGCTCGATCAGGGTCGGGTGCTCGTGCGCGAAGCGCTTTTCGATGAACTGGATCAACGAGGTGTGGTCGAACACCTCGGAGTCGACCCAGCCGCCCTTGCTCCAGGGCGAGATCACCAGCATCGGCACGCGCACGCCGAGCCCGTACGGGCCGGCGGCGAAGCTCGCGTTGCCGGTGAAGATCTCGTTGGTCGTGTCGACCGTCGAGAGCCCTTGATCGCGCGACTGCGGCGCCGTCGGCGGCACCATGTGGTCGAAGAAGCCGTCGTTCTCGTCGTAGTTCAGGAAGAACGCCGTCTTGCTCCAGACTTCGGGGTTCGCGGTCAGCGCGTCGAGGATCTGCGACACGTACCAGGCCCCGTAGTTCGCGGGCCAGTTCGGGTGCTCCGTGTAGGCCTCGGGTGCGACGATCCAGGACACCTTGGGCAGGTTGCCCGACGTCACGTCCTGCTTGAGCTGATCGAACAGCGTGCCGCCCTGCGAGATGTTGGTTCCGCGGAGCGCGCCCTCGAACAGCGGGCTGCCCGGCTGCGAATTCTGATACTGGTGGAAATAGAGCACCGAGTTGTCGCCGTAGTTGCCGATGTACGCATCGTCGCCCCAGCCCCAGAAGTGCGCGGCGTCGAGGCCTGCGCCCTGGTCCTGGTAGATCTTCCAGGAGATGCCGGCGGCCTGCAGGCGCTCGGGGAACGTCGACCAGTCGTAGCCGGCCTCGGCGTTGTTGAGCACGGGACCGCCGCCCTGGCCGTCGTTGCCGACCCAACCGGTCCACATGTGATAGCGGTTGGGATCGGTCGGGCCCAGCAGCGAGCAATGGTACGCGTCGCAGATCGTGAACGCGTCGGCGAGCGCGTAGTGGAACGGAATGTCGTCTCGCGTCAGGTACGCCATCGTCGTCGTGCCCTTCGCGGGCACCCACTGATCGTACTTTCCGACGTTCCAGGCGTCGTGGGTGTCGGACCAGCCGTGCGCGAGGTCTTCCAGGAACGTGAGGCCGAGGTTCGGCGCGCCGGGGTGGAACGGCAGGACGTAGCCGTCCCCGTTTGGCTGATACCAGACCGGCAGCCCCGACGGCAGCGCGATCGCGCGCGGGTCGCCGTAGCCGCGCACGCCGCGCAGCGTGCCGAAGTAATGATCGAACGACCGGTTTTCCTGCATCAGGATCACGATGTGCTCGACGTCGGCGATCGTACCCGTGCGGTGGTGCGCGGGAATCGCCAGCGCGCGCTTGATGCTGGCGGGAAAAGCGGCCGCGAGGGCGCCAGTGCTCACGAGCTGAAGAAATGTTCGACGATCAGTTGTCATGCGGCTGAGCCTCCGAAGAACCTGGGTTTGGTTTGGACCATCCGGTTCGTAATCGAGGCCGCGTTCCGACGGCACGACGGTATGGTTGCATTCTCGCAACGACGAGCCCCGGGCTTCGGTCAGGCCTCGTAATTACTTGGGCCAATTTCGGGTGCTGGCGACACTTGAGCGAAGTCGACCACGCCCACGTCGCACGGAGGAATCTATGCGTTTCAACTTGGTTTCAGGAGTCTCGGCTCGCGGACGCGAGCTTCGCGGAAATTGGTTCTGCGGTCCGCTGTCTTGGTTCGCGCTGGCGTGTGCAGCGGCCCTGATCACGACGGGCCCCGGCTGCGGCGGGGGCGGAACGCCGCTGTCCACGGATGCAGGGTCCGGCGGCCATGTCGGCACAGGGGGAGCGACGCCCGGCACGGGCGGCGCCAGCATGGGCGGCTCGGGCATGGGCGGCGCCAGCATGGGCGGCTCGGGCATGGGCGGCGCCGGGGTGGGCGGCGCCATGGACGCCAGCTTGGACGTGGACATGACTTGCGCCGACGCCAGCTTCGAGGGTGGCTCCGGCGACAGCGACGGTGATGGCGTGCCCGACTGCCTCGATGGCTGTCCCACCGATATTCTCAAACAGGCTCCCGGCGTCTGCGGTTGCGGCGTCGTCGACACCGACTCCGACGGCGACGGCGTCGACGATTGCATCGACAAGTGCCCGGGCATCGCCGACAGCATCGGCACCCTCGACAGCGACGGCGACGGCACGATCGATTGCCAGGACGGCTGCCCGCACGACGCGACCCGGACAGCCCCGGGCGTCTGCGGCTGCGGCGGCATCCCCGAAAGCACGCCGCTGTGCCTGGTGCACCGGTACAGCTTCGATGATACGACCACCACCATCGCGGACTCGATCACCATTCCGGGCGTGAGCCCCAAGAACGGCGTCGGCTCGACTGCGGCCGTGGTGCCGTCGGGAGGCAAGCTCACGCTGGCCGGGGGAGCTGCCTCGAGCGTGACCACTGGTCAGTGGGTGACGCTCCCCGCGGGCACGATCTCGACGCTGGGTCCGAATGCCACCTTCGAGGCCTGGGTTGGATGGAACCCGCCGGTCGCCACCCAGTGGCAGCGCATCTTCGACTTCGGCAACAGCACCGGAGCGACGGGGACACCCGCCAACGGCCAGACGTACATTTTCCTATCACCGGAGAATGGCCAAAACAACTTCGTGCGCGCGGCCATCACGCTCGCCAGCAATGGGGGCAACGAGGACATCGCCGACGGGACCAGCGCGCTCCCGATCGGCGCGTCGCCGCTCGTCCACGTCGCGGTCGTCGTCGACGACGCGAATTTGAGTATGACGTTGTACGTGAACGGCCAGCCGGTTGCCACGCCGCCGGCGACGTTGCGCGGGCACAACATCCTGACGCAGCTCCAGGACGTCAATAACTGGCTCGGGCGATCGCAGTGGGCGCCCGACACGCTGTTCGGGGGCGTCTACGAAGAGTTCCGCATTTACGCCAAGGCGCTGTCGCCGGCGCAGATCGCGGCCAACTTCACTGCCGGACCCAACACCATCGCCCCCGCAGTCCCCCCGGACGCTGGCACGGCGACCGACGCCGCCCCTGATGCCCCGGCCAACCCGGACGGCGGCACGGACGCGCCGGCGGGACAGTAGCGGCGCGCGTAAGCCGGACGGACCAGAACCTCCTCACCCTGACCCTCTCCTCCACGCGGACGTGGAGGAGAGGGAAAAAATCAGGATCCGAAAGCCTTCTCCTCCGCGCTACCGCAAAGGAGTGGGAAAAAGTGAGGAGCCCAATGCCTTCTCCTCCGCGCTGCGCAAAGGAGTGGGAAAAAATGAGGAGCCCTATGCCTTCTCCTCCGCGCTGCGCAAAGGAGTGGGAAAAAATGAGGAGCCCTATGCCTTCTCCTCCGCGCTACGCAAAGGAGTGGGAAAAAATGAGGAGCCCTATGCCTTCTCCTCCGCTACCGCGCAGAAAGCACGGAGAAGTGTTTCCGTATCCCTCTCCTCCACGTCCGCGTGGAGGAGAGGGTTTGGGTGAGGAGGTCCGGCGGACCTAGCGCAGGACCGCGACCTTCTCGCCAAACAACTGCTCGATCCGCGCGAGCAAATCGTCCGTGGCGGCGACCTTGTAGTCGTCGCCGAGGTCGAGCACCGACTCGCTGCGCTTGGGGATCTCCATCTTCAGCAGGGTCTTGCAGGGGCCGGCGTGCTCGCGCAGGAGCTTTTCCAGCGCCACCAGGCTCTCGTCGCTGACGAGGTCGGCGTTGAGGCGCACCTCCAGCAGCGAGCTCCTCTGCCTCCGCACCTCGGACAGCAGCTTGGCATCGTTGAAGCGCAGGCGCTCGCGCGCGGCCTCGCCGTCGCCGAACGGCGCATCGACGGTTCCGAAGACCAGCAGCGGATCGTCCTTGCTCAGCAAGTCTCGGTGCTCCTCGACCTTCTTGCTGTTGACGATGAACTCGATCTGGCCGAAATGGTCCTCGAGCGTGAAGAACGCGTACTTGCCGGCGCCGCTCTTCATCGGGCGCTCCTGATAGTTGGAGACGATCCCGGCCAGCGTCACCTCGGCGCGCACACCCTTCTCGATGCAGTTGGCGGTGGTGGCGTTGGTGTACTTCTTGATCTCGCCGAGGTAGCGGTCCATCGGGTGGCCGCTGATGTAAAAGCCCAGGCTCTCTTTCTCGAAGGCGAGCGTCTCCTTGGGGAACCACTCGTCGGCGTCGGGATAGCGGTCGACCTCCTCAAAGGCGCCGGCGCCTGATTTGCCGACCGACTTGCCATTGCTGCCGCCGCCGCCGAACAGGGCCAGCAGCGATGTCTGACCGCTCTCCTTCTCACGCTGGTGAGTGGCCGCGCGCTCCGACGCCAGGCCGATGGCCGCGAACAGCTTGGCGCGCGAGACGCTGTTCGACGCGGCGACACCGTCGAACGCGCCCGACTTCACCAGCGCCTCGAGCACCTTGCGGTTGACCTTGCGCCCGTCGACGCGCTTGCAGAAGTCGAACAGCGACAGGTACGGCCCCCCCTCGTCACGCGCGGCCTTGATCACCTCGACGGCGCCCTCGCCCACGCCCTTGACCGCGCCGAGCCCGAAGCGGATCGCCTTCTTCTTCTTCGCGTCGTTCTTTCCGTCGTTCGCGCTCCGCAGAACCACCGTGAAGTCGGTGTCCGACTCGTTGATGTCGGGGCGCTGCACTTCGATGTCCTGCGCGCGCGCCTCGGCGATGAACTTGACCACGCTCTCGGTCTTGTCCTTGTCGCAGGTGAGCAGGCCGGCGAAGAACTCGACCGGCCAGTAGTACTTCAAGTACGCCGTCTGGTACGTCAGCATGCCGTACGCGGCGCTGTGGCTGCGGTTGAAGCCGTAGCCCGCGAACTTCTCCATCAGGTCGAAGACCTTCTCAGCTATCCGCGGGTCGATCTTCTTGACCTGCGCGCCGTCGAGGAATCCGGCCTTCTCCTTGGCCATGACCTCCGCCTTCTTCTTGCCCATGGCGCGGCGAAGAAGGTCGGCCTTGCCCAGCGAGTAGCCGGCGAGCGCCGAGGAGATCTGCATGACCTGCTCCTGGTAGACGATGACGCCGTAGGTGTCACGCAGGATCGGCTCGAGCAACAGGTGGTCGTACTCGACCTTCTTGCGCCCGTGCTTGCGGTCGATGAAGTCGTCGACCATGCCGCCTTCGAGCGGGCCCGGACGATAGAGCGCGCCCGCGGCGACGATGTCCTCGAAGCAGTCGGGCTTGAGCTTTTTCAGGAGCTCGCGGAAGCCGCTCGACTCCAGCTGGAACACGCCGGTGACGTCGGCCTTGGAGATCATCTTGTAGACCGCGGCGTCGTCGAGCGCGATCAACGACAGATCCAGCGCCGGCTCGCCGCCTGCCTCTTTCTCGCGGTTGACCAGATCGATGCAGGTCTGGATCACCGTGAGGGTCTTGAGGCCCAGGAAGTCGAACTTCACCAGGCCCGCCTTCTCGACCATGTCCTTGTCGTACTGGGTGACGATCCCTTCCTCGCCCGCCGGGCGGAAGCAGGGCACGTACTCCCAGAGCGGCTTGTCGCCGATGACGACACCGGCGGCGTGGGTGCCGGCGTGGCGGTTCAGGCCCTCGAGGCCCTTCGCGATGTCGAGCAGGTCGCGGTAGATCGGGTTCTCGTCGTACAGCGCCTTGAGGCGCGGCTCTTTCTCGATCGCCTCGGCGATCGGCGGCGACTTGCCCTGGATCGGCTCGGGCACGAACTTCGCGACCTTGTCGGCCTCGGCAAACGGGATGGCCATCGCGCGCGCGATGTCGCGGATCCCGCTGCGCGCCTTGATCTGGTGCATGGTCACGATCTGACCGACGTTGTCCTTGCCGTACTTCTGCGTGACGTAGCTGATCACCTCGTCGCGCCGGTTCATGCAAAAGTCGATGTCGAAGTCCGGCATCGAGATGCGCTCCGGGTTCAGGAAGCGCTCGAACAGCAGCTTGTGCTCGATCGGATCGATGTCGGTGATGCGCATGCAGTACGCGACCAGCGAGCCGGCGCCCGAGCCGCGGCCAGGACCGACCGGGATGCGCTGCTCCTTCGCGTGGCGGATGAAGTCCCAGACGATCAGGAAGTAGCCGGGGAACTGCATCCGCTTGATGACGCCCAGCTCCAGCTCCAGGCGCGCGGCGTAGACATCGGCGTCGACCTTGGCGCCGCGACGGTGCGCCTCTTCCAGGCGTTTCTTCAGCCCCTCGCGCGCCACCTCGGTGACGTAGGTGTCGGCGTCGTAGCCTTCGGGCACGGTGAACCGCGGCAGGAAGCTCTTGCCGAGATCGAACTCGACGTGGCTGCACATCTCGCCGATGCGCGCGGCGTTCTCCATCGCCTCGGGGATGTGCTTGAAGTACGCATCCATCTCCGCCGGCGTCTTCACGAAGAACGCCTCGTTGCGGTGGTGCATCCGCTTCTCGTCCTGGATCGTCTTCTTTTGCTGCACGCACATCAGGATCTCGTGCGCGTGCGCGTCGCTCTTGTTCAGGTAGTGGCAGTCGTTGGTCGCGATCACCGGGATGCCGGTCTTCTTCGACAACTCGACGAGGTGGCCGTTGACCTGCTCCTGCTCCTCGAGCCCATTGGGCTGCATCTCGAGAAAGAAGTTGCCGCGGCCGAAGATGTCGTCGAACTCGCGCGCTGCTTGTTCGGCGGCCTCGGGCCCGCGCCGCATCATCAACTGCGCGACCTCGCCGCCCAGACACGCCGACAGGCCGATCAATCCCTGGCTGTGCTCGCGCAGCAGCTTCTTGTCGATGCGCGGGTTGTAATAGAAGCCCTCGAGGTAGCCCATCGAGTTCAGGTACGAGAGGTTCTTCCAGCCGGCGTAGTCCTTGGCGAGCAGGATCAAGTGATTGCTGCGCCGTTCGGTCTTGTCGAGCCTGTCCGGCGCGACGTACGTCTCGCAGCCGAAGATCGGCTTCACGCCGTGCTTCTTGGCCTTCTCGTAGAAGTCCAGCGCGCCGAACAGGTTGCCGTGGTCGGTGATGGCGACCTGCTTCATGCCGCGCTCGAGCACCTTGGGGAACAGGTCGTCGAGGCGGATGGCGCCGTCGAGCAGACTGTATTGAGTGTGCAGATGCAGGTGCGTGAATTCGGCCATGCGCGGTAGGCCAGCTTAGCGTTCTGACACGCGCGGTCCGACTCCTTTTTTCTCCACAGGCTGTCCACAGGCGGGGCCCGCCAGAATGCGGCAACGCGTTGCCCTGTAGAACGCTGCGCGAATGCGAGTTCGATGTTGCTCGACCGCGGCGATTGCGCGAGATTTCTCGCATGAACGAGCGGAGCGGGGCGGGGGGGGTTCATCGATGACTGGCGCGGTGCTGAGCCTGGCGGGCGTCGTGTTCTCCGGGCTGGCGGTTCCGGCGGCGACGCCGTGTGGAGCGCTCCGCCCGACGGCGACGCCGATCCTGGAAATCGGCGCGGCCGACCACCACGCGCCGCTCGCGGTCTACGCGGTCGGCTTCTCGACGTCCGGGCACTTCGCCTGGCTCGAGCGGCGCCGCGCCGCCGATCCCGACAAGACCGAGTGGTCGCTGCACATCGTCGACCTGGTGAGCGACCACTTCCTGGCCGAGCGCTGGTTCGAGACCAAGCGTGCCGACATCGCCGGCGTCTGCGAGAAGTACGGGCCGGCGATCGCGATTCTGCTCGACAAGAGCGAGATCCAGGCGGTCGCCGCCAGCACGTTCGAACAACCGAGCGCGACCGACGACCCGACCGGCTTCGACCTGCGGCCGGGCTCGCCCGACGCGGAGAGCGGCAAGACCCCCTACGATGTCATCCTGCGCGGCCACTCCGGCGGCAAGCGCCTGGGCTCGCTCTACCGCGTCGACGTCACCGCCGGCGAGCCGCCGCTCGGCGAGCCGAAGATCCGCGGCATGCTGCGCAACCCCTTCGAGCGGCGAATCGCCGTGTTCGTGACCCAGGACATGGTCGGCAGCGAGGGGATCCAGATCCCCGTCGTCAAAGTGCTGGGCGGACGGCTCGACAAGGGCTTCGTACAGAATCCCTAGGGTCCGGGGGGTTCCGCCGGCAACCACTGTCGCAGCGCCGCCTCGTCAGCGGGCGCAAGGCAGCCGGGTGGACCGGCCAGCGCGCGCCGATAGGCAAGGACGGCACGCGCCGGCCGCCCCTCGTCGATCTCGATGAAGAGGTCGCCGAGCCGCCGCTGCCATTCGCACGCCGGAACCGGTGACTCTTGCGGTGGCTCGTCGATCGGCAGCGTCGCCGTGCCCTCCTCGACCGTGAACGAGAAGGTCGCGGGAATCTCGCGCGCGGCGATCAGGTCACGCCACCGGGGCAAGCGCCGCACGAAGACGCGTGCGTCGTGCTGGCGATAGACCAGCGCCCAGCGCTTCGGATCCCACCAGCTGACGCGCCGGTTGAGCCCGGCGTAGCCGAGCAGAGCGCTGTCGACGCCGTAGCGCTGCATGGCCTGGTCCCACTCGTCGCGCGTGAGATCGAAGCGCCCGAGCAGCCGGTGAAACTCCGGCGGATACGCCGGCAAGCGCGGGTCGATGAAGACGCGGTGGCGCGGGTAGCCCTCGAAGATCAGGTACGAGCCGATCTCGAAGTCGTTGTACATCCGATCGCGCAGGCCGTGCCCCTCGACGAATTGAATCGCCTCGAGCGGCAGTGGCGAGCGATCGAGCCCGACCTCGACGAACGGGTGCCCCGCGCGCGCCGCGGCGATCCGCGGGGCGAGCGCGAGCGCAACCAGCAACGCCGACGCGATCAGCCGCGCGCGCGACGATGCTCGTTCGCCCGCCGTCAAGCGATCAGCGATCGTGCCGGCCGCAACCGCGAGCACCGGCGCCGCGACGAGCGCGAAGTCGGCGCCGAAGCGCACGCTGTGGGCAGCCAGCGCGCCGAGCCCGACGACCGGCAGCAGGCGGCGCGCGCCGGCTCCCGCGCGCCACGCGATCGGCAGCGCGATCGCAGCCAGGAACGCGTATGCGATGAGCACGCCGTCCGACTGCGCGCTGACCGCTCGAAACTCGTCGACGGGATGCAGGCCCGGGATCGTCAGGTGCAGCGCGAGGTAGCGAAAGATCCCCGCACCGATCGGCGTCGCCAGCATCGCGCCGGCCGACGCGAACGCGAGCACCGCCGCGAGCGCGGCGAGCGGGCGTCGGCGATCGATCACCGCGCCGATCGCGAACAGCGCCAGCATGACCGGCGCCACGAACACGCCCGCGTGCAGGTTCGCCCAGAGCACGACGCCGGCGACGAGCCCGAAGACCGGCCACGCGGCGCGACCGGTCTCGATCCGTTCCAGCGCCAGCAGCAACCCAATCTCGCCGGCGAACGAGAAGACATGCGGGCGCTCGACCAACCGCTCTTGCATGACCCAGAGCGCCGCCGCGACGGCGAGCACCGACGCGACCGCACCGGCACCGCGCCGGCGGCAGAGCGTGAAGGCCGCTGCCGCCGTGGCCACCACGACGATCGCCTTGGCGATGACGACGCCGGAGAACCCGCCCCGGCGGAACACCAGCGCCGCGCCGACCTCGAACAACCACGAGGCGTCGAGATCGGGAAAGTCGGGCGCCGTGAACGAGTAGAGGTTGTGCGCCGGCAGCGCGTGGCGCGCGAGGATCTCGCGCCCCGCCGCCAGCCGGAAGAAGAGATCCGATTCGGTCATCGGCGCCAGCGCCAGCGACGCGGCGAAGACCAACAACGCGAGCATTTGAACATGGGAACCCTGGAAGGGTTCCCAAACCCTCCCGCGACGGACTTCGCTGGGCGGAGCCCAGCTCCGTCCACGCGACGGCGCGGCCTTCGGCAAGAAATCTCGCGGCGGCACTCAGAACACGGCGGCCAGCGCGGCGAACAGCTCACCGCGCGTGTCGGGTGCCGGATCGCCGCCGGGGAACGAGACGTTCGACGCGCTCACGAACCGCCGCCCGGTCAAGCGCAGCCGCAGCTCGCTGCGTGCGCCGGCGGGCGTCAGCGGCAGGTCGACGTGAACGCCGACGCGCGCGCCGAAACGGTTGACCTCCTCGGGAACGCGCGGGATGCGGCTGTCCCGCTCGTAACCGAGCCCCAGGTCCAGCGCCAGGCTCCGCGCCACGCGCAAGCCGTAGCGCCCGTCGCCGAGACGCCAGTCGGCGAAGGGTCGAACCACGAGCATGGCGTCGAACCCCAACCGATCGACGGGGACGTTGGGCACTCGATACCGCCCGGTCGCGCTGTTGGCGAACAGCCCCAGGTCGACGCCGAAGGTGCCCTGGCCGAAGCCGCCGGTCGCATAGAACGACGGCACTGCCGACAGGCCGGCCGCGCGCAGGCCCGCGTCGTCGATCGAGGCGCCCATGCCCACCGCGACCTCGATCTGTGGCCGTGAAGCCGCCGGCCCCGCGGCCGCCGGCAACTCCGTCGTGGCCCCGTCGTCGGCGCGCGCCGGTGCGGAGACGAACGCCGTCACGACGGCGGCCAGCGCCGCGGCGCCGGCGCGCGATCGGTCAAAACCAGACAGCACGCTGCACTTTTAGCATGACCTCAGAACGGCAAGCACGAGTCGCTGTTGCACTGCGGCCAGCTCGGGAACGTCGTCGAGTAGCTCGACGATACGTCCATGCCCCGCAAGGTCATGCCGAAGGCTCCGGTCAGCGTGTGCATGCATTGCTCGATCGGACCGTAGCAGGGCGGTACTTCGATGTGCGCTACCTCGAAGCCGCTGGCGACCGGCGTGAACTGGCCGGTGATGTCCGTGGTGTCGTCGAGCATGACCCGGCGGCCATCATTCTTCCGAACGATCGCCAGCATGTGATCGAAGTTGGGGGCCAGCGTGAAGAGCTGCACGTCGGCAGGCGCGTCGATCGGGACCGCGCTCGCGAGCGTCGGTTCGCAATCGATCCCCTGCATGACCAGGATCGGACGGTTGGCCTTCACGATGAAGTCCAGCGTGCTGGAAACCCAGTACGGATAGGCTACACCCTTGCTCATCGGCATCGTTTCCGTCGGCAAGCCCGGCAGCGGCTGGTTGGACGCCGACGTGAAGGTCACCTGGGCGTCCTCGAGAGCCATCACCTGCCAGAAGCTCATCACTCCGGCGGGGAAGATCGAGTCGCACGCCTGGCTTTGTGCCGGCAGCCGGGCCGCGAGGTACGTCTGGCTCCAGCTGCCGGTCGGCATCATCTGTTCCATCGCCATGTCGGGCGAGTTGAGGCCGTCGACGTTCTGCCCGTAGGTCGTGGTGACGTTGCCCGAAAAGACCGCCACGCGCTGATCGGACGCGATCACCGTGCCGGCCAGCGAATCGAGATTGCCGCTGCTGGCGATCTGAAACACGTCGCCATCATGATCGAGCACGACCGGCATCGGCATCGCCCCCGTCGGTAGCAGCGGCGCGTAGATCCAGATCGACGTGTGGTCCTGCGTGGCCACGACGGCGATTTCGGAGGCGCCGCCGCGCGAGCCCGGGATCGCGTCGACCTTGATCGTGTCGACCTGCTGGTACGACATCGTCATGTAGTTCGTGCCCAGCGCGTGCGCCGGCAGCACCATCGTGCCCGCGCTGCTGGTGGCCATGCTGTCGGCGTCGTCGCTCTCGACCATCATCACGGTGACCGGCGCGTCGCTGACCACCCGCCGCCCCGGCGGCGGATCCGGCTGCGGGATGCCCTGCGGCGAGATCTGGACCTGCTCCTTGACGACGCTGAAGCTGGTTGCGCTGCCGGCCGGGACCGGAACGGGCGCCGGATTGGTCCAGGATCCCGGCTCGGCGCGCTCCTGCAGCTGAACCATCGCCGTGGTCTCGCCCGGATTGGTGACCACAATCAGCGTCGGCTTGTCGTCGTCGGACGCGACGTTGTCGAGCACCGTCACGTAGAAGAGGCAGCCGGAGATGCTCGCGTGGACTTCCCCGTCGGCGCAGCTCTCGGACACGCAGCGACCGAGGCTGCACACGAGGCCGGTGCCGCAGGTTTCCAGCAGCTGCCCCGGGCTGCCGTTCCGCTGGCAGGCAAAGACCGCGTTGCGCGCGTTGCCCTGGCAGGTGGTGTTGCCCAGGCAGTGAACCGGCACGGCGTCCGAGCCGCCGTCGGAGCCTGGACCGATCGTCGACGCGGGCTTGCCAGCGGCGCATCCAGCGCAAAATCCCAGGGCCGTCGCGATGATCCCGATCGGTCCCATGCGCAACGGCCAGCCGCTTCGACCGCTCACAAGCGAAATCCTACTCCGGGTGTGGAGAAAATGGACGGATCTGCCGACAAAGGAGCGGAAGCGACGGGGGAGATGTGAGCGGAAGCGACGGGGGAGATGTGAGCGAAGCGACGGGGGAGATGAAAGCGGAAGCGACGGGGGAAATGAAATCGGACGTGGAAGCTGGCCGCCGGACCAACCTTGCCAAGCCTGGTGCGAAAGGGATACGCTCGACCACGTTGGCACGTGTGCCTCTAGCCCTTGCCCTCGCCTTCGGGCTTGCCAGCGGGACCTCGGCCAAGGCCGCGCCCCCGGGCGCCGCCATCGAGAACCCCTTCGGGAAGTCCAACGAGGCGGCCGACAGCGACGAGGGCAGCGACAAGCGTGAGAGCGGCCAAGCGGCGGCCGGCGCGGAAAAAGGCTCGCCGGCCGCGGAGGAACCGGCCGGCAGCCCGGCGGTCGATAGCGGCGCCAATCACGACGACACCGCCGAGAGCGGAGATCTGGGAGAGGGTCGCGGCGACGCCGACGCCGACAGCGACGGC
>Ga0265338_10000945_pt1 | contig 48867 bp, 43 predicted proteins | sample 42126metaG_FD_193579 | JGI IMG/M metagenome (GOLD analysis project Ga0265338, IMG submission 193579) | Rhizosphere microbial communities from Carex aquatilis grown in University of Washington, Seatle, WA, United States - 4-21-26 metaG | ecosystem: Host-associated > Plants > Roots > Rhizosphere...
GTTGCCGTTCAAGACAGTTGTTCGCCGCAGTTAATAGCCATGGCGCCGCCGAGCAGATGGATGACACGCACATTGGCGAGTTTTCGTTCGCGCATTCTGGCCGCGACCGCTTCCGGGCCCGGATAATGTTTCAGTGATTCCAGAATATAAGCATAGGCCTGTGAATTGCCGCAAAACAACGAACCCAACAACGGCGCGGCGATTTTTAAGTGCGCGAAATAAACCGTGCGCCAAATGGCATTGGCGGGCTTGCCAAAATCCAATATGACGAGCCGTCCTCCCGGCTTGGCAACTCGCTGCATCTCGGCCAGACCCGTTTCCCAATTCGCCAGATTCCGCAGGCCATAACCCACCGTCACGATGTCAAAAAAATGGTCAGGAAATGGAATTTGTTGCGCATCGCCCTGGATGAATTTCAGATTTGTGTGTTGAGTTTTTGGAATTTTCTGCCGGCGTTTTTCCGCGATTTCAAGCATGGCCCCGCTGAAATCCAGGCCGATGACCTCTGCGCCGCGTCGGGCGAAGGCCAGTGCCAGATCGCCGGTGCCGCAGCACAAGTCCAGCGCGCGGTCGCCGGGCTTGACGGCAGCCAGTTCGACGACACGGTGTTTCCACCGGCGGTGGAGCCCAAAACTTTGCAGGTCATTGAGCAAATCATAGCGTCGGGCAATGGCGGTGAAAAGGTCGCTGACCCTCTCAGCCCGTTGCTTGCCGGAAACGTAAAAAATGTTGCTCACACGCGCACTTTAACATGGTAGAGGGGTCTGAAGTCAAAGGGCATAAAATGTGCTTTGCATGACATGCCCGGCTTGTTATTTTCGCCGATATCGCTGTTGGGGAAACACGAACCGGGTTCGATGACACGTTTATGAGCACTGAAACAGAATACGGGCGTGGAAAGAAGATTCTGGTGGTGGATGACAACGAGATCATCCTTAAAACGGTTTCTCTGAAACTGCAGGGGGCTGGTTTTGAGGTCTTCACGGCGTTGGAAGGCGCCGAAGCTGTAGCCGCCGCGCGCAAGGTCAGCCCGGATTTGATTTTGTTGGACATCGGTTTTCCGCCCGACGTGGCTGGAGTGCCTTGGGACGGTTTTCGCGTCATGGAATGGTTCCAACGGCTGGATTCGGCAAAAAAAATTCCCATCATTATCATCACTGGCAGCGAAGACCCCAAATACAAGGAACGGGCAGTGAGCAGCGGTGCCGTGGCATTTTTCCACAAGCCAATTGACCACGACGATTTGCTCAAGGTCATCCGGTCGGTATTAGGCTCTCCCAAACCGGCCTGAAATCCGGCTTGCAAATCCCTCGGACCGGGCTAAACTCCCACTCTTTCTGGAAGCGAGCGTAGCTCAGCCTGGTAGAGCATCACGTTGCCAACGTGAGTGTCGAGGGTTCGAATCCCTTCGCTCGCTCCAATTTTAGCAACCCGGTTACGAACTCGTTGCCTCGTCGGTGGCAGTCAGTCCGGTGCGCTCGACAATATTTGTCATCAGGACTCCGTGCCCTCCCTATTTTTTACGGTCAACCTTTGCCGGTCGAATGATGCCTTGAGCAGATCCAATATTATTCCCGAGGATCCGGAGATTGGGCGACCTGGCAGCTAAAATCCCGAGTTATTCCGGTGTCATATGGGGAAAACACCCCATTTCCCTTCCCCTTGTATGTTAATAACTTCTGTTTGAAAATGCTGGTTATTGCGGGATGATAATGCTGAGGATGAGAAAAATTACTGATTTCTATTATGGTAAATCATTGCATTTCTCCTGTCCTTGTTCCCGTCAAAACGTGAAGTGACTGATGCGACCTCGATATATGCCCGTCCTTTTCCTATGATAAATCACATTTCACATTGTGGCGGACGTATTGCACTTCTTTTCTGGCTGATTTTTGTGGGATGCTGTTATTTGCCTGCCGCATCCATGGCGGCGACATTGGATACCCATACGGTCGTCCTGGACGGCCAGGGGAAGATTATTCCGTGGACCACAAATCCGGGCGATGGTTACGACCGGGTGATGTTCCTGTCCTGGGATTTGCTGCTCAATCGCATTCTCAATGATCCGAACAATGGCCTGCCGGCCTATTATACCCACAGCGAATATGATCCGAACAGTCTGGGTGGCGAGGACTGGCCAAACAACGCGGCCGGCAAGCATGCCATGTTGGCAGATTCGGCGCGCATGTACTATTTCTACTCCGGGAACACCGGCGTGGTCTCCTTGGTTACAGGACTGCTTAACTATCATCTATTGCACGGGACCACACCGGCGAATTACTTCTGGGCGAGCGTGCCCTATTCCACCGCCAAAAGCGGATCCACCACCTATGGCAATGACGATTATTCGGAAGGGGTCGGGGTATTGGAGCCCGACAAGATCGGCGAGCTGGGTTACCACGGCTATTTGAAATTTTACGAATTGACGGGCAATACCAATTATTTGAATGCCGCCATCCAGTGCGCCGACCAACTGGCCCTGCATATTCGAACCGGCGATTCAACCCATTCACCGTGGGCCTTCCGGGTGGTGGCGCAGACCGGAGCAACGTCGCAGTCGGAGGAATATTGTGCCGACGTGATTGCTCCAATCCGGCTCTTTGATGAACTCATCCGCCTGGGATTGGGAAATACCAGTGCTTACCAGACCGCCCGGCAGACGGCCTGGAATTGGCTGATGACCTATCCCATGAACAATCAGGTCTGGGCCAATTATTTTGAGGACGTGATGCCTCGGCCCAATGACTTGGGCAACCTCAACCAATACGATCCGGGCGAGACAGCCCGTTACCTCTTGGAACATCCCGAACTCGATGCGAATTGGTACAATCATGCCACTAATCTGCTGGGATTTATCGAAACGACGTTTGGAGGCACGGATAATGGCGAGGCAGGATTGGAATATGGCGCCCGGGTCATTTCCGAGCAGAATGCCTACCGCTACAAAATGGTAAGCCACACTTCACGGTTCGCCGCCGACTACGCCCTCTTATACGCCCTGACCGGTGATACGAATGCCGAGGACAAGGCCTATCGCTCCTTGAACTGGTGCACTTACATGTGCCGCGCCAACGGAGTGGTCATCGAAGGGCCGGCTGAGTTTGTCGAGAGTCCTGCTTGTTGGTTTACGGACGGTCACGGCGACTACATCCGGCATTTCATGCTGGCGCTGGGGGCGGTGCCCGAATGGGCGCCTGCAGGGCAGAACCATATTACGGGTTCCACCACAGTGATCCGGTCGGTGACCTATGCGTCCGACAGCAACAGCGTCGCTTACACGACTTTTGATGGCGCTTCCACCGAATCTCTCCGCGTCGCTTTTGTCCCTGCTGCGGTCACGGTCAACGGCGTATTGCTGCCGCAACGCAGTGATCTGACCCAACCCGGGTGGGTGTTTAATGCCAGCAACGGGGTTTTGCGCATTCGCCATGACACCGGCACCAGCGTTTTGGTCTCCGCCCAATCATCCGGCAATCCGCCCCCCACCATCACTACCGGTTCCCTGCCTGACGGTATAATGAACGCCTCGTATTCGGCGTCCCTGGCCGCCAGCGGCGGGACCACACCTTACACCTGGTCGATTACCAGCGGCCCATTGCCGGCGGGCCTGGTGCTTAATGCCAACAGCGGGGTCATTACCGGGACACCCACGAGCGCCGGGATGTGGAGTTTTACGATTCAAGTGAGAGATGCGAGCAACCCGTCGCAGACGGCGGCCAAAGGGTTCACGATTACGATTAATTCCGCGCTGACATCCGTTGCGGTATCGCCGGTAAACCCCACCATCACGAATGGAACATCGCAACAATTTACGGCGACGGGAACTTACTCTGACGGCAGCGCGCAGAACATCACTGCCCAGACAACGTGGACCTCGTCGAGCAACGCGGTGGCCGTGATCAACGGTGGCGGCCTGGCTACCGCGGTGTCAGCCGGAACGGCGACGATTAACGCATCATTGGCCGGTCAAAGCGGCAATAGCACCCTCACCGTGCTGCCTGCGTCGATCATGACTTTTGGCAACGGCACCATCGGCAACACGAATGAGGGAACTTCAACCGATTATCTCTGGTCCAATGGAGCCTGGATTAATGCCGGCCGATTTCAGGCCGGGATCAATTTGACGGTTTCGACGATGCGCGCCAAAGTGGCGGCGATCTCCGGCAAATATAAATGCGCCATTTACACCGACAACAACGGCCAGCCGAGCCGGCTGCTTCGCGCTACGACTGAAGTGAGCAATCCGGGTAGCGGTTGGCAAACCTTTCCGCTCACGTCGTCGTTATCGCTGACCAATGGGCAATACTATTGGTTGGCCATCTGGTCGGATAACGCCAATGCCGGCGTTTATTATCTGGCCAGCAATGGCACCCTGCGCTGGGGCAGTTACGCCTACGGTACCTGGCCGGACCCGATCAGCACCAGTGGCGGCAATAATTTCAATTATTGCATTTATGCGATGGGCACGGGAGCGACTTTAACCAATGTTTCAGTAGCTCCGGCAGCCCCCACGATTGTGGCCGGCAGCACACAGCAATTTACTGCGACCGGGACTTACTCCGATGGCAGCGCACAGAACATCACCAGTCAGGCGACGTGGACCTCATCGAGCCCGGCGGTGGCGACAATCAATGCCAGCGGCCTCGCCAACGCGTCGGCGGCCGGCACCACAACCATTTCGGCGACCTTGGCCGGCAAAAGCGCAAACAGTTTGCTGACGGTCCAAAGTCCGGTGGCGTTCACGACCAGTTCGCTGGCCAACGGAACGGTGAATGTGTCCTATGCGGCGACACTCGCGGCGACTGGCGGTACAACGCCATACACCTGGTCACTGGCCAGCGGGTCTTTACCCGCGGGATTGACTCTTGATCCGGCGAGCGGAGCCATTGCCGGGACGCCGACAAATGCCGGAACTTTCAACTTCACCGTCCGGGTGAATGATGCCGGCAATCCTGTCCAAACGGTTACCAGGTCTTTGAGCATTGTCATTTTAACAACACTCACTTCCATCACTGTGACTCCGGAAACCCCCACGATTTTGGTCGGGGGCACGCAACAATTTACAGCGACCGGGACTTACTCGGACGGCAGCGCTCAGAACATTACCAGTGAGGCGACATGGACTTCATCGAGCCCGGCGGTGGCGACGATTAATGCCAGCGGCCTCGCTATGGCGGCGGTGGCCGGCAGCACAACAATTACCGCAACGCTGGCCGGCAAAAGCGACGGCACCGTATTGACCGTGCAAAGTCCGCTGGCGATTACGACCAGTGCGCTGACCAACGGAACGGTGAATGTGTCTTATGCGGCAACACTTGCGGCGACTGGTGGTACTACGCCATATACCTGGTCACTGGCCAGCGGGTCTTTGCCCGCGGGATTGACCCTCGATCCGGCGAGCGGAGCCATTGCCGGAACGCCGACGAATGCCGGGACATCCAGCTTCACCGTCCGGGTGAGCGATGCCGGAAATCCCGCACAAACAGTCACCAGGTCATTGAGCATCGCAGTCGTCACGACCGTAACGAACGCGACCATTTGGCCGGCATCGGCAGTGCCAAAGCAGGTAGATGGAGGGGCGGACAGTCCGGTGGAACTGGGAGTAAAATTTCGCTCAGACGCGGCGGGAACGATTAACGGGATTCGTTTCTACAAAGCGAACGCCAACACGGGCACACATGTTGGCAATCTTTGGACAGTCACCGGCACGCGGCTGGCAACGGCCACGTTCACCGGTGAAACGGCGTCGGGCTGGCAACAGGTCAACTTTGCGACACCTGTGTCGGTAAGTGCCAATACCGTTTATGTCGCGTCGTATCACGCCAACAACGGCCATTACAGCGCCGACGAGAACTTCTTCTCGGCCGCCGGCGTGGACAATCCACCGCTCCACGCCTTGCGCAATGGCGTAAGCGGGGGCGATGGGATTTATAGCTATGGCACCAGCAGCCTGTTCCCGAACCAGACCTGGAACACCGCCAACTACTGGGTGGACGTGGTGTTTAAACCAGCCACTCCTTAGCGGAGCCGCCAGGGCCAGTTCTGCCGCCCGGCTTTAAAGCAGATAAATGATGGGTGAGCTGTTACTCCACCAATTTGGTTGAGAGTTTGACAATTATTGTCGAAACCCGCTTGATTTTATGACCAACTCCGAGCAGCTTTGTATAATGGCTTTGCCGAATGAATCAGTCACGCTGAGCGCCGACCAGATTCGCGAATTCAGTCAAAGACTCGCCGACCTGCGCCACGACGTGAACAACAACCTGTCGCTGATTACGGCGGCGGTGGAGTTGATTAAACGCCGTCCTGAACATGCCGCGAACATGTGGGTGACCTTGTCTGAGCAGCCCCGCAAAATCATCGACTCCATTTCGCAATTTTCCCGCGACTTTGAGGCGGCGCTTCACATCACGAAACCTTGAACCGGTCAACCCGGAGGCTTTTGCCTTTAGCCGGGGTGTCGTGCCCGACATAATGATGAGTCATGGAAACGACTGAGGCGGAGTTGATTGCCGCAGTTTTGCGGGGAGAGGCTGCGAGTTTCGAACCGCTGATTCAAAAATATTCGCCGCGCGTCTTTGCCACCGCCCGCCGTTACGCCCGCCGCGAAAGCGAAGTTGAGGACATCGCCCAGGAAGTCTGGCTCAAGGCCTTTGAAAAACTCGCCAGCTATCGGGGCGAAGCGCCTTTCGAGCATTGGCTGATGCGCCTGACGGTGCGGACCTGTTACGATTTTTTGCGCGCGCATCAGCGTAATCGCGAGTCGTCTTTTTCAGATTTGAGCGGGCCGGAAGCCGATTGGCTGGAGCGTTTTGTGGCCCAACCTGGGACCGCCACCGAGGCCGCTGATGCCGTAAAACTACTTGTCGGACGCGTGCTGGAAAAACTTTCTCCGCCGGCGCGACTGGTCATCACCTTGCTGGAAATCGAGGACCGTTCGGTCAGGGAAATCGCCCGGCTTACCGGCTGGTCGGTGCCGCTGGTAAAAGTGCGCGCGTTCCGTGCGCGGGCGGAGATGCGAAAAATTCTGACAAAAATGGCAATGGACAAATATCTGTAACCTCATGCCAAGGCCATCCGTCCAATAAATCAGATTTGTATGAACATCGTCGAATTGCAGAAGAAATTGCTCGCTGCCGCCCGGGCTGACGTCCCGGATGACCGCGTTCCTTTTGCTTTCGAAAAGCGCGTGATGGCATTGCTGGTGTCGCGCGCGGTGGCGGACAGGTGGATTTTGTGGGCGCGCGGGCTTTGGCAGGCGGCCGTTTACTGCGCGGCGATTGCATTACTGTTCGGTGCCTGGTTTTGCTTCAATCCGGTCGCCCCATCCAATTCCACCGACCTGGCGCAGAATTTTGAGAATACGCTGCTGGTTTCCGTGGATCAAAACGACCTGGTACAGTGAACTCCTGGAAAATCATTCTGGCCACCGTGGTCATTTTTGGTTGTGGCGTAATGACGGGCGGTTTGCTCGTCAATTACGTTGAACGCGCATATCCGGATATCCATTCTCCATTCGCCGAACCGCGCGACCGGGCTGTTGAGCGGCCCCTGGAGTGGGAACGGCAGGTGCCACGCGCTCCGCAAATCCTGAACCGGCAGTTCGTCGAACAACTGGACTCGGCCTTGCAATTGACATCGGAACAACGCGAAAAAATCGGGAAAATTATCGCCGATGGCCAGGAACGCAACCGCGACTTGTGGAAACTCGTTTCGCCGCAGTTTCGCGTGGTCATGCAGGATGTGCGTCAGCGCATTCGTGCCGTGTTGACGCCGGTGCAGAGAAAACAATTTGAAGAATTGATGAAACAGTTCCCGCCGCGCCGGCCGGCGGAGCCCACGAACAGCCCTTCGTCTCTGCCGTCTGCCGCGCCCACCAATGCGCCATCATCAGGCACCTGAAGCCCCCTATTTTTCCGCCAGCAACGCGCGGATCTTATCCCACAGCGTTTTTGTGATCGTTTCCACGGAACGATTGCCGTCCACGATGGTAAAACCGTAGGTTTTCTGCAATTGGCGGAACACGGTCTGCATGTTCATCTGGTATTTCAGAAAACTGTCGAACATGTCGCGCGACAGGCCGAGGTCCATGCCGCTCTCCCAATAATCCAACGACGCCTTTTTGGAAAGGTTGCGCTGGACCAATTCCTCGGCCTCGACCTCCAGATAAAAAACCGCGTCCGGTTCCAACGCGATGCCATAAAGATTTTTGAGCCACGCTTCGTCCATGCCGCGCACCATGTCTCGCGCCATGAGGGTGTAAATGTAACGGTCGGCCAGAACAATGAGTCCGCCCTTGAGCGCCGGCAGAATGATGTTCTCCAATTGATCGGCAAAATCCGTCGCGTAGAACAAGCTCAGGGTCGTCCGGCTCAAAATGTTTCCGTCCTGCGCCTTTTCGAGTTCGGCGCTGACGAGCGTGGAGCGTTTGAGGCCGACCTGCACCGTGGCGTGGCCGCTGGTCTCCAGCCAGTCCACCAGCCGCGCAATTTGCGTGGAGCGGCCCGAGCCGTCCGCGCCCTCGACCGCGATCAGCTTGCCCGCCAATTCTTCCAGGCGGACATTGGGAATGCCGTGGCCATAAAAACGGCGAGGCGTCCGCCGGCCGGCTGTGACAATGTTCGTTTTCATGCGGCCGAATCCTCCTCGATGTCCTCGATCTTGTTGTTGCGATGCATGGCCGGCGGCAGCGGCAGCGGGCTGCGGCGACGGAAACGCTCGAGGTCGAGTCTTTCCTTGACGAGCTTGCGCACGGCCACCTGCTGCGTTTCGACATTTTGATTGGCGTCGGTCACCACAAAGTTGAACTCTTCACTCATGGCCATGTATTGCGCCAGGATGCGGCCCTGAAAAATGCGGAAACTTTCGTACGGGTCGCTCGATAATCGCAAATCCATGCCCGCTTCAAAAAACTTCAACTTGGGCCGGCCTTCGAGGATGCGGTTGAGCGACACCTCCAAATCCGCCTTGAAGAAAAACGTAAGGTCGGGTTGGGCGGCAAAATTATAAAGGCCGCGCACCCAGTCGGGCGGGCAGCCGCGGGTCACGTCCCGGGCAAATGCCGTGAACACGTAACGGTCGCAGAGGACAATATAGCCAGCGCGCAGCAGCGGGAGCAAATGTCGTTCGTAACGGTCGGCAAAATCCGTCGCGTGAATCAGGCTGAACGTCGTCGGCGTCAGCAATTCGCGCTTTTTGCCCTTGCTCGTGGCGGATTTCACGAGTTCGGACGAGTTCCATTCGCTGAAATAGACTTTGATGCCCTCGGCTTCCAGCCAGCGCTTAAGCAGATAAATCTGCGTGGACTTGCCCGAGCCGTCGAGGCCCTCGACGGCCACCAGCCGCCCGGGAAAATTCAATTCCGCGAAAGTTTTCATAATTCACACCTGCCGCTTTTCCAATTCTACAGCAGCCGCCGCCGGTCACAAGCGCAAGTTGATAGCATAATGATTCCTGCAGTTTTGTTAAATTCTGGTGAAATTAAGTCCTCTTGTGAAAAAAATCACAAATTCAACTTGCCTCGGTTTTCCTCGCCGATTACGTTATTTCGGCGCCCCGCTCAGGGCGCGCTGTGTTTATGCGAACCGAAACCGAAGTGGGTTATAATACGAAGATCGAAGGCGACGTCATCGTCACCCGCGTGGATGCCGCGCTCAATTGGTTTCGCAAGAATTCCATCTGGCCGATGCCCATGGGGCTGGCGTGTTGCGCCATCGAGTTGATGGCGGTCGGCGCCAGCCGGTTTGATATTTCGCGGTTTGGCTCCGAAGTCATGCGTTTTTCACCGCGGCAGTCGGATTGCATGATTGTGGCCGGCACCGTCACCTACAAGATGGCCGGCGCGGTGAAGCGCATTTACGACCAGATGCCCGAGCCGAGATGGGTCATCGCCATGGGTGCGTGCGCCTCGACCGGCGGCATGTATCGCAGTTATGCCGTGTTGCAGGGAGTGGACAACATCATTCCGGTGGATGTTTATGTGTCCGGTTGCCCGCCGCGGCCGGAAGCCGTGCTCGACGCGCTGATCAAATTACAGGAAAAAATCGGGAAACAGCCGGTGCTGGAAAACCTCCTGGCGGTCAAGACGCTCCGGCATCAAACCGCTTAAACTCTTCAACCACGGATGAAACAAGGATTCGTTAAAGCGTTGAAGCGTTGCAGCGTTAAAGCGTTTTTCCGCTTCAACCTTTCAACGGTTCAACCCTTCAACGCTGCCCCATGACTTCCCTGGAATTCGCCCAAAAACTCAAGGCCAGATTCGGCGATTTAATCTCCGAACCGGCGGAATTTCGCGGCGAAATCACCGTCAAAGTAAGCGAGGCTGAACAAATCGTCGAAATCTGCGAATTTGCCAAAAAAGAATTGGATTTCAACTATCTCGTGGACATCAGCAGCGTGGATAATTATGGCGAGGACCCGCGCTGGACGGTCATTTATCATCTGCGCGGTTTGGCCCACGGCGGCGAATTACGGCTCAAAACCGAGGTTAGTGAGGAAAAATCTGAACTGCCGACCGTCACAAAGGTTTGGCAGACCGCCAACTGGCACGAACGGGAAATCTACGACATGATGGGCGTTCGATTCCGCGGTCATCCCGATTTGCGCCGGATTCTGATGTGGGAAGGTTATCCGTATTTTCCTCTGCGCAAGGACTTTCCGCTGGCCGGCAAACCCAGCGAGTTGCCCGGAGTCGCTTTTACCAAACCGGCGCCCATGGCGGGAGGGCCTTTCGTGACCGTTGCCGGTGGCAATGACGCCATCGCACGCGAACCCCGCGTGCGAATTCCCGAAACCGACGCGGTCGAACTGAACGCACGCGTCGAAGCGCGCGGCGATAATAAGGAGACGCGCGGCCGGGCATTTGGACCGGGGCCGATCGAACCCAAGAAATAACGATGCCCGATATTCAGGAAATCCAGATTCATGATCCCGCCGCGCGCGCTGCGCTGGCGGTTGAGGATCTTCCCGATGCCGTCGGTGAAAAAATGGTCCTGAACATGGGGCCGTCGCATCCGGCCACGCACGGCGTGTTGCGCATCGTGCTCGAGCTCGACGGTGAAATCATTACCAAGGCCGACCCGGACATAGGTTATCTGCATCGCGGCGACGAGAAAATCGCCGAGAACATGACCTACACCCAGTTCATCCCCTACACGGACCGGCTGGATTACCTTGCGCCCCTGGCCAACAACGTCGCCTACGCGCTCGCCGTGGAAAAACTTCTGGGTATCGACAGGGATTTGCCGCCCCGTTGCCAATACATACGCGTGATGTGCGCGGAACTGGCGCGTATTTCGGCGCATCTCCTGGGATTGGGCGCCTTCGCGATGGACATGGGCGCGGTCACGGTTTTTCTGCTCACGTTCACCGACCGCGAAAAAATTTACAATCTGGCCGAGGCCATCAGTGGCGCGCGTTTCACCACCAGCTACACGCGCATCGGCGGCGTGATGCGCGATTTGCCGCCGGGCTGGCTGGACCAATGCCGGAAATTCTGCGACGAATTCATTCCGTCGCTCAACGAAATCGAGACGCTGCTCACCCGCAATCGCATCTGGGTGGATCGCATCCGGAACCTGGCCGTGATTTCGAAGGAAGACGCCATTGATTTTGGTCTCAGCGGCCCGAATCTGCGCGGCAGCGGCATCGAATGGGACTTGCGCAAAAATCAACCATATCTTTGCTACAAGGATTTGGAATTCGATATTCCGACCGGCTCGGTCGGTGATTGCTATGACCGTTATCTGGTGCGCATGGAGGAAATGCGCCAGAGCGCCCGCATTCTGCAGCAATGCATCCAAAAAATTCCTGGCGGTGCGGACAACAAGACGAAGGAGCCGGTGAACGTGCCCGATGGCAAGGTCGTTTTGCCGCCCAAACAGAACGTGATGACGAAGATGGAGGAATTAATCCATCAGTTCATCCTCGTGACGCAGGGGATGAATTGTCCGCCCGGCGAAATTTATTTCGGTCATGAAAATCCGAAGGGTGAACTGGGTTTTTATATCGACAGCCGTGGCGGCGGAACGCCCTACCGGATGAAAATCCGCGCGCCCAGCTTTGTGAACCTGAGCATCATCCCGAAGATTTTCCCCGGCTGTCTCATCAGCGACACCGTAGCAGTCCTGGGTTCGCTCGATTTTGTGATGGGGGAATGCGACCGATGAACGCGATGCATACCGAATCCATTCCGAATCCGCTCCGGCAACAGGGCGGTTTCAACGTGCCATCCACACTGGAAGCGGAAGTGGACGAAATAATCACGCATTATCCCGAAAAACGCGCGGCGTCGCTGATGGTACTGCATGCGATTCAGGAGCAATTCGGCTGGATTTCGCAGGAGGCGGTCGAATGGACGGCGAAGAAACTCGGTTTGCAGCCCATCAACGTTTACGAGTTGGTGACGTTTTATCCGATGCTCCGGCAGCAGCCGATGGGCAAATATCAAATCAAGGTCTGCCGGACGTTGAGTTGCGCGCTGGGCGGGGCGCATGAATTGCACAAACATTTTTGCGAGAAGCTGGGCCTGGACGCGCACGCGCACGGCCCGCAAACGACGAAGGACGGAAAATTCACGGTCGAATTCGTCGAATGTCTCGCCGGTTGCGGCACCGCGCCGGTGATGATGTGTAATGACGCTTTTTACGAAGGCGTTTCGACAACGAAGGCAAATGAGATCGTGTCCAACTGCAAATGAACTGAATCCAATGCAGCTCGTAAATCGCAAATCTGAAATCGTAAATGGAAGTTGGCTGCCCGACATGGATTTGAACCATGACAAACAGATCCAGAGTCTGCTGTGCTACCGTTACACCATCGGGCAAGCCGGAGCGTTAGACAGGCTAAAGGGTTTTGTTGCCCAGTCAAGCCGCGCCTTTCGTCCGCGCATCACGCATCACGTTTCACGGGATTGACCATGCCGCAGGAATATAAATTGGTTTTGAAGTACGCCGATGAACCGGGTTACACGCCCGACATCGAATGCTATTTGCGCCACGGCGGCTACGAGCCGCTAAAAAAAGCGCTGGCCGTCCAAACCAAAACCCTGCTCGACGGCAAGACCCAGTCGCCTCAGGAACAAATCCGCCAGGAAGTCATGACCTCCGGGTTGCGCGGGCGCGGCGGCGCGGGGTTTTCCTGCGGCTTGAAATGGAGTTTCGTTGACCGCAAAAGCGGCAAGCCGATCTATTTGATCTGCAACGCGGATGAATCCGAGCCCGGCACGTTCAAGGACCGGCAGATCATTCACAAAGATCCGCATCAATTGATCGAAGGCACCGTCATTTCATGTTTCGCCAACGATGTGCATCTCGCCTATATCTATATCCGCGGCGAAATGCCTGAAGGCGCGAAGCTGCTGAACAAGGCGTTGGCCGAAGCGCGCGCGAAAAATTTCCTGGGCAAAAATATTCTCGGCAGCGGCTACGATCTGGAAATTTACATTCATCGCGGGGCTGGTGCCTACATTTGCGGCGAGGAAACCGGCCTCATCGAATCCCTCGAAGGCAAGCGGCCGTATCCGCGCATCAAGCCGCCGTATTTTCCCGCCGTGCTCGGATTATGGATGTGCCCGACCATCGTCAACAACGTCGAGACGCTCTGCAATGTGAAGCACGTCGTCGCGATGGGCGGCGCGGAATTCGCCAAGCTCGGCACGCCGAACAATACCGGCACCCGCATCGTCAGCCTTAGCGGCCACGTCAAGCGGCCCGGCTATTTTGAAATCGAAGTCGGCAAAGTCACCCTCGGCCAGCTCATTAATGACCCGGCATTCGGCGGCGGTTTACGAGAGCCCGAGCCGGGCCGGCCACCGCGCAAATTAAAAGCGGTTATTCCCGGCGGCTCATCGGCCAAAGTTTTCAAAGCGGGCGAAAAATTCAAGCTGAAGAAAAAAGGCGTGGACGGCCAGATGGTCGAGCAGGAAGTGGACATGTTGGATTTGCCCTACGATTTTGATTCGCTCATCGCCGCCGGTTCGATGAGCGGTTCCAGCGCCATCATTGTGATGGACGATTCGACGGATATCGTCGCCGCGCTGGCGAACATCGCGGAGTTTTACGCGCATGAAAGCTGCGGCCAATGCACGCCCTGTCGCGAAGGCTCGCTTTGGATGAGCAAGGCGCTTAATCGTCTTACACATGGCGAAGGACGAGCGAGCGATGCGGATTACCTGGTGAAAATCGCCGACAACATTCCCGGCGGCCGCACGATTTGCGCATTTGGCGAAGCCTGCTCGTGGCCGGTGCAAAGCTTTGTGGCGAAGTTCAAGGATGAGTTCGTCGCCAAAGGCGCGACCGACGAGGCGCGCCGCGCGAAGGAAAATGCCGCGCCGAGTGAAACAAAACAATTGGCCGCCGCGCATTGAAATGAAGGTTGAGCGAACAAAAGTTTGGTGTAGCACCCGCCTCCGGCGGGTTCAATTCGGCGTCCCGCCGAATTGCGGCGGCGCGCGTGTGGAAGTTTCTGGTCAACCAAACTGTCGGAATATGTGTTCGTCGCAAGTTCCGGGCGTGACGCCTGAAACGACCCGCGGGACGCGGGTGCTACCAACATTTTTCTTCGCGCCTCCGCGTTAAATAAAAATGTCCACCGCCGCCACAACCGAAACGAAGCCCGCCGCACCGGCGATCGAAAAAATCAAGGTGAAGGTGGACGGACGCGAAATTGAAGTGTCCCGGACGACGCTCGACCCGATTTCCGGCAAGCCGATTCCGACTACGATGATTCAGGCGTGCGAACTGGCGAAGACGGATGTGCCGCACTATTGCTGGCATCCGAAATTGCCGGTCGCCGGCAATTGCCGCATGTGCCTCGTGGAATACGGCACGCCGGCGCTGGGCCCGGACCGCAAACCGCTTTCGAATCCCGATGGTACGCCCAAAATAATGAAATCGCCGCGCCCGGCCATTGCCTGCGCCACGCCGGTTTCGCCGGGCATGGAAATTTACACAAACACGCCCGGCGTGAAGCAAATGCGCCAGGGCGTCCTGGAGTTCCTGCTCATCAATCATCCGCTCGATTGCCCGATTTGCGACCAGGCGGGCGAGTGCAAACTACAGGAATACTCGGTGGACTACGGCCAGTCGGCCAGCCGCTTTGTGGAGCCGAAAGTTCACAAGCCAAAAGCCGTTGACCTCGGTCCGCGCATCGTGCTCGACGATGAGCGCTGCATCCTGTGCACGCGTTGCATCCGGTTCTCGAAGGACATTGCGGGCGATGACGCGCTCGGCATCGTCAATCGCGGTAGTTACAACACGCTCACCGCTTATCCGGGCAAGGTATTCGACAACAATTACACGCTCAACACGGTGGACATTTGCCCCGTCGGTGCGCTCACGTCGAAGGATTTCCGGTTTCAGATGCGCGTGTGGTTCCTGAAAGAATCGAAGAGCGTCTGTACCAGTTGCGCGACCGGTTGCAACATTATCGTCGGCTCGCGCGAAGAAAAAGTTTATCGCTACACGCCGCGGGAAAACGATGCGGTCAACGTCTGTTGGATGTGTGATTACGGCCGTTTGAATTACAAATGGATTGGCCGCGAGGACCGGTTGAAGGATGTTCTGGTTCGCGGACAAAAAACAACCTGGACTGCCGCGCTCAACGAAATTGCCGACAAACTGAAGAAGGCGTCGCACGGCTCGGTCGCCATCATCGGTTCGGCCCGGCAAACCAATGAGGAATTGTGGCTGCTCAAAAAGCTGGCGGACAAGTTTGGAGCAATGACCGATTCTGTCGGGCGTTCCGGCGAGGCCGACAAGCTGTTGCTGAACGCCGACCGCAACCCGAACAAGACCGGTGCCCGGCTCATCGGCATTTGCCAGGCAGACGCGGGCCTCAAACTCATGCCCATCGCTGAATCCATCCGGACCGGCAAAATTAAAACGCTCATTGTTTTCGGTGAAGACGTGACAAAGAGCGGTATCGGCGCGGATTTGCTTGGCAAACTGGATACGCTGGTTGTCAGCGACATTTTGCCGAATGCGACGACGAAGCTGGCGCACTACCTTTTGCCCGGCTGCGCGCACGTTGAGAAACGCGGCACGTTTACGAACGCCAAGGGCCGCGTTCAGAAGTTCATGAAGGGAGTAGAAGCACCCGGCGATGCCCGCCCGGAATGGGAATTTTTGCACGATTTGGTTTACAACGTGACTGGCCAGGACGGGTTCCTGACTATCGAAGGTTTGTTCAACGAAATGGCGAAGGATGTGTCCGCGTTCAACGGTTTGACATGGGCGAACCTCGGTGACACGGGTGTCACGGTGCCAATCTGAAATGAACTGGAATTTCATCATCTTCAGCGTCGTCAAGATCGCCATCGTCATCGGCGTGGTGCAGGGCATGGTGGCGTATGCCGTCCTGGCCGAGCGCAAAATTTCGGCATGGATCCAGGACCGCGTCGGGCCGAATCGCACGGCGCCGCCGTTTGTCCGGAGTATTCCCGTCATCGGCCCGGCCTTGATCCGGCTGGGGATTTTTCAACCGCTGGCGGATGGTTTGAAATTCATCCTCAAGGAGGATTTTACGCCGGCGGGCGTGCGGAAGATTTATTTCTGGCTGGCGCCGGCCATCGCGGTCATCCCTTCGATGCTGGTCATCGCGGTCATCCCGTTCGGCTCGACCCTTGGCCGTCAGCAAATGGTCATCTCGGATTTGAACGTCGGCATCCTCTACACCTTCGGCATCGTTTCGCTCGGTGTTTACGGAATTGTGCTGGCGGGCTACGCGGCGAATTCGAAATATCCGTTCCTCGGCGGCATCCGGTCGAGCGCGCAGATGATTTCGTACGAAATTTCGATGGGCATGTCGGTGATTCCGCTGCTGCTGATCGTGGGGAACTTGAATCTGAGCCGCATCATCGGCTGGCAGGCGGATCATGGCTGGCTGGTGTTGTTCTCGCCGGTGTCGTTCATCATTTTCCTGGTTGCCTCGTTTGCCGAAACCAACCGGCTGCCGTTCGATTTGCCGGAGGCGGAGACCGAACTGGTCGGCGGCTATCACACCGAATACAGCTCGATGAAATTCGCGCTGTTTTTTCTCGGCGAATATTCCAACATGATTGCATCGGCGGCGATGATGGTGACGCTGTTTTTCGGCGGCTGGACGCTGCCGTTCTGGGGGCTGGACCATCCGGCGGCGAGCCTCGGCATGGGGCTGGCGCATATCCTGATTTTTGTGGTGAAGATGCTGCTGTTCATGGTGCTGTTCATCTGGGTGCGCTGGATGTTTCCGCGCTTCCGGTACGACCAGTTGATGGACCTGGGCTGGCGGCGGTTCGTGCCGCTGGCGCTCGTGAATATTCTGGTGACGGCGGTGATTTTGTGGATGCGGACAAAATAATGAATTTGAACCTGACAAACGATGCTTATCGTTTCTCATTAACACCCTGCTTTAGCGGGGTGTTGGCGACGAACGAAATTCAAAAAACTGTTTTAACAGTTTTTTGTGCCGTAGAAAGAGCGCTAAGATGAGTCAAGCCTATGTCCCTACATGCTTACTCGCGAGTCTGGCTGCATCTGGTATGGGCAACGCTGGAGCGTCGTCCCCTGTTGACCAGGCCGGCTGCGTCAAAGCTCTCGGCGTATCTGCACGATTATGCCAAAGAGAAGGGCATATACATGAAGATCAATTTTGTGAACGCCGACCATGTTCACGCATTGATAGATCTGCCGACAAACTTGTCCATCGAGGAGGTCATGCAGCTTATAAAAGGCAGTTCGTCACACTGGGTCAACGAGCAGAATTTGGTTGCGGGCAAATTCGCCTGGGGCCGGGGATACGGCGTGTTCTCGGTTTCAGAATCGGCTGTCGCGGAAGTGGCACATTATATCGCGGATCAGGAAGAACATCATCGAAAGCGGGATTTTACGGAGGAATTGAAACTGTTTGTGGAGCGTTACGGGTTGGAGTGGCACGAGGACTGAAACCGTTGAAACGGTTTCAGTATTCCCGTTGCCGTTTTGCACCTCGCTGAAGCGAGGTGTTAATGAAAGAGGCGCGTTCGGAGTTTTGTAAGGTTGTTTAAAATTTGAAATGATTGTTAATCGCAAACCATTGACGTTCTGGGAACGGCTTTATCTGCCCGCGATTGTCGGCGGATTCAAAGTTACCGCCCGGCATTTGGTCCGTTCGTTGTTCGGCGGCAAGACGGTCACGATGGAATATCCCGAAGAGAAATGGGCCGTGCCGCCGGATTATCGGGGCGCGCCTTATCTGGTGCGCGACCAGGCCGGCAACACCAAGTGCGTGAGCTGCCAGCTGTGCGAATTCGTCTGCCCGCCCAAGGCCATCAAAATCATTCCGCCCGGCCCGACCGGGCCGGTGGCCGACCGCCCGAATGCGGAAAAGATTCCGCTCGAATTTGAAATCAACATGCTGCGCTGCATCTTTTGCGGGTATTGCCAGGAAGTCTGCCCCGAAGAGGCGATTTTCCTGCAAAAGGATTATTCGCTGACCGGGCTGAGCCGCGCCGAGCTGATTTATGACAAGGAAAAACTGCTGGCGCTCGGCGGCGAGCACGGCGGGGTTCAGAAATGGAAACAGAAACTCGAGGAAGCGAAGGAACAGGAAACTTATCCGGTGAAGGTCTGACGCAGGGACAACATGGGACTGTCTGACATTTTATTTTACGTGTTTGCGGCGTTGACGCTGTTGTGCGGCGTGCTCGTTGTGGCCAATCCATTCAGCCGCAATCCGGTCACGAGCGCGATGTTTCTGGTGCTGACCATCGTTTCGCTGGCCGGTCTGTTCGTGTTGCTGCACGCCTTCTTCCTCGCTGCCGTCCAAATCATCGTTTATGCCGGCGCGGTCATCGTGCTGTTCCTGTTCGTCATCATGCTGCTCGATTTAAAGGAGGAACAACGCCGCAAAATCAAAGTGTTCGGTTTTGCGGGCGGATTGATATCCGTCGGCGCCATCGTGGTGATTTCCCTGAAGGCATTGAAAGCGGCAAATCCGGGCGCGGATTTGTCCGCGCCGCAACTTGAAGGCGGGACCAACGCGCTGGGCCAGTTGCTGTTTCGGCAATATGTGCTGCCCTTCGAAGTCGTCTCGGTGCTGCTGCTCGTGGCGATGGTGGGCGTGATTTTATTGAGCAAAAAGGATTTGAAATGAAATACGTTGAAGCGTTACAGCGTTACAGCGTTGAAGCGGCCAAACCGGCGGCCGCACTGTCCTGTTTTAACGCTTCAACGCTTCAGCGCTTCAACGCAAAACAAACATGACCGTCGGACTCGAACATTATTTGGCCGTGAGCTTCCTGCTGTTCGCGCTGGGGCTGTTCGGTGTCGTCATGCGGCGCAATGTGCTGGTGATGTACATGTCGCTCGAGTTGATGCTGAATGCAGCCAATCTCGCCCTCGTCTCATTTTCCCGGTTCAACAACAAGCTGGACGGACAGGTCCTGGTCTTTTTCATCATTACTGTCGCGGCGGCGGAAGTGTCGGTCGGGCTGGCGCTCATCGTCGCGCTTTACCGGCGGCGCCGGTCCGCGCACGTCGAAGACCTGAACACGATGAAACTCTGACGGATGAAATACGATATTCTGCCCTGGTTGATTTTGTTCGTGCCGTTGCTTTCCGCAGCGGTGATTACGTTGTTTACGTTGAAATACCGCAACGTAAGCGCGCTTCTGTCCATCGGCGCAATTGTCATCGGCTTTATTTCCACCGTCACGTTCATCGCGGCCAACGGCTGGGCCAGCAGCGAGTACACCATCAACTGGCTGTCCATCGGCACCCTGAACATTGATTTCGGACTGAAACTTGATCGCCTGAGCGAGATGATGATGCTCATCGTCACCGGCGTCGGTGGCGCGATCCACATTTATTCTTACGGCTACATGGACGCCGATCGCAGCAAGGCGCGCTTCTTCGCATTCATGAGCTTGTTCACGTTCTCCATGCTCGGCATCGTGCTGGCGAACAATTTCATCGAACTATTCATCTTCTGGGAACTGGTCGGCGTATCGAGCTACCTGCTCATCGGGTTCTGGTTTGAAAAGCCCAGCGCGGCAGATGCGGCGAAAAAAGCGTTCTTCACTAATCGCCTTGGCGACTTCGGTTTCCTGGTTGGAATCATCATGCTTTGGGCTTGGTCGCAAGGTGGATTGAACTTGTTGAATTTCGATGCGGCCAATGGATTTGTAAAAAACATAGTGGCCGCTCGTTTACAGCCACCAACGGGCGATGTCTTTGGCGATCTGGTTCCATTTACCATAATTGGTTTGCTAATTTTTTGTGGCGCAGCCGGCAAATCCGCGCAATTCCCACTGCACGTCTGGTTGCCCGATGCCATGGAAGGCCCGACGCCTGTCAGCGCGTTGATCCACGCAGCGACGATGGTGGCGGCCGGTGTTTACATGCTTTGCCGGGTATTTTTCATTCTGACGCCGGATGCATTGCACGTCATCGCCTACATCGGAGGCTTCACTGCGCTGCTTGCGGCGTTGATTGCTGTCCAGCAAAACGACATCAAGCGCATCCTCGCTTACTCGACGCTGTCGCAACTCGGTTACATGGTCATGGCTGTCGGTTTGGCTGGTCCGACGCCGGCGATGTTTCACCTGACCACGCACGCGTTTTTCAAGGCGTTGTTGTTCCTTGCCGCCGGCTCGATCATCCACGCGTTGCACGAGGAACAGGACATCTGGAAAATGGGTGGGTTGCGCGACAAAATGGGCATCACCTTCTGGACGTTCTTGATCGGCACACTGGCGTTGAGCGGTGTGCCGCCCTTCAGCGGGTTTTACTCCAAGGACAGCATCCTCGGCCAGGCGCTGGACCAGAAAAATTATCTGCTCTTTGCGGTCGGTGTCGGGGTTGCGGGTTTGACGACGTTTTACATGTTCCGGCTTTTCTACGTCGCCCTCGTCGGCTCGCCGCGGACAGCAACCGCCGGGCACGCGCACGAATCGCCTGCGGTCATGACTTGGCCTTTAGTGGTGCTGGCCTTGTTCAGCGTTATTGGCGGTGTCATCGGGGCCAGTGGAATTTTCGACGCGCAGTTTTCAGGCGAGGTTTCCAGTCCTTCCCTAGTCCATCGGATTCTTGAACCGCTTCACTCGCCGGTCGCAATGGTTTCCGGTCTGATTATGGTTGCCGTCGGCTGGTTCGCCGCGCGCGCATTCTATCTCAATGTTGAAACCGATCCGTTACCGGCAAAGCTCGGCGGTTTGGCGACCGCGATGAAAAACCGGTTTTATTTTGATGAAATTTACGAAGCCACTTTCATCCGCGCACACGATTTCATCGCAGCGGTCGCTGACTGGATTGATCGCTGGCTGTTGGAGGGCTTTTGCATCGGGTTGATTCGCGGCGGCACGGATTTTACCGGCCGTGCGTTGCGCCTGGTGCAAACCGGCAACCTCCAGACGTATGCTCTGCTGTTCGCGCTCGGCGTGGCGGTGGTGCTGTATCTGGTGCTTATAAAATGACTACACATCACGACAACAAACAAATTGAAGTGTGTAGCGGCTGGTCCGCCCTCACCCCGGCCCTCTCCCCCAGGAGAGGGAGAACCGTCGTCCGTCGGTTGGCGAAACGGGTGCCGTTGGAAATTTCGGGTGGCAACCTTTGCTATTCCCTCTCCCTGGGGGAGAGGGTCAGGGTGAGGGCGAGCGTTCCCATCCATTTTAAATTTTGGGTTTTGGAATCTGAATTTAACAACTGATGTCCATTCTGACTTACATTTTGGGTTGGCCGCTGCTGGCGGCGCTGGCACTCATTGTCGTGCCGCGCAATTATCGCGTCATCATCCGCGCCATCGCGGTCCTGGCGACCCTCATCTCGGCGGTGCTTGCCGTTAAAATGTTCTGCCAATTCGTGCCGAATTTTGATGGCTATCAGTTCACCGAACAGCATACCTGGGTCGAATCGCTCGGAATCAGTTATCACGTCGGTGTGGATGGCCTGAACGTCGGGCTGATTTTGATGGGCGCGATCGTCGCATTCGCGGCTGCATGTTGCTCGTGGGAAATCAAGGAGCGCGAGAAGGAATTCTACATCCTGCTGCTGGTGATGAGCGGCGGCATCCTCGGCGCATTCGCGTCGCTCGACCTGTTCTTCTTTTATTTCCTGCATGAACTGGCACTGGTGCCGACGTTCATCATGATCGGCGTCTGGGGGCGCGGTGAACGGAAAAATTACGCCACGTTCCAGATCACGCTTTACCTGAGCATCGGCGCGTTCATCGCGCTCATCGGCCTCATCGCGCTATACCTGCAATCCGGCGCCAATACTTTCGATATCCCGAAATTGATCGAACACGCCAAAGCCAATCCGCTCGCGGTCGGCGCGCAGAATTTCATCTTTCCGTTGTTGTTGTTTGGGTTTGGCATACTGGTTTCGCTCTGGCCGTTTCATTCGTGGGCGCCGCTGGGGTACAGCGCTGCGCCGTCACCGACCGCCATGCTGCATGCTGGCGTGCTGAAAAAATTCGGGCTGTACGGTTTGATTCGCATCGCGCTGCCGTTGCTGCCGCAGGCCGCTCATGACTGGATGAACGTTCTCGCCTGGCTCTGTCTGGGCAACATCCTGTACGTCGGCTGGGTGGCGATGCGGCAGAAAGACCTGAACCTGCTGGTCGGCAATTCCAGCGTGGCGCACATGGGCTTTGTCTTTCTCGGCATCGCCAGCCTGAATCTTATTGGCGTGACCGGCGCGGTAATCATCATGATTGCGCACGGATTTCTGGCGGCGCTGACGTTTGCGTTGACTGGCTATGTTTACCAAAAGACCGGCACGCTCGAAATGAGCAAGCTGGGCGGGCTTTGTCGCCAATTGCCATTCATCGGGACAGCGCTATTGATGGCGGCGATGGCGGGTTGCGGCCTGCCGGGCTTTGCGAATTTCGTCGGCGAAGTCACGGTCTTCTTCGGCGCGTGGACAGTTTTCCCGCTCGTGACCGCGCTGGCGGTTTGGGGCGCGCTGCTGATCGGGGCGCTCTATATGTTGCGGGCGATGCGGGAGGTTCTGCACGGCCCGTTGCCGGAAAAATGGCTGGCCATCCCCGATGCGTCGAATGTCTGGCGCAAATTCCCTTACGCGTTGCTGCTGGCGAGCCTGTTCGTGTTCGGCTGTTTCCCGCGCCTGCTCACGGACAAAATCACGCCTGACACGGAGAAGATTGTGGAGATGGCAACGATGAAGACAGGAGCGGTGGTTGTCGGGAACACGGGTGAAAATGTTGTGTCAGTCCGCCCTCTCCCCCAGGAGAGGGGGAATCATCGTCTGTCGGTCCGCGAAACGAGTACCGTTGGAAAATTTGAGCGGCGATCTTCGCTGTTCCCTCTCTCCGGGGGAGAGGGTCAGGATGAGGGCGAGCGTCTGACTGCGCAAAGAAATCAGAGCCTCTTTACGTCGGCTGCTATTGAAAAAGAATGAACTCTGAGTTGATAAGCCTGGAAATCTCGGTGATCGCCCTCGGCGTGTTGCTGTTGCTGGCGGATTTGTTCATGCCGCCCGAACGCCGGCGCTTTCTCGGCTACGCGGCCATCGTCGCGCTGGGTTTCCTGCTCCTGACCAGCTTGAGCGGCTATGGCATTTGCAGTCAGACGGGCACGGCGTTCAACGGCTCATTTATTGAGGACAGTCTGGCCGTGTTTTTCAAACGCTTTTTCATCATCGCTGCCATTCTCGTGCTTTTCATGGCGGTGGAATTTTCCGACCGCCTCGCCGCAGGCGTTTCGGAATATTATTCGCTCATCATTTTTGCGCTTTCGGGGATGTTGTTTGCGGCGTCGGCAAATGATTTCGTGATGTTGTTCGTTTCCATCGAGTTGATTGCCATCACCTTTTACGTGCTCACGAGTTTCCAGCGCGGCCGGTCGGTGTCGCTCGAAGCCGGGGTGAAATACCTCATCCTCGGCGCCTTGTCGTCGGCGTTCCTGGTTTTCGGCATCGCGCTGGTGTGGGGCACGACCGGCAAATTGAATTTCAACGACCTGGCGGCGGTCGCGTCCCAATTCTACGGCAACAAAATCTTTTTGTTGGGCGTGCTGTTCATCTTGGTCGGACTCGGGTTTAAAATCGCGGCCTTTCCGTTCCAAATCTGGGCGCCGGACGTTTATCAGGGCGCGCCGACGCCGACGACCGCCTTTCTTGCCATCGGTTCCAAAGCCGCCGGATTTGTCCTGCTGTTGCGCGTTTTATTCACCGCTGTCCCAAGCATCACGGCGCATTGGGCGAATTTGCTTATCATTATTTCCGGCATCACGATTCTTTACGGCAACCTCTGCGCGATTCCGCAACGCAACCTTAAGCGCCTGCTGGGCTATTCCAGCATTGCGCACTCGGGTTATATGCTGCTGGGTGTCGCGGCATTGACCCTTAGCGGCCAGGCGGCACTGCTGTATTATCTGACCGGTTATCTGTTCACCGTGCTGGGCGCGTTTACGGTCATTTGCCTTGTGATGCGGCACCTGGAAAATGAAGACATTTCCGTGCTGGCGGGTTTGAACCAGCGATCACCGCTTCTGGCTGCGACGCTGGCTTTGGCGATGGTGTCGCTGGCAGGCATCCCGCCGCTGGCCGGATTTTTCGGAAAATTTTTGCTGCTCAAAGCTGTGATTGAACAGGGCCCGACGAACCCGGGCTATTATTGTCTCGCCTTCACGGCGCTGGCGGGCGTCGTGATATCGCTTTACTACTATTTCGGCGTCATCCGGGCGATTTACTGGAGCAAAGAGGCGACGAATTTATCGCCCATCACGCTATCGGCCCCGGCGAAAGTTTCCCTCTGGGTTTGCATTGCGGGCATGTTCTGGATTGGCCTGTTTCCGAGCGTGGTATTGAACTTGGCCACGGCGGCGGCGCTGGCATTAAAATGACCTGTGTTCGTAGGTGCGCATTCAAACCGGCCAGCAATCATCATTGATCTTCCAAGCTGTCAGACTATTCATTTGGCCAATTGTGGCAAAAGCCGTTCCGCCAGCGCGTCCGCCGCATTCTCCAGGGCCGTTTTGGCCGCAGTCTGTTCGGCGATGTCCACTCCCACGCTGGTCTGGCGGTCCACTACCAAAATATTTCCAGAAGCGACGTCGCGGGCTTTAAGTTCAATGCGCGATTTGCAGGAAATCAGGTTGCCCTTTTGCATGCCGTAAGCGCTGAAAGCGTCACCGGTGATTTCAACGGCGGGTTTGTTAGTGGAATCGCTGTCCGCCAGCGTAAAACCACATTGCCGCAAAATGACCGACAGCTCCGTCTGTGCCGCCGGATCAATGACCGGCCTGCCGAAATGCTGTTCGCCAATTTTTACCGACACAATCGGCAGTTTCTTTCCGTCGAGGGCTTTTTTCAGTTTGGCAATCCGTTCCTCGCGTGTTGCCACCTTGGCCACGAGCGTCTCGCCTTTCCCCAACACATCGGCGGCGATTTTCCTGGCGAGATCGGACGAAAGATCAACCAATTTGGCCGATGAGCCGCCTTGAACCATTTCGCCATAGACGCGGCCAGTCTCGGTTCCGATCACCTTGGCCACAATGACGGTCTGGTCGTCCGCCTTGAACACGCGGCCGGTGACCAACACCTTGGCGCCAGTCAATTGGCCGATTTTAGCCGCGCTGCCTGGGTCAACCGTTCCCGACAAGCCCAGTTCGTGTTCGCCCAGAACTTTTTCAAGTTCGGCGCGTTCGACGGTGATGATTTGCGGTTCGATGGACAGGTTCACATTGACCAGCGTGGCCACCTTTGGGCCGAGGCCGCTAACAGCCTCGTCCTTCGAATCGAAGTCGAAGACAGCGACGGTCAAAATATTTGTGTTTTCAGCGCGGGCAATTGTTAAAGCCGCGCATAAAATAAGTGTCGGCGCTAAAATAAGTTTGGAAATCGTTTTCATAATTATAAGTTTTTAATTTTAGTTTCTTGTTAAATTTCAATTTTTTTGTGCGAGTAACGGCAAAAACCGCTCGGCTAAATCATCCACTGCGTTGACTTGAGCCTGCCTTCTAGCGGTGGGCAGCCCAACATCGGCGGCAGTCCTTTCTTGATGATCAAAAGCAATGATGGCGCCCGACCGCCGCTCCTGGATTTTCAATTCAATGACAGCGCTGCTGAAAAACAAGTCGCCGCGCCTCGATCCTCCGCTCACGTCAACAACGCCCGTGATCTCAATGTCAGGTTTGTAGTCGGAATTGGCGTCAACCACAGGAAAACCGGCCTTCAACAAGATCGCACCCAATTCGCCTTCGGCAGGATCGCTGTGCCGTTCTTTTCCCCGGGGCAGGAAAATATTGACTGACACCGAGGGGCGATTTTTGCCTTTAATGCTCTTGATGATTCGAACCAGACGTTCCGCGCTGGATTCCTGTGCCGCCATTGTAAGATTACTCCGCTGGTCGCTGATGGTCTGCGCGATTTTCCGGCTTAAATCGGAAGTCAGCTCCATCAACTTGTCCGCCGCGCCCTCCACCTTGTCGGCAAATAGCCGTCCGGTCTCCGTCCCAATGATGTCCGCGACGATGACCAGATTATCTCCGCCGGTTTTAATGACCTGTCCAGCCACCAGGACTTTCGCGCCGGTGATTTGTCCGATTTTTGCGGCCGCATCGGAACTCACCATTCCGGAAATACCGAACGCTTGTTCACTCAGCGCTTTGTTTAACTCCGCGCGTTCCAGCATGACCAGATTCGTCTCGGTCGTGAGATTGGCGGTGACGAGTGTAGTCACTTTATCACCAAAACTCCTGGCATCGGCGTCGCCTTTGAAATCATACACCGCCACCGTGAGCGCGGGTTGCGGCGCGGCTTGGACCGTCACGCCGGTCATCAACAACAGGGCCACGCTGAATGAGGTTTGTATTTTCATAATGTATTTGGTTTCAAGGTTGCGTTTTTAAATCAGGCAAAGCAAATGGTTCAGGATTCAGAGCCAGTTTGGAAAAATAAATCAGGTTGAGTTGCGACCCGGGGTTTTCCGCCAGACCCGCAACCAGGCCAGATTGGACGACGACAATCGAACCTTTGCCTTCGAATACGACATAAAACGATGGTTTGATTTTGTCCTTCGGTTCCGAGGGCGGTTGAATCCAGACCACCGCCGCGCCTTTCCGGGCAATCTTCTGAATGGATTGCGCCAGACCTTCGCGCATCTGGATTTTTGATTGGAAGGGCCCAATGATGGCCAGTTTGCCCTGAAACTCTTCCAATGCCGCTTCTCCCAAATCCGAAAATTCCACGTGGTTCGGTTTGAGCAACGGTTTGAGTTCGTTATTCAGGTCCAGAACACCTAAAACGTTTTCGCCCACCATCGTTTTCAATTCGGCAAGCAGGTTTGTCGGGTAAACCAGCACCTCGGTTTTGCCGATGACGCGGTTGGTGCCTTCCAGCCATTGAATCAGGAACGGCGTCTCCGCCCTGACGCCGGGAAAATCCAGTTGGACGGATTCGAGGATGGTTTGTCCGGGTAGAATTTCGATTTTTTTCCAAAGACTTTCAGTTAGCGGCACCGCCGTTGCAAAACTGGTTTGGTAAAGATGCATTCGGATTTCGGCAACCGCAGCTTTGTCTCCGGCATTGGCCCACACCAGACTGATTTTCCGCGCATCCCCGGCAAACACGCGTTGTGTTTCCATATTGGATACGAGTTCAATTTGCGCCAGCGCAGTGTTCGCCCACAGACAGACGATACTCAAAAAAGCTGCTATACCAGACGCATTCATTTCTAATTATTTAGACAATCCAGTCGGGTCAATCCTTTGAAGGTCGGCGAAAGGAATAAACCAGGTACTACTACCGGCCCCTGCGCCGCCAAAAACGATGCCTTGCGGAGTCGCTTCAATTTGAATCCATTTATATGGTTGACTCCAATCGAAACGCATATTGCTGGCATAGCTGGCAATTGATTGTTTCAAGTGTAAGTGGTATGACATCGGTTTAGTATGGCCGGGTACAAAATGGAGCAAAACAAGATCCTTCGGCGGGCCGTACAGGACCCACATCGTGTTCCCATCCATGCAAGCAGGCCAATTGGCAACGCGCATTCCCTCCGGTGAATCCCAATCTGCCGGCGGTTCTTGTCGGTGGACCCCTATTCTGTTCAAGTAAACCCAGTCCGACGCAGTTGGCCCGTCGGCAATAATACAATTTATGTTGGTTGAACCCGCGCGAGCCAGATACAGCTCGGCAGCCATTGGAGGCCTCGCAACATCAAGGGTGGACAAAATCAGCAAATTTTTGGGAGAAAAGGAAAATTCCGCCTCCCGGCTTCCGGGGATTTCTTTCCAAAGAACCCAATCGACTGCATCTTTCGGCAGCATGTAGAATTGCCCTTTTAAAAATACAACAACCGATCCGTCAGGACCCGGAATGATGGGCGCGAAGAGTTCGCAGGAATTCCAGTCCGGCGCAACTTTCACGGAATAGTTGTCCATCCTATCGAGAATCGTCTTCGCTGGACGTCGCCGGGTACTGGCGAGAACCTTTGATGTTTGACCGTCAGGCGACATTTCAATGATCGCGCTGGAACTGGTTAAAAATATCCGCTCATCAAATGCGGTGATCCGGGCATGGCCACCGACTGGTACGGGCAGATCTTCCCACGTTTTGCGCGCCAGCGAGTACCGTTTGATACCATCGCTTGAACTGATGTAAAGATGGTTGCTATAGACCTCGAATGTCCGAAACGGACCCGCAAAATCGTAACTGTCCTGCGGATGATATCGCTCGCTATCAATCGGGAGGCATTCTGATGTGAAAGTATTCAGATTTACCCGAAAGAACGCCCGTTGATTTACCAACTTGGCCTCGTACTGGATTCCGTCCCGGTAATTTTCGGCATACCACCCGAACTCCGTTTCCACCCAAAGATACCCTTCACGATAGCAGAAGGATACTATTGAGCCTGACGGCACCCCGCTTGATTTGTCGTCGGGATACTTTTCGACCCGCACTTCTTGCGGAAGCAGCGCATTCCAAAACCGTGTGACCTCAAGCAGATTGGTGGTTTGGGTTTCAGTTTTGTGCGGGGCAACTGTTGCGGGTTTTATCACTGGGGGCGGGTGATTTGTGGTCAGCGGTGGTTGAAAATGTGGAACCGGTGTTGGCGAGCGGAGTGTCAGAAGCTGCGTGGTGTTGGAGTGAGCTTTCTGCGTTTGCTGTTCTGTCGTTGAGTCAAGCGGCACCTGCCAGGCCAGCTGCCATTGGTCCTGGGGAAAATTGTTTCGTCCTTCCGACCACAACCACTCAAGCTCATAAGAATGGCTCGTGTCATCCCCGGGAATACACATCTCCGCAATCCGGAGTGCCTTCAGAAAGGTCTTCGCATCATCGGCTTCGGCACAAACAATGAAGTAACCATTGCCGCGCAGTTCGCGGTTGGTTGACGTACACATCTCTTCCACCAGATCGTGCCAGAGACGGGGAATTCGATTTTTATCCCCCTCTTGCCACGCCGTCAATACCGGGAGAAGCAGTTGGCCGCAGAAATGGGGGTAGCAATCGGGCACGTGTTTTCGTACGGAACTAAACCGGCGCAATTCGAAAAGTTTCCGGTAGAGCGCCACGCTTTCTTCCGGCGTCTCGCACCAAAAGACTCCAAAAACGCCTATGGCATCCCAGAAACTTTCCTCATTGGCTTCCGGCATTGCGATGAGGACCGTTGCGGTTTCCCTGCAGAGCGGCCGCGCTGATTCCAGCCGGGTCTCCACTTCCTCCCGTGACTGTCTGATAAGATAATAGTCCCGCAACCATTGACCGATGGTTGCCAGAAGGCTTGTGCCCAGTTCACACCACTCTTTACGGGTTGCAGGATCACTCGATTGCAGCAAATTCAACTGTGCTTTGTAAAGTTCAAGCGCGCGAATGGCCGAGGCGAATCTTAAAGGATCGGGTTGCTTCTTGAAGTTTATATAGCTAACGACGTCGCCGTTTCGCCTAAATATCGAAATTACTTCTCCGGTGGCGGCATTCGTTGCCTCTTGGACGGAGAGATCGGAATGTTTAGAAGTATCCGTTTCGTCCCTGGAAACGATTTGTCCGTATAGTTCATTGAGGTCGGCGGGTTTTGCATCTGCCAAGTAAGATCTTATTCGTACAAGTGCGCCTTCCATGTCATGTTTTCCTAAAGCCCACGCTGAATCCGCCGCCGCCTGCGCTTCGGAATAGATCCCCCACTTCAACGCCCAGTTCGCTTCGCCGAAATATTGTTCCGCCTCGTCTGCAGCATTCCATTCTTTGACGGAGGAGTTGACCTTCAATAATTCGGTGACTTTGGCGGCCAACCGGTTGATGGCTTCCACATAATTTGTGCGGCTGCCGCTGACTTCAAACAACAACGGCGCGCCGCCCTTCGGCGGAGTCAAACGCGCGTTGATGGTTATCGTCTCTTTGGAATAGCCGTTTTGGTCCACAATGCCTTCGAGCAGATAGCTGCCGTCCCAAAATGCCGAATTGTCCGATTTCAACTCCTTCTCCTCGCTCAACAACTGCATCCGTTGACGTTCCAGAACAAAGAGCTGCCGCTCCTGGCTTAATCGCTGAATCGTTAACAACTTCAATTCCCGCTCCGCTTCCTGAGCTTCGGCAGATGGAACAGCGGCGCGAAGATTCACCACTGAAATCGGAATGGCGTCTTTGGCCAGCACTGTCAACTTGGGAAGAAATGAACTCAAATGCCTCGCAAACAAAGAAGACCATTCCGTCACGCTGGGCAGGTGCCATGAGAAACTTTCGTCCGCCAGAACTACGCCTGGTTTCACCGCAATCAGCCTCGCCGTTAAATTGGTCGACCGGGGAGATCTGACAACATCAAACAATAATAATCCATCCGCGCCCAGAATCCGGCCCAGTTTCAGGAAATCTTTATTTGCAGTGGAGAGTGCCTGTTCCCGATAAACTTTTTCGATCTCAGCTCGTTCCAACAATTGCACATTGCTCCCTTGGGAAAGACCGGCAGTCAGCATATCTGCAACCGCAAACACTTCGGGCGATTCAGGAACAATTGCCAGTCGGACAGGTGTAGCAGGCTGAGCCTGAGCGCATAACCAAACCGAAAATGTCAGAAACAATGACCAAAATTTCATTCCTCGCTTCATTATTAGAATGAATAAATTCATTGTGCTTGGCTGTTTTGCATTCGTGCAGGAACACCCTTGGCCAATGAATTCTCTTGGCCCTGCTTCAGGGCGGCAACGTCCTGTTCTTTTTGGGAAAGCTGCATTTGTTGCTGCGTGGCTACCCGGCTTTCAATTTCGGAAATGGGCATTATCCAAATACCAGATCTACCACTGTTGCCGCCCCTGACCGGACCAATGCTGTTGAGCGCGGACTCTGAGCCGATGAGCAGGAAGTTGGGCGTTGAATAAATCCAATCAGGCGTTCTCGCATCGGGGGCATCGAATTTTAATAATATTTTTTGAGGAAAGGGGAAACCGTCAGAAAAGCAGAGCAAGGCGGCATTGTATCCATCTTTTGGGCTGAGATTTCCCTGCAGGATTTCATGCTGGTCATTGACAATTACATTTGCTGCGAAGGCGTCTACCAGAAAATATAAATTCGATTGGCGCAAAGCGGCCGGAAGGTTGGGGAGCATATTGGCCGGCATTTTCCAAATCGGCCTCGGAAACTGAACTGTTTTCGTGCCCGGCTTGGAAAAGCCGCCCCGAATAGTCTGGCTCCGCGAACTCAGACAAAGTCTTGCCACGTTGGTTTCGTTGGCCACGCAGTATATTTCATCCTGGCTATCCAAGGTGCCATAGGTGCCGTTTTCACGGCGAACAATAATATCATTCTGATAGCCTGCGCTCATAAAGCCAGCCTTACGAAACAAAACACCGTCCTCAAAAATTTCCGGCTGGGATGAAGCGAACGGCGTGGCACAATCCTCACGCCAATCATTGCCTGTCCAGGTAAATATTTTGTTTTGCGTGCTGACCCGGAGTGACTGTGCCGGTCCAGTAAACAATGTCGGTAGCCCCAAATCCTCCCTGTCCAGCGCGGACACCGGCGGCTGTCTTCGATTGCTGGCCAGGATATGCATGCTCTTTCCACCATCGGTTATTTCAAAAATCAAATTCCGATTCGCAGCGTAAAAATGGCCGTTGACCGCAAACAATTCGTAATTATTGCCATCGGAAATCCCTAAAACTTGCCATTGCTGGTTTTGGCGATCGTATTTCCGGATCTGTTTGTCATCGCAATTGAAAAGGTCACCGTGTACCACCACTGTACGATGATAAAAATTGTTTTGTGTTAAAATGTCTGTCTTGGGACAACCAACGATGTCCCAATGCTCTGTTGTGGGATCAAAGATGGCAATGGCCAGACCACCAGCGTTGCGGCCGCCCAACACGTTCCCCTTCGTGTCCGATTGCTGTGTACCTACATTATATCCGCAATCCAACACCAGTCTTCCTTCAAACCAATGATGAGCAGTGATGGTGACTTGTGAATTTTCAATGCGCTCATTGCTGTCCAAAATGATGAGTTTTTCCACGGGCATCGCAAAAAATTTATTAACCACGATCACATTAGTGACAACTTCCGGTGCGTTGGTGAAAATCGGATTTGCCACATGTCCCTTGGCAATAGGAAAAGTGTTAGACCTTTGAATTATTGCCGGTCGCGGCCGGAGCGGTGGCGTTGGCGGATTCAAAATACGGTTCGTGTCATCTTCCATAAAACCGACCTGAGCGATTGCACCTAATAACTGAGCTTTTTGTATCCCGGAAGCTTTTCGGGATTGGACGACGAGATTTGATTTGTAAGTGGCGAGCAGCGGCTGGATTTCAAGCGCCTGGGTCCTGGAATAGTCCGACCCTCCGGTCAGGAATGTATGCGCAAATTCGATAAAATCGTATGGCTTGTTTTCTTTCAAATACTGCTTCTGTTTTTCGAACACGGAAAGAAACTGCCCGGCAGGAGCTGTTTTGTTCCAATACTCCTGATCCATAGCCTCGAGTTTTGGACGGTATTCGGAATCAAAAATGTGCCGCAATGAATCCTTGATGTCCGTAACGATTCCACCGCTCGTTTTCGCTTCGACCAGCGCGTCCGCACCCCAATTCAGGTACAGCACATCGACCTTATTAGCCACCAGCGCATCGCGATTTTCAAAAATGACGTTGAAAAAATTGGTGAAAGCCACGGCCATTTTCTTTTCATTGTCCGCGTCGGCCAACAAGAGTGCCTTGCCCTCTAATTCCCAAAGCACATTGGTTGAATCGTCCAGTTCCCGCACAAAGTTCTTCCAAACTACCGGAACGCGCTTGCGGTCGTCCTCATTCCAAGCAGCCAGTCGGGGTGTTTGTAAATTGCGCAGCCAGAAATCCTGGTGGATGTAACAAAAAACCGGGCTGCTCAACAGTTCGCGGTAAAGCGCCACCCCGTCTTCCGGCCGTTCCTGCCAAAAGCAACCCCACTTTACTTTACAACGGAAAATATTCGGGTTCTCCTCGATCGAATTGGCAAGTTCATCATGCGTTACCAGGCGATCACCCACAAAATAACTGTCATGTGCCGACGGCGATTGTGAAATCCATTCAGCGACTGAGCGTGCCATTGAACGCAAATCTGCCAGTTTATCGGTAGCCGACTTTTGCGATTCAGGGACAAAATTAAAGTGTTGCAACACTTGCGAGGCTGTCACCAGAGCTTCGATTCCCAAACGATACCAAGCCGTATCCGCCTTTGGTTCACTTGGGGGCAAGGTTCGACTGAAATCGTAATAGAGTTGCAGCGCATGGATAGCGAGATCGATACTTTTAGGATCTGGGAATCTACCGACGGAAACGTACTGCACAACTTTGATTCCATTGTGGTTCTGTTCATTCCAAGTCAACCCCCAAAGGCGATTCGGTGCCGCGTGTTCAATGGCCACTTGAATAACTTCATTCGTGCTGCGTGGATTGGTGAATTCACCTTCCTGATAACCGCCGGTATTGGGAGGAACTTCGTAAGCTTGCACCTCGACCATGGCACAATCCATGTCATGTTTCCCCAAAGCCCACGCTGAATCCGCCGCCGCCTGCGCTTCTGAAAACACACCCCATTTCAACGCCCATTTCGCTTCGTCGAAATATTGTTCTGCTTCGTCCGCAGCATTCCATTCCTTGACGGGGGAATTGACCTTCAACAATTCGGTGACTTTGGCGGCCAGCCGGTTGATGACTTCCGCATAATTTGTGCGGCTGCCGCTGACTTCAAATTGCAACGGCGCCCCACCTTTGGGTGGAGTCAGGCGGACGTCAATGGTGATAGTTTCCCTGGAATAGCCGTTCTGGTCCACAACGCCTTCGAGCAGATAGCTCCCGTCCCAAAATGCCGAATTGTCCGATTTCAACTCCTTTTCCTCGCTCAACAACTGCATCCGTTGCCGTTCCAGAACAAAAAATGGCCGCTCCTGACTCAATCGCTGGATCGTCAACAGCTTCAATTGCCGTTCTGTTTCCTGCGCCTCGGAGGACGGTACCGCGGAACGCAGATTCACCACCGAAAGGGGAATCGCGTCCCTGGCCAGTAGGGCAAGCTTCGGCAAAAATGAATTGAGATAGGTTGCAACGGATTCTGACCATTGGCCGGTATCTTTCAACGGCCAGGGAAAACTCCCATCCGTCAAAACCACCCCCGGTTTTATCGCAATCAATCGTGTGGTTAAATTAGTGGCCTGGGGAGTTCTAACAATATCGAACAGCATCAATCCGTCCGCGCCCAGAATCCGGCCGAGCTTCAAATCATCCCGGTTGGCCGCTGACAATCCCTGCTCGCGATAAACCTTCCCGATTTCGTTTCGCTCCAGCAATTGAATCTTGGGATTGCCGGATAATTGGGCCGTCAAAACGTCCGATGCCGACGCGGCTTCGCCAGTTTCCGCAATCAACGCCAGCCGGACCGGCGCATTTGATTGTGCGGACAATTGTGCCGCTAACAATAAGACCCCCCAAACCCCTGAAATTTTTTTCATGGAAATTCAGTCACAGGGTTATCGAACTGAGCCGCCGGGCTTCGATCTTTAGGCCGCCTTGCGCAAAATTCTGCGCCGAACTGGACCACACAAACTGGTTCCCTTCCAAAATGATTCCGCCTTGCGCGTCGGCAAGGACGGTGATTTTTTGGCCGGCGATTTCGAGTTCCTGACCGCTAAAGGTGACCAGCGACGAACATTGTTTGCCGTCGCAGATATGAACGTAAAGCGGCGCTGAAGCCGGCACATCCGCCTGGTCGGAAAGCACCAGTTGCATGCCGTGCTCGTTCTGAACGATGGCACGGACGCGATTGGGGAACAGCGTCAATACTTCGCGAAGCATTTTTTCGTTTTGCAGCAGGGCATAGGTATCGTTTTTTTGCAACTGGCCGTGCCAATGACCGATGGCAAAACCAATGACCAGACAGGCACAAGCGAGGGCGCCGCCCCACGCCAGACGGGGAAACCAATGGCGTTCAGCCGGACGATTTATTGGCCCCGCGCGCAATCTGGCGAGAATGGCCCGCGGCATTGACTCCCAGTAATCCTCGTCCAGCGGCGGTACTTGTGCCGCCTTCAGTTGTTTGTCCAGATCGTCGTTATTCATCCCGGCCTCCTTGGGCACTTAATATCCGTTTCAACTTCCGGCGCGAGGCGAACACCCGCCAGGAAACCGTCGTCTCGGAACAACCAAGCATTCGCGCCGCTTCGGCGTGGTTGTGACCGTCATAAACCGTCAGAACAATGGCGGCGCGCTGTTTGGCGGGAAGCTTCATCAGGGCCGCCTGCACGCTTTGGCTGACTTCATCGTTGTCCGCGAACGGCTTTGTTTTCATTTGCGGTGAGGTGCTGGCCCGGGCCCAATTTTTGTGAACCTGTTCACGGCGCGTTTCCCGTTGTCTCCAGTTCAGGCAGGCATTGACCGCGATGCGATAAAGCCACGAAGAAAATTTCGCGGTGCCCTGATAGGAATCCAATTGCCGGTAGGCGCGGATGAATGTCTCTTGCGTCAGATCCTCGGCGTCGGCCAGAGAACCCGTCATGCGAAATGTCAGCGAATGAATCATGCGTTGGTGCGCGCGAATCAGCGGTTCAAAAGCCGCGGGATCACCGTTCCGGCTTTGCAACACCCAGACCTTTTCTTCATCCGTGTCGCCCATGCGGCCTCATTTTATCAGGTAGGACAATTCAAAACGACCAATCCTTTGAGAATTTTTGCAGTTGTATCAAAATTGATAACGCAAGGCCCGCTCGCCGGGACATAGCGTGGACAAACTGAAGCACGTTGGTAAAGCCCGCCTTAACACTTCGTACTACGGCGCGGCATTTTTCGCTCCGCGAAAAATGGTGCGCGCGAGAGGATTCGAACCTCCACCCCTTGCGGGACCGGATCCTAAGTCCGGCGCGTCTGCCATTCCGCCACGCGCGCTTCGGCCAACAACCTGCGTCCTGCGCTCCCAAATCTCAAGCCCGGTTTTGACCGGTAATCCCGGAGGAAGCCTTCATGCGTCCATCTCAGGTAAACAGGATCGCGCAGTTGGAAGCCGTCCCGCTGGATGGCCGCCTCCTCAAGGCGCGGATTTCTCGGGCGCTACAGCGCGCGATTGCACGCGAGACGCAATTTGAGTACGTTCGCTGGCATGTCGTTTTGGATTCGCTTTGCACTCGGCGTATGCGTCCTCGCCACCGGGGTCGTCCTGAATGGCTGCTCGTCGTCGGGCCAGAGCCAATTGGACGAGGAGAAGGAGCCGCATTTTGTGCTGGGCAAAGGGCGTGTGAATGCCATGGATTTTCAGGGCGCGATCGAGGCGTTCGAACAATCGCTGGAATCCAATCCGCATTCATCGGCGGCGCATTTTGAGCTCGGCTGGCTTTATGACGAGAAGGTGCCGGACCCCGCCGCGGCCATTTATCATTACGGGCAATATTTGAAATTGTGTCCGAATGCCGACAATGCCGAGGTCATCCGGCAGCGCATTTACCGTTGCAAACAACAACTGGCGGCGGATGTTCTACCGTTGCCGAGCGCGCCCGCCGCGCAACAGCAGTTGGAACGATTGGCCGAACAAAACCGGCAACTACAGGACGAGGTCAACAAATGGCGCGCGTATTACGCCAGCCAGTTGGCGGCGGCGAAAACCAACACGCCAGCGCCGGACAATGACACAACCCAGCCGGCGCCGGTCCAGACGGCACAAAATGTTGTAGCCGCATCGGGAAACGCCAACCCGGCCCATTCCGCCAATCCGGTAACAACTGTCCGGGCGCGCACGCACACCGTCGCCGCGGGTGAAACGGCGGTGGGCATCGCTCGCAAATATGGCGTGAAACTGAGCGCTCTCGAAACGGCGAATCCGGACATGAACCCCACGCGGATTCGGGTCGGCCAGGTTTTGAAAATTCCATCAAACTGAGGCCTGGGCATGGGTTCGCGCGTTACATTTTTGCTGATCACGGCGTTCTGGGTCCTGATGAACGTGTTGTTGTGGCGCGCGGAATATGGTTCGCATGGCGGGGAAATTTCCGTGCCGGCAGATCTGGTCTGGCGCAAAATTCTGACCGCACCGGACATTTCCGCATTGGCCATTTATCAGGACGGGCGCCGGGCCGGCTTCTGCCAGTTTTCCACGAGCGTGGAACAGGCCATGGCGCAATTGGACGAAGACAAGCCGCCGCCGGAAGGACTGGTGGCCCGGAGCGGTTATCAAATCCACTGCAACGGCACCTTTAATGCCGGTGATTTGACGAACCGGGTGCGATTCGACGGGCGTCTGGTATTTTCTTCCGCCCGGGACTGGCGCGAACTGAATTTAAAATTGTCCACGCGATATGCAACGGTCATCATTCATTCCGTTGCCGCGGAGAAAACGGTGCGCTTCAAGATCGCCAGCGACGGCGCGAACAATGACCGTGTCCTGAGTTTTGCCGACCTGCAGAATCCCAATGCGCTGTTGCGCGCACTCGATGGCGGCCTGGCGGATGAATTGGACCTGCCCGTAGCGTTGTCCTCGCCGGCCGCCATGACCAACACCATCCAATGGGTGGCCCATCGCGATCGCATGATCATTGCCCATGAGCCGGTGACCGCTTATCGCCTGGAAACGCGCGTGCTGGACCATCCGATTGTCCTCTACATCAGTTCGCTGGGCGAGATTTTGCGGGTGGAATTGCCCGGCGGCGTAACGGCCATGCTCGATGAATGGAACAAATTGTGATTGAACTCGTCCATCTCGTTAAAAAGTTCGGCAACCTTGTCGCGGTCAACGATGTGTCTCTGACCATTCCGCGCGGGCAATTTTTCGCGGTATTGGGACCGAACGCGGCCGGGAAAACGACCACGTTGAAAATCCTCGCCGGCCTGATGAAGCCGACGTCCGGCAGCGCGCGGGTATGCGGTTTTGACGTGCAACTGCAACCGCTCGAAGCGCGCCGACGGGTGGCCTATGTTCCCGATTTTCCGTTTCTTTATGAAAAGCTGACGGCCCGGGAATTTTTCCGTTTTATCGGCCAGTTGTTCCGGATGGACGACGCGCGTATCGCCGCCAACGCGCAGGAACTGATCGGGCGTTTTCATCTGGCCGAGTTCGCTGATCTCCCACTGGAAAGCCTTTCGCACGGCACGCGCCAGCGCGTCGCCATCGTGTCCGCGCTGCTGCACGATCCGGAAGTGTTTGTGATTGATGAACCGATGGTCGGCCTCGACCCGCAACACGCGCGCATCGTGAAGGACACGCTCAAGGAACGATCGCAGGCGGGCATGGCCATTTTGATGTCCACGCACGAACTGAGCGTGGCCGAGGAGATGGCCGACCGCATCGGTATCATCCATGGCGGAAAATTGATTGCCGTCGGCACTCGCGATGAACTCCGCAAACAAAGCGGCGCTTCCGGCCCGCTCGAAGACGTTTTCCTGGCATTGACGGCGGATGGGAAGTAAAGGGAGGGATGGCGTGTCGTCGTCCCCAATTAAATCCGAAATGAATTTTGGGACGCCGACACGGCGTCCCTCCCGGTCTTAAATTTCCGTTGTGCCACCATGACCACTGTTTTGAATTGACGAATCGCGACATTGTGCCATTATGCCACTCTGAAATATTGATTTGAGTCAATGGCGACAGCTAAATCCAGTTTTCTTGATAAAGTGCTCGGCCGCATCGGGCGGCTGGATACGGAAGGTCTCCAGACGGTTGTCCAGCGACTTGCGCGCGAACGCAGCTTTCTCGAAACGCTGTTCAATACCATCGAAGACGGCGTGCTGGTCGCAGACGAGCAGGGGCGCATTATCTATTTCAATCAGGCAGTCACGCAGCTCATCGGTTTGCAGCCGGACGTCGAGGGCCAGCTCATCACGGACATTTTGCCGGAATTGGATTGGAAGAAAATTTCCCGGGTTGACCACGCAGGCGGTGAGCGCGTCGTGCGCCACGAATTTGAAGTGCATTATCCGCGCCCGCGTTTTCTCCGGCTCTACGCGGCGCCGCTCGACGGCCAGGCCACCGGCAGCTCCGGCGTCGCATTGATTCTGCACGATGCGACCGAGGCGCGTCAAAAAACGTTCGAAGCCATCGAAAGCGAGCGTGTCCAGGCCCTCACGCTGCTGGCCGCCAGCGTCGCCCACGAAATCGGCAACCCGCTCAACGCACTGCACATCCATTTGCAACTCATGGAACGCGAGTTAAAAAAAATCGGTCGAGAGCCGAGAGCCGAGAGCCGAGAGCCGGCCAGAAACAGGCCCGATTCCGGCCCCGAATCCTCTCCCCTCGACCTTGGACGCCTGGAGCAATATCTTGGCGTGGCCAAGGGGGAGATAGCCCGGCTGGACTATATCATCACACAATTTTTGCAGGCGATCCGTCCCTCGCCGCCGCAACTGAAAATCGCTTCCCTCAACGAGGTTGTGGAAAAGACCCTGACCCTGTTGAAACCGGAACTGGATAATCGAGGCCTGACGGTAAACACGCGGCCGGCCCGGCAATTAACGGCGACCCCTATTGACGTGACGCAAATGCAACAGGTCCTGGTGAACCTCGTGAAAAATGCGGTCCAGGCGATGACCCGCGGCGGCACGCTCACGTTGCAAACCGGTGAAAGCGCCGACGATGTCTGGGTAAGTGTAAGCGACACGGGCGGCGGCATTCCTTCCGAACAGATCAACCGCATTTTCGAGCCGTTTTTCACTACCAAAAAAAGGGGCACCGGCCTCGGTTTGATGATCGTGCAACGCATCGTGCGCGCGCATGGCGGCAGAATTGAATTGGAAAGCCATGTCGGCCGCGGAACGACTTTTAGAATCTGGCTGCCGTTGCACGAGCGCCGGCCACGTCTTTTGGAACAAAGAACCGGGGCAGAATCCGCGAACGAGCACGAACTAAAAACGGGAAGATGAATTCGCGCAATTCGCGGGCAAAAATATGACTGAAAAACCGACCTTATTGATCGTGGACGATGAAAAACCGACGCGAGACGGGCTGCGCGCGGCGCTCGAGGAACGTTACGACGTTTATGTGGCCGAGGACGCGAAAGCGGCGATGGACTTGCTCGAACGCGACAACTTCGACGTGCTGTTGACTGACTTCCGCTTGCCGAACGAGGACGGCATGAAGCTGATTGCGCGCGCCAAATCGCTGTCCCGGCCGCCGGTTTGCATTTTGATGACGGCGTACGGGTCGGAGGAACTGGCCGTGGACGCGATGAAACGCGGCGCGGATGATTACATCGCCAAAGGCCGGCTGCAAATCGACGAGCTGGAGATGCGCATCGGGCGCGCGCTGCGCCGGCAAAATCTCGAATCGGAAAACGTTTCGTTGCGGCAGCAGCTTGATTCCAAATTCGGGCTCGAAAACATCATCGGCAAATCGCCGGCCCTGCAGGAGATTTTTGAGGTCGTGCGGCAAGTGGCCCCGGCGCGGACCACGGTGCTGCTTTCGGGCGAAAGCGGGACCGGCAAGGAACTCATCGCCAAAGCCATCCATCAGTTGAGTCCTCGCGCCAAACAGCCGTTCGTGACGGTGCATTGCGCGGCGCTGGCGCCGACGCTGCTGGAGAGCGAATTGTTCGGCCACGAAAAAGGGGCGTTCACCGGCGCGCACGAGCGGCGCATCGGCCGGTTTGAGCAGGCGCAGGGCGGCACGTTGTTTCTTGACGAAATCGGCGAAATCGACGCGACGATCCAGGTGAAGCTGCTGCGTTTTCTGGGCGAGCGCACTTTCGAACGCGTCGGCTCAAATAAAACGCTCACGGCCGATGCCCGGCTGATTGCGGCGACGAACAAAAACCTCGAAGAACTGGTCAAGGCCGGCACGTTCCGCGAGGATTTGTTTTTCCGGCTGCGCGTGGTGGAAATCCATTTGCCGCCGTTGCGCGAACGTGCCGGCGACATTCCGCTACTGGCGCGAATTTTTTTGAGTGAATTTGCGCGTGAAAACGGCAAGCCGGTGAGTGACTTCACGGCGGACGCGCTCGAAGCTTTGATGAGCCATTCGTGGCCGGGCAATGTGCGGGAACTGCGCACGGCCATCGAACACGCGGTGGTGCTCTGCCGGGGCGAGAAAATCGGTGCGCGCGATTTGCCGCCTTCTGTCCGCGGCGGCGCCGGCCGGGTTGAGACGCAATTACTGCAACGCAACGATTTGACGGTGAAGGAGGCCGAAAAACAATTAATCATTCGCGCCTTGAAAGAAACCGACGGCAATCGCACATTGGCGGCGCAGAAAATCGGCATGAGCCGGCGGACGTTCCATCGCAAATTGCACGCGTATCATCTGGAAGGATTTTGAGCTATGTATATCGGCGAACTGGTCCAGGACTTGATTCACAAACTGGAGGTCGGCGCAGGTCGGCGCGTTTTGCGGGTCGCGACGCTGACCGTGGTGGTGATGGCGCTGGTGTTCCTGTATGACTTGCGGGCCTATCGAAATTTTTCAACGCCGGAGGCGATGGACATGGCCCAACTGGCAAGGAACATCGCCGAAGGCAACGGTTATACGACCTTGTTTCTCCGCCCGCTGAGTCTCTACCTGGTGCAACAAAACAACGAGGCCAGGCAGGCCGCCGCACCATTGACCGCCGGCGCGGACTTCGCCCAGATCCAGACCGCGCATCCGGATCTGGCCAATCCGCCGGTGTACCCGATAGTGCTGGCCGGATTGATGAAAGTGCTTCCCTTTCACTTCAACGTGGAAATGAAGAAATCGTTTTGGTCCGGAGACGGCCGCTTCCTGCGGTATCAACCCGATTTTTATATCGCGGTATTCAATGAGTTTCTGTTGCTCGGGGTCATGGCGCTGACGTTTTTTCTGGCGCGAAAGCTGTTTGACCCGGCGGCAGCCTGGCTGTCGGCGCTGTTGGTGCTGGGGTGCGCCTTGCTCTGGCGGTTCAGCGTGTCGGGCCTGTCCACGCTGTTGTTGATGGTCATTTTTCTGGGATTGACGTGGTGCATGTTGAAAATTGAAGAACTGGCGCGAGAGTCTCAACCGCGTCCGGAGTGGCTTCTCGCCCTGGCGGCGATGGCAGGCGGACTGGCCGGCATGGGCGCGTTGACGCGATACTCCTTTGGCTGGGTGATCATTCCGGTCGTGGTGTTTCTGGGCTTGTTCGGCAGCCAGCGCCGAATGTGGCAGGCGATGGCGGCGTTGGGCATGTTTGCGATGGTGTTGTCGCCGTGGGTGATTCGAAACTGGATGGTGAGCGGCACACCGTTTGGCACGGCAGGTTATGCGATCGCCGAAGGAGCTTATTTCCCGGGAACGGTTTTGGAACAATCCGCGCATCCGGATTTGAACTACGCTCTCTTACTGAAGCCAATCCTGCACAAATTCATATTGAATCTGCGCGGCATTTTAGAAAATGACGTGCCAAAACTCGGCGGCAGCTGGGCCGGCATGTTCTTCCTGACGGGTTTGTTGCTGGGATTCCGCAGCCTGGCGGCGCGGCGCATGCGCTATTTTCTGCTCCTGTGCCTGGGAACGTTCATCATCTTTCAAGCCCTGGGGATGACGGGACTTTCCACCAGGTCGCCGGAGGTGAATTCCGAAAACCTGATCGTCCTGACGGCGCCGCTGGTGTTCATCTACGGCGGGGTTTTTTTCCTGACCCTTCTGCGGCAAATAAAACTGCCGGCAACACAACTGCATTATGCCGTCATCGCATTTTTTGTGGTGGTGGCGTCCCTGCCGATGATTTTCACCCTGTGCACCTCAAAAGCGTCGCCGGTGGTTTATCCGCCTTATTATCCGCCGGACATCCAGAAAACCGCCGGGTGGATGCAAAAAAATGAATTAATGATGAGCGATGTGCCGTGGGCGGTCGCCTGGTATGGCCACCATCAATGCGTCTGGTTGACGCTTAACATGCAGGAAGATTTCAACGCCATCGGCGACAACTACCAGAAACCAGTCACAGGTCTTTATCTGACTCCAGAAACGATGGATGTCCCGCTCCTTTCCGATTGCGCGCGGGGCGGCGATAACAGTTGGGGACGTTTCCTGCTCAAGGCCCTGGCGCAAAATCAAATTTCGACAACCTTCCCGTTGACCCACGCGCCATCCGGTTCAGCAGGCGTTGCGTCCGGTTTATTTCTGACCGACCGGGTGCGTTGGTGATGGTGCGGTCCTTTATGCCACGGCCCGCCGCAGCCGGTCGGCGATGCCCGACCATTCCGGCAATTCCGGCGGCGCTTCCACCACGATCAACTCCGCGCCCTCCGCGTCGCACCGATGCCACTCCGCATAAATCGCGCGTGCAAACGCCTCCGCGTCGTGAGGAATGACGCTCACGCGCGCGAACGGTTCCGGCGACGGAATGTGCGTGTGGGCGATGACGAAGCAGGTTGAGGGTTGAGGGTTGAGAGTTGAGAGTTGAGAGCGCAAATCGGAATCGTCGGCCCAGTTCAACACCAACAATTTTGCTCTTGGCGAATAATGTTTTTTCAGCAGGCCCGGGCTGCGCAATTCCGAACCTTGAACCCCGGACTTTGCACTTTGAATTTTGCCGCAAACGGCGGCGAGCGATTCCTCATGAATCATTCCCGGCCGCAGCACCTGGGCCGGGTTGACGGACAAATCGAGCACCGTGGATTCGATGCCGATCTGCGACTGGCCGCCATCCACAATCAAAGGGATTTTACCACTCAGCTGCCTTTGCACGTGCCCGGCGTTGGTCGGCGAAACGCGGCTGGACAAATTTGCGCTCGGCGCCGCGAGCGGGAAATCGCACTGGCGAATCACCGCCTGAATAAACGGATGACCCGGCCAGCGCACACCGACCGTCGCGCCGCCCGCGGTCACATTGTCGGGAATTTGTTTTGCGCGAGCCAACACCAGTGTCAAGGGACCGGGCCAGAATGCCTTGGCCAGCCGGTCCGCGCTGCCCGGCCAGCGGTCCACGCAACGTTTGGCCATTTCCATGGAGGCGACGTGGACGATGATGGGATTATTTGCCGGACGGCCTTTGATCTGGAAAATTTTTGCGACGGCCTTTTCGTCAAGCGCATTGGCGGCGAGGCCGTAAACCGTTTCCGTCGGCAGTGCGACGACTTCGCCGGCGCGCAACAATTCCGCGGCGCGTTTCACAGCGGCGGCGAACAACGCGGGCGTGTGCGTGGGCAGGATTTCGGCGGTCACACCCTATTCGTAGTGCAAAGCGTCAATCGGGTCGAGCTTGGAGGCTTTGCGCGCGGGGTAAAAGCCGAAGAAAATTCCCACCGCTGCGCTGAACACGAAGGCGATGATGACGGAATTGGCGGAAACCTGCGTGGGCCAGTGTTTGATCAGCGTCAACAATTCGGCGCCCCCGATGCCGGACAGAATGCCGAGGATGCCGCCAATGGAACTCAGCGTGACGGCTTCAATGAGAAATTGCAGGAGAATGTCGTGGCCACGCGCGCCGACGGCCATGCGGATGCCGATCTCGCGCGTTCGCTCGGTAACGCTGACCAGCATGATGTTCATGATGCCGATGCCGCCAACGATCAGAGAAATGGTGGCCACGCCAGCCAGCAGCGCGGTCATGGTATCGGTGGTTGCGTTTTGGGCCGCAAAAAACTCCTGCGGATTGCGAATGATAAAATCATCGTCACGCCCGGGTTGGACGCGATGCCGCTGGCGCAGCAACTGCGTCATGGCGTCGATAGCGTCCGCAACATGGTCGGAACTGGTCGCCGACACATTGATGGTGCGCAGCATGGTTTGTCCGGCAAAACGTTTCATGCCGGTGGTATAGGGTACGATCACCGTGTCATCCTGGTCCTGGCCGACCATGGAAACCCCTTTGGGCGTGAGTACACCCACGACTTTGACCGGAACATTTTTTATTCGAATGATCTGGCCCACCGCTCCGCCATCCGGGAACAACTTGTCGGCCGTGGTTTTGCCGAGAATGCAGACCTTCGCGGCGGCCCGAACGTCCGCTTCAGTGAACGACTCGCCATCCGCGAGGTCCCATTGCCGGATGACCGGAAGATAATCAACGCTTTCGCCCATGATCGAGGTGCTCCAGTTGTTTTCTCCCGCCATGATTTGCGCGCTGCTGCGAACTTCGGGGCTTACCGCGGCGATGTTGGGAACCTCATTTTGAATCGCCAGCGCGTCGTCAACGGTCAATGTGCCCGCGCCGCCGAAGCCGGAGAAGACGCCATTGCGGTTGACACTACCGGAAAAAACCACGACGACATTCTGGCCGAGGGCGGCGATGCGTTCCTGAATTTGCGACTTGGCGGCCCGTCCGAGAGCCACCATGGCGATGACCGCGCCCACACCGATAATGATGCCGAGCATGGTGAGAATCGTACGCATTTTGTTCCGACGCAATGCGCGAAAGGCGATTTTAATGATGGCCCAATATCGCATAATTCAACCGGCCAACTGGGCGGCCTGTTGTTCCTGTTGCACCTTGTGTAATTCTTCCTCCGCATTCAAGCGCCTGGCCACCGGTGTGTCACTCACCACCTTGCCATCGCGCATGACAATCATGCGCCTGGTATATTGTGCCACGTCCAGCTCATGGGTGACCATAACGATGGTAATGCCCTTATCATTGAGTTTTTGGAAAACGCCCATGATTTCAACGCTGGTGCGCGTATCGAGGTTGCCGGTGGGTTCGTCGGCGAGCAGAAGGGCCGGACGGTTGGCCAGGGCGCGGGCGATGGCCACGCGCTGCTGCTGTCCGCCGGAAAGCTGGTTGGGTGAATGGTCGGCGCGATCCCCGAGGCCGACGGTTTCCAGCGCCTCCAGCGCCCGCTGTCGCAGACTTTCACCGACCAGGCGCTGGCGCGTGTACAGCATCGGGAGCTCGACATTTTCCAGCGCGGACGTGCGCGAGAGCAGGTTGAATCCTTGAAAGACGAATCCAATTTTCTGGTTGCGGATGTCCGCCAACTCGTCGCGATTGAGTTGGGAAACGTCGATCTCGTCGAGAAAATATTTTCCTCGCGTCGGCCGGTCGAGGCAACCGAGAGTGTTCATCATGGTGGATTTGCCGGAACCGCTCGCGCCCATCAGTGCAACGAATTCTCCCGGATGAATTTCCAGCGACACCCCGCGCACGGCCTTCACCTCCACCTCGCCGGTCTGGTAGGTCTTGTGGATGTCCTCCAGCTTGATAATGGGCTTCATGCGAACTTTCCACGGTCAGAACCGCCGTGCGCCTCCGCCAAAAGGGTTCGCCGCGGGAGCCGGACCGGAGTTCTGGGACTGCAGCTTCACGCCGGTGATGATCGCGTCACCTTCTTTCAGGCCATCGATGATTTCAGTGTAGGTGCCATCGCTGATGCCAGTTTTGACGCGCACGGGCTGGAGGACGGGAGTGGCGCCGGAAGCCGGTCCGGCCGCGAGCAGGTAGACGGTACGTATTGCGGGTTGTGAACCGGTGCTGGCCCGGAAGCCGGCATTGCCGCCTCCACCCGGCCCGCCGCCAGCGGGCATTTGCAGTGCGCCGCTTTGAAATAATTCGCGGATTTTCGCGCGGATTTCCGGAGGCACGTCCTCGCCGCGTTCGCGCATTTCACGAACGCGCCGGAACAACTCCTGCGGCGGTTCGTTGCCCGTGAGCGGCGCCTCACCGTTCGCGGCGACCCCGGTCTGGTTCGTATCGCCGGCTTTCACGCCCGGGACGGCATTGGTGGCGGCAGATTTTGCGGACATCTGGTTGGTGGCAGCGTCGGGCGGTCGGAACCGAAGGGCGGCATTGGGGATTTTCAACACGCCGGTGCGCTGAGCGGTAATGATAGTGGCGTTTGCCGTCATGCCCGGTCGGAGCTTCAAATCAGGATTGTTGACGGCAATGACGGTATCGTAAGTGATGACATTTTGCACGGTGGTGGGCGAGTTGCGAATTTGCACGACCCGACCAGTGAAGGTGCGGGTTGGGAAAGCGTCCACGGTGAAGTTGACGTTTTGTTTTTCCTCGACCGTGCCGATGTCAGCCTCGGAAACATTGGCGTCGATCTGCATTTTCGTGAGGTCGTTGGCGATTTGAAAGAGCGTCGGCGTGTTAAAACTGGAGGTGACGGTCTGTCCCACGTCCACCGAACGGGAAATGACTACACCATCCACCGGCGAATAAATTTTGCAATATCCCAGATTTGACACCGAGTTGCTGAGCGAAGCCTGCTTGATTTTCACCATGGCCTCGGCTTCGTGAAGATTGGCGCTGGCCGTGTCGTAATCCGAACCGGAAATCAATTTGTTCGTGAACAGATCGCTCGCGCGGCGCGCCTGTACCTGTTGCAGTTCCAGATTGGCGCTGGCGTTGTCCAGGTCGGCCGTGGCCTGGGCAACCGCCGCCTGATAGGTTGAGGGATCAATCTCCGCGATGACCTGCCCCGAAGTCACCTTCGAATTGTAATCCACATAAAGCTTGCTGATCCGGCCTGAAACCTGACAACCCACCTGCACATTGGTCACGGGATTCAACTGTCCGGTTGCGGTCACCGATTGCATCAAATCACCACGCGCAACAGCGGCTGTTTGGTATGCCGGCGCATCCTGGTGTCCGCGCCGGAGATACCACAGGCTGCCGACAACGATCATGACCACCGCAAAAATAATGATTATCCATTTCATCCAGCCACCGCCTCGATTGCCTGCCATAAATTTAAATTCGTTGCACTACTCACGATTGATTCTGTGTCAGTGCCGGACAGGATACGTGAATTTCTGCGCCTGTCCATGCTTTCATATGAGCACACTTTCGGTTTGAGCCGCCCGCGCCGATGTTTAGAATCTCGTCGTGCTTGAACAACTCACCCGACAACTCGCCACCCATTCGCTTGTCGATGAGCAGGTCCGCCTGGCGGTCGAGCAGTTGACCGATGAAAACATTCCGGCGGCGGTCAAAGCCGGTTTCCTCGCCGCGCTCGCGCAAAAAGGCGAAACGCCTGACGAAATTGCCGCGTTCGCGCACGCGCTGCGCGGCAAATCCATTCCGCCGCCGCTCGATGCCGAAACCCGCGCCCGCGAAATTCTTGACGTGGTCGGCACCGGCGGCGACCGGCTCGGCACGTTCAACATTTCGACGACGGCGGCCATCCTGTGTGCCGCTGCCGGTGTGACCGTCGCCAAACACGGCAACCGGGCGGCGACCTCGCAGGCCGGCAGCGCCGACGTGCTCGAGGCGTTGGGGGTGCGGATTGATTTGACTCCGGCGGAGGCCGCCCGTTCATTGCGCGAGCGCCAGTTCGCCTTCTTTTTCGCGCCGGCGTATCATCCCGCGTTCAAACACATCGCCCCGGCGCGCAAACTTTGCGCCGAACGCGGCCAGCGCACGATTTTCAATTTCCTCGGCCCCTTGCTGAACCCCGCACAGCCCTCCGCCATGCTGGTCGGCGTGCCGCAACCGGGCCTGTGCGAACCGCTCGCGCTTGTGCTGCAATCGCTCGGCGTGCGGCGGGCAATGGTCGTGTGCGGAAAAATTCCAGGTCCGGAAGCCGGCGCTTCCCGGCCTTCGACTGCGGGCCGTTTTCTCGATGAGCTTTCGACCCTG
>Ga0265338_10000946_pt1 | contig 48852 bp, 42 predicted proteins | sample 42126metaG_FD_193579 | JGI IMG/M metagenome (GOLD analysis project Ga0265338, IMG submission 193579) | Rhizosphere microbial communities from Carex aquatilis grown in University of Washington, Seatle, WA, United States - 4-21-26 metaG | ecosystem: Host-associated > Plants > Roots > Rhizosphere...
ACCGGGCGGAAACCGCGACGAGCAGGATTATGGCCGGAAGAAGAATCAATTTTTGCATGGTTGAAGATGCCTTGGTTAATCCTTTTGCCGCGGCCTGTAAAACATAATGTGAAACATAATGTGAAACCGGTTGCGATTGCTTTTTGGATGCGTCTAATGCGATGCTATACTGACCGGATGATGAATGATAACCCGGGCAATCCATCCCATTTATTTCAACCGCTGACCATCAAATCGGTCACGCTGCGCAACCGCATCGGCGTCTCGCCCATGTGCATGTATTCGTCCACGGACGGCATGGCCACCGACTCGCACCTGGTCCACCTGGGTTCCCGCGCGGTCGGTGGCGCGGGACTGGTCATTGCCGAGGCCACGGCAGTTTCGCCGGAGGGCCGGATCACGCCGGGCGATGCGGGCATCTGGGCGGACCAACACGTCGAGCCGGTGGCGCGCATCAATCATTTCATCAAATCGCAGGGGGCGACACCGGGCATCCAGATCGCCCACGCCGGCCGCAAAGCGTCGGCGGCCCGACCGTGGGATGGCGGCGCGCATCTGGCGGACGATGCGGGCGGCTGGCCGGTCATGGCTCCCAGCGCCATCGCTTTCGGCGATGATTTGCCAAAGCCTCCGCGCGCCATGAGCGAGACGGACATTGCGCGCGTGCAAAACGAATTTGCCGCCGCGGCGAAACGGGCGCTGGCGGCGGGCGCTGAGTGGCTGGAACTGCATTCCGCCCACGGCTACTTGATCCATGAATTCCTTTCGCCGCTCGCCAACCAGCGCTCCGACCGTTACGGCGGCAGTTTCGAAAACCGCATCCGCTTTCTCCTGGAGACGACGCGCGCCGTCCGGGCGGTCTGGCCGGAACGGTTGCCGCTGACGGTGCGGCTCTCCTGCACGGATTGGGCGGCGGGCGGCTGGGACATCGACCAAAGCATCGAACTGGCGCGGCGATTGAAGAAGGAGGGCGTGGATTTGGTTGATTGCAGTTCCGGCGGGATGGTTCCGCGCGCAAAAATTCCGGTGGGCGCAAGTTATCAGGTGCCGTTCGCCGAACGGATCCGCCGGGAGGCGGGAATCGCGACCGCCGCAGTTGGTTCCATCACCGGGCCGGCGCAGGCCGACGAAATCATTCGCAACGGCCGGGCGGATGTGGTGCTGCTGGCCAGGGAGTTTTTACGTGAACCGTATTGGCCGTTGAAAGCCGCGCGGGCCTTGGGCCGGAAGGAGTTGCTCACGACACCGGCCCAATACGACCGGGCGTGGTGATTTCCCGACGGAGCGGCTATGCCTGAACCAGGACCGCCTTGTTCTTTTTCAGGTACTTCTCCACGGTCACCTTGCTGCTGCAAGAATTGGAAGATCTGACGGCGTCGGGCTTGGCGAGCTTGTAATGCACCAGCAGCTTGCCGACCAGTCCCACGCAGAGATTCAACTCCGCCATGCGCCAGATCTGGCCGGTCTCGAGCGGTTGGCGACCAGCCCGGGGCAATGACTTTATATTCCTCATACCAGAGCTTGCGCTGGAATCTTCAACTAAACCAGCTAATTCGCAATAATTGCAACAGGCCGGCAACAGGCGCCATCCCGTGCCAAGCACGGCCTTGATGGCGGCACGAAATTCACGCAGGCGAACAGCTTGGTCCGACCAGGTTCATGGCCAGGTGAGGGAGAATCCTTTTGCCGGCTCTGTCCCCCCGGCTGAAACTATCCTTTAATCAGAACCGCCTCTTTTATCAGAACCGCCTTGTTCTTTTTCAGGTATTTTTCCACGACCCGTTTGCCGCTGACGGAAGTCTGGGTCCGAACCGCATCGGGCTTGGCCAGCTTGTAATGCACCAGCAATTTGCCAACCAGTCCCACGCAGAGATTCAAATCCGCCACCTGCCAGATTTGACCGGTTTCCAACGGTTGGAGACGGACGCGGCTTGCCGGCTTTGCATTCCTCATGCCGTAGTTTGCCTTGGTACGCGCCATTAAACCAGTCTAAATTCACACGCCGAACTCACACTCCGAAAAGCCGGGACGCACCTCCATGCACTGCTCCGAACAGCAACAGATTGGAGCGCGGCTGTGCATGGCACCAGCCGCAGCACGGTGAGGCACCCTGCTGCATCAGGCCTAATCCAGCAGATGGAACTGCTGCGGCGGCTGCGGCTGATCCCGCTGCGCGGGACACAGCCGCGCTCCGGGGCAGTGCACGGGGCGTGTTGCCCAAATGGACGAAGCGCGGGTCTGCGATCCGCAGCTGCCAGGATTGCTGAATGCCCGAGTAAAATTCGGCCGGTTTTGGATGATGGATCGTGCTGCGGCCACAGAGCCGCGCTCCGTCGTTGCCGAGATTGGTTTGGGCAAAACACTCCACGGATGAGCCCCTCCGCCAGCTGCCACCCCCACCCCCATTTCTTCTGGACTTAGCGCCGCTTGATTGATACCTTATATGGGTGATAAGTTGCTGCATGAAAAAAGGTCTGTTGCCCATATCGCTGGTTGCCGCCGCACTCATCTCCTGCGCCGGATCCGCTCCAGCCCAATACAGCATGCCCCCCGGCTCCCCCGAGGAAGTGGAGGCGACCTATACCACGGCCATCGAAAATCGCACGGCGGCCATTATGAAATCGTTGAATTTAACGAATGCGGACAAGGCCACCCGGGTGCACGACATCATCATCGCCCAATATCGGACATTGAAGGCCCGCGACGCGGCCATTGATGCCCTGCTCAAGCTGGAGGGCAAGGAGCCCACTTATTCAAACCGGGCCCATCTGCTGGACAGCGAATCCAAACCCTTGCATGACCAGTTTCTGGCCAAGCTCGCCATCGAGCTGACTCCGGAACAGGTGGATATCGTCAAGGACAAGATGACCTACAACAAGGTCCAAGTGACTTACGATGCCTATTGTTCCATTTTCTCCGGACTCACGGACGCGGACAAAGCCGAGATTCTGGCCAAGCTCAAGCTGGCGCGCGAAGAGGCAGTCGATGCGGGCAGTGCCGGCGAAAAATCCGCCATGTTCCAGAAGTACAAGGAGCAGATCAACGATTACCTGACCGCGCGCGGACATGACGTGGCCAAGGCCTACAAGGATTGGGATGCCAAACAGCAGGCGGCGAACAAATCGCCGGACGAATCCCATCCCAATGAAACTCAACCGGTGAAATAAGCCGGCTGGCCCGCGGGTTCAGCCCAGCGGGTGTTCCTCACCGCGAAGCATCGCGATAAGCCAGTTTGACAATTCCGTCGGCTAGAAAAAAACAGACGGCGCCAAACACCAGCCCCGGCACACCGAAGGCGAAGTAGGAAAAACTCGAAGGCAGATCACTCTCGCCGCCTTGATTTGATGGCAGGAGATTTTCAAAGACATTGTCAAAACCCGCCCACACATTCCACAGGCTGTAGAGGATGACCAGGAAACCGGTCGCCCGGATAAAAATGCCGAAGATGTCGGAAGGTTTCATGTTGTTATTCCCGCCAAGGCTGAACCACAGACATTCCCGTTGTCAATGCTGGTGTGGATCCGATAACCGGCTGGTTGGATGCAAGGTGATGGGCAAATGGGGACCAAATCATGGAGCCAAACCATGCCGCGCCGCGAAATGACTAATCCCCAAACCCTGATGACAAAAGAAGCCCAAAGTTCGCATGAGCAACCTGGATGACGCATTGGTTGTAGGTCATTTGAAATCCTATGGTCCTTATGGTTTAGGAATGAGTCATTCCATCAAGACGTGCCATTCACGGGGACAGTCTCCGGCCGCGGGTTGGCGCCAAAGACAACCCGCATCGCTAATTCCAATGAGTTTTGTTTTGGCAATCGGGCCATTCGCGGATTAACTAGAAGGCATGCAAGCTGCGCTCGATTATTTGAAACGCAACCAGGCCCGCTTCCTGGCGGAATTATGCGATTACCTGCGCTTTCCCAGCGTGTCCGCCCAGCCCCAACATAAAAAGGATTTGCGCGCCTGCGCGGAATGGCTCGTGAACCACGCCCGCCACATTGGCCTCGATGCGCGCCTGTGTCCCACCGCCGGACATCCCATCGTCGTTGCCAAAACGCCCCGCGCCAAAGGATCGCGCAAGCCGCATTTCATGATTTACGGCCATTACGACGTCCAGCCGCCGGAGCCGCTCGATTTGTGGAAATCGCCGCCGTTCGCGCCACGCATCCAGGGCCGCTCGATTTATGCCCGCGGCTCGACTGACAACAAAGGGCAGAACTTCGCGCATTTCAAGGCTGTCGAAGCCTATCTCAAAACCGGTACTCCCCTGCCCTGCGACCTTACGTTCGTCATCGAAGGCGAGGAGGAGGTCGGCAGCAAGAACCTCGCGAAATTTCTCAAATCCCATCGGCCGGAACTGGCCTGCGATGCCGTCGTCGTCTCGGACACCGGCATGCCCAGCCCGAAACATCCCGCGCTCACCTATTCCCTGCGCGGCATCATTGCCTTCGAAATCACGCTGCGCGGCCCGTCGCGCGACCTGCATTCCGGCGTTTTTGGCGGTTCAGTGGAAAACCCGGCCATGGCGCTTGCCCACCTGCTCGCCCGGATCCGCGCCGCCAGCGGACGCGTGGCCATTCCCGGATTTTACGACGATGTGGCGCCGCTTTCCGCCTACGAGCGGAAACAGTTTACCCGTTTCCCCCTCAAAGACCGCGAGCTGGAAAAACTGCTTGGCGTGAAAAAGCTGTTCGGAGAACGCGGCTTCACCCCCACCGAACAGCGCAGCGCGCGCCCGACGTTCGAAATCAACGGCCTGACCAGCGGCTACCAGGGCCAGGGCAGCAAGACAATTGTCCCGGCGTGGGCGCGGGCAAAAATCACCTGCCGCCTCGTGCCCAACCAGCGGCCGGCGCGCATCCGTAAGATCGTGTGCGATTACCTCACCAGAATCTGCCCGCCCACGGTGCGGCTGGAAATCGAGGCCGGCCACGGTGCGGAGGCGTATCTGGTGTCGCCGCAGAGCCGCGAGGCGCAGGCGGCCTTGCGCGCGCTCCGGGCCGCGTTCGGCTGCGCGCCGGTTTTGATGCGCGAAGGCGGCTCGATTCCCATCGTCAATGACTTCAAAAAAATCCTCGGCGCGGATTCGTTGCTGCTGGGCCTGGGATTGCCGGATGACAACGCGCATTCGCCCAACGAAAAGTTCAACCTCGACTGTTTCGCCAAAGGGCAGGCCATGAGCGCACACCTCTGGCGGGAATTGAGCCGGGGTTGAAAGCGGCCATTGCCGGAAACATTCGACATTTAGAGCGGTTTCAAAAATACTGTAGCCGGAGCGCGGCGTTCACGCCGCTTCGATGTCGCCGGACCAATCCATGTTGAAGCGGACTGAAGCCCGTGCTCCACTCGCGGTGTGGGTATCGAAATGGCTACAGTTCTAATTAAACCGCTCTAACGTCGAATGCTGTCACGTTTCCCTGCCATTTGGGCGTTCGGAGTTGAATGTTCGATGTTTCGATGGTGCTGCTTTTTGGTGGCGCGAGGCTGCCGATCCCGCAATGCGGAACGACGACGCTCGCCACACCAAAGCTGCAAAACGTGTCACTACCGATGGTTCCATTATCAGCCCGCATCACGAATCGAGCTGGTATTCCCGTAACACGCGCACGGTATCCGCGGAGGCGCACCAATCCCCCCAGATCAATTGCAACGATTGGAAGCGGGTTTCACCGAAATCGGTTTCCCGGCGAGCCTGGAGATAATCAAACAGCCGCCTCCAGTCCGCCTCCGGAGATGAAAAACGCATCACCGTCAGGTGCGCCGCGGCGATTTTGTAGCGGCGATCCAGATTGTCGCCAACGCCATGATCCCGCAGCGCTTTTCGCAAATCATCGCGGAGCTGCGCCAGGATATTGCCTTGGGGAAATCCTTGAACCAGGACCGCCTCCGGTGAAGCGGTCACACCGCGGAATTTCAGCGCAAAGGCGCGGCCGCGCTTTAAAACTCCATCCAGGGCCGCCTCGCAGGCCGGCAACCGATCGATTTCCTTGCGCCAGGATTCCGAGCCGGGAATGACCGCCAGCACCGTCACATGCAATTCCGCCGGCTGATAAAAATACTGGCCGGGGCAGATGGCCGCGGCCTCGCGCAAGAATGCTTCCACCCGCTTTCGCACGCCGGTGTCCGGCCGCGCCACCAACGTGGCTCCGCGCCGGGGATCGCCGGTTCCTTTCCGCAAAAGCGGGTCCATCCGCAACCCGCCCGACTCCACCGCCGCGGTCGTTTTGCTCCAAAGCTGCTCGTAGATCTTTTGCGCTTCGGTCAACTCGCCGTCCATGACTGGATTTCCTCCCTCAGCCGTTCCAGTGGCAGGCCGACGACGTTGCTGTAAGAGCCGGAAATTTCCGCAACGATCATCCCCCCGTGCTCCTGGATGGCATAGGCGCCCGCCTTGTCCAGGGGATTCATCCTCGACAGATAATCGCGGATGTGTCCGGCATCCAGTGGATGAAACGTCACATCCGTGCTCGCGGCAAACAAGCGTTCCCGGTGCGCGCGCAGATGAATCAAACTGATGCCCGTGACGACCTGGTGCATCCGGCCCTGCAGCCGCGTCAACATCCGCGCCGCGTCGGCGAGGCTGGCGGGCTTGCCCAGGATTTCACCATTCAAAAACACCAGCGTGTCGGCGCCCAGCACAATCGCATCGGGATGTTTTTTGGCGACCACGCGCGCCTTGCGATGGGCGTTGAGCTGGCAGACCTCAAACGGCGACAAATGCTCGTCCAAAATCTCCGTCGCGGCACTGGGAATGACCTGGAATTCCGATGTCAGCTGCCGCAACAGTTCCGCGCGTCGCGGCGAGGCCGAGGCAAGAATGATCGGCGGTCGTTTCATGGTGCCAGTCTAAGCTTTATCCGCCGGGGTGTCGAGGGGTGACGCAGGGCTGGAGTTCTATACGTTATCGTGGCTGCTTAACCGCGAGAAACGATTGAATCGTTAAGAGCGTGGATGACCTGAGACATGAATTCTTTGTCCCCACTCTGATAAGCCGTGACCTCACCGCCAGCCGTTGTCAATACTACTTCATATTTTGGCTTCTCTCGAAAAAACAACCAAACTCCCAGAGCAATGATCAAAATTCCAAAAAATATAAAAATCGAGACAGCAAGCCCGCCAATTGCCAAAATTATGCCAAGTAACATCACGGCAATGCTAGTGATGTGGCTCGCTGGGGTCTCGACACCCTGAACCGATGTAATGCCACTTATTGCGAATGTTTGAGCGCCGACGATAAGTCGAGCATTCGTGACCGTGATGTCTCCGCTTTGAAAGAACGTTGTCTCGGTAGCCATACTCAAGATGAAACCGGACCAGCGAATCTCAATCAAGGATTATGAATGCCCCTTCGCAATTATCGGCGTGCTTTGGGACAGAAAATGCGTTACTCCATCCGGAACGCTTGATAACTCTTACATGACCGACCCCCAATGGAACGACCTGCTCGCCGTCCTGCGCGGCGAGGTGCTGCGCCCGCGCCCGGTGGGATTCATCATCGACTGCCCCTGGCTGCCCGGCTGGTGCGGGAAGGACATTGCGGATTACCTCTCCAGCGAGACACTCTGGTTCGAGGCGAACCGCAAGGCCATTGAAACGTTTCCCGACGTCTGGTTTTTGCCGGGATTCTGGTCCGAGTTCGGCATGTGCACCGAACCGTCCGCGTTTGGCAGCCGCTGCGCCTTCCCGCGAAACGAATTCCCGTTCGCCGACAAGATCATCGCCGAGGTGGGGCAGATTGCCGATCTCAAGGTCCCCGATCCGGCCACCGACGGTCTGCTGCCGTTCATGCTCAACCGCCTGCGCTGGGCGCAGCCGCGCATCGAAGACCTCGGCCACAAAATCCGCTTCTCCGTCTCGCGCGGGCCGCTGAACGTGGCCACGTTCCTGATGGGTACGACCGAATTCCTGATGGCGCTGAAGACCGACCCGCAGCCGGTCCACCGCCTCCTGCGGGTCGTCACCGATTTTCTCAAGCAATGGCACGCGCTCCAGCGCGGGACGTTTCCGACCATTGACGGCATGCTGATGCTCGACGACATCGTCGGTTTCATGGGCGAAAATGATTTCGTCGAATTCGGCCTGCCTTATTTGCGCGAATTATACGACGTGAAGGTGGCGGTGAAATTTTTCCACAATGACGCGCCGTGCGCCAAATCCATCAAGTATTATCCCGACCTCGGCATCAACCTTTACAATCCCGGCGTGCAGACCCCGCTCACCGGGATGCGGCAGCTTTCCGGCAATCGGCTCACCATCCTCGGCAACATCCCGCCGCGCGACGTGCTGGCGCAGGGCGCCCCCGACGATGTGCGCGCGGCCGTGAAGAAACTGCTGGCGGAAGCCGGGGACCCTTCGCGGCTGATCCTCTCTTGCGGCGGCGGCGTTCCGCCCGGGGTGACCACCGCCAATCTCCGGGCCTTCGTGCAGGCGGCGCGGGAATAGCCGCTTTGAGTGCGGGAACCAGGGCAGCATCCCGGCACGTCGGAGTTCACGCCTCAGCGTGCTCGGGGCATCAGCTGAAGCTTGAACTCCAACCTGAACGCAGCGAGGCGCTGCCTGACGTTCTCACCCCATGAACAACCAGTTCCGACGATGATCGATGAGAACGCTGGATCCGCAATTTGAAGCGTGCGCCGCGCTGCGAAATCCGGTAATCCGTTGTCGTGCAGACCGACCGCCACATCGCCAATATTGCGCTCATCGGATTCATGGGCACGGGCAAATCGTCCGTGGGCCATCTCGTCGCCGAACAGCTACATTTCGATTATCTCGACACCGATGAAATCATCCAGGCGCGAGCCGATCGTACCATCACGGAAATCTTTGTCGCCGATGGAGAACCGGCGTTTCGCCAATTGGAATCGGAGCTCGTGGGAGAACTCGCGGCCCGAACTAAAACCGTCATTGCCACCGGCGGCGGCTTGCCGGTCAACCCCGCCAATCTTGGCAGCCTCAAGCGGCACGCCCTGGTCGTCTGCCTCTGGGCCTCGCCGGAAAAAATCTGGGAACGGGTGAAAAATCAGACCCACCGACCCCTGCTCCATGATCCCGACCCGCAGAAGAAAATCCGCGAGATGCTGGCCGCGCGCGAACCCTTCTACAAACAGGCGGATGTGCTGTTGAACACGGAGTTGCGCTCCGTCCGCGAGGTGGCGCAGCAGGTGGTGCATCAATTCCGGCTCGAAGCCTCCGACCGGTGATGAAAGCAGCCATCCGACAACGGGCGCTGGAGTTGGGATTTGACGACTGCCGATTCACGACCGCCGCGGCTCCGTCCAGCAAGGGCAGGTTCCAAAACTGGCTGGCCTCAGGCCGGCACGGTGAAATGGCGTGGCTCGACCGCAATGCCCTGAAGCGGATTGACCCGCAACGTGTGCTCACGGGAGCAAGGAGCATTATCATGCTTGCCGTGAGCTACGCGGAGGGCGACGCGAATCGGACGCTGGCGACATCTTGTCACGCGTCACCCGTCACGCGTCACGCTGCCGTCGCCCGCTACGCCCGGTTCGCCGATTACCACGACGTCCTTGCCGAACGATTGAAGGATCTGGTGACATTGTTGAATCAGCTTGGCGGCGGGGAAACTCGTTCGTTGTGGTATGTGGACACCGGACCCCTGCTGGAGCGGGATCTGGCCCAGCGCGCCGGGCTTGGTTTCGCCGGCAAACACACCAACCTTATCAGCCGGCGCTTCGGCAACTGGATTCTGCTGGCGGAGATCCTTACTACGCTGGAACTGGAGCCGGACGCGGCGGGAAAAAATCATTGCGGCAACTGCGTGCGCTGCCTCGAGACCTGCCCCACGCGCGCGATCACCGCGCCGTTCCAGCTCGACGCCCGGCGGTGCATTTCCTACCTCACCATCGAGCTGAAAGGTTCCATCCCGTTGGAACTGCGCCCGGCCATCGGCAACCGTATCTTCGGCTGCGATGATTGCCTGGCGGTGTGTCCGTGGAACCGGTTCGCTCGCGAAGGGAAAATGATGAAGGAACATGCCCGCCCGGAACTGGCGGCACCGGACCTGGTGGAGTGGCTGCAACTGGATGAGGCCGGTTTCAAATCGCGATTCTCCGGCACGCCGATCTTGCGGACGAAACGCCGCGGCCTGCTGCGGAATGTCTGCGTGGCCCTGGGCAATGTCGGTGACAAAACCTCACTGCCCGTCTTGCAGATGGCCGCCGGCGATGCCGAGCCCTTGATTGCCGAGCACGCCCGCTGGGCAATCGAACGGATTCAAAGCAAGCAGTGACGATTGCCAATTCAGCCTTTGAGCAGCACTACAAAACTTTGTCGCTTATGCGACAAAGTTTTGTAAACACGGATGGACCTTGATTTGCTGGCGGTTCACTCCAGCAGCAATTTCCACGGCCGGAGGTCGGGGTTTCAGGGGTGCCCGACCCTCGAGAACTGCGTAAAGCATGATGGCGTCCTGTCGGTGGATAACCCGGAATTGACTTCTTTCCCGGGCGGAATAAGTTCGCAGCGTCACCGTTTTGACAGCTGATGGGCGGGCACCTGTGGCGCTTTGGGTGGGACTTCATGGGCCGGCCATCAGTTGAAATGAAGAATGGAACCACCAGGGAAGTCATTATGGCCAGCGAATTCCACAAATCTGCTTCCAAGAACGGGGTATCCGTCACCGCTTACCGCGGCGATGGTTCCACCCTGCTCGCCTTCGACCTTGACCCGCATCTGGTCACTGACCTCTTTGCCGGCTTCGCCGTCCAGGCCACCGCGCCCGACGGCACGAAGGAATGGCTCATGAACCGTCTGAATTTTGACACCGGCTTGAACTCCGGCTCCACGCCCGGGGAACGCCAGAAGAACTGGACCAACTCCGATGCCGCCCCATTCCAGAAATTCCGGTGGCAGCATTTTCCCGCCAACCCGCTGCCGGGAACCTACACCTACGAAGTCACCCCGATGTTTTTCGCCTCCAAACAATCCTCCGTGCCCAAACCCGGCCCCGTCTCCGTTCCGGTCTCCATTGACCTGATTCCCACGGATTATGCGAAGCTGCGAATCGGCTTCACCCGCAGTTACGTTTCCTCCCAGGCCTATTTCGAGCGATTCCACAACGCGGACCTCCGGCAATTGCCCAATACGCTCGACTTCTCCACCGCCAAATTCAAGGCTCAATACGATTTCCTCGGTTACACCGCCCGGAAACTCCTGTTCGATTTTCTGGACGAAGCCGGCCAGCCTGGCGTGCGGCTCGATGTATTTGCCTATGACTTTGACGAACCGGACGTGCTTAAGGCGTTGATCGCCCTGGGCTCCCGCTTGCGCATCTGGCTGGATGACGCTCCATTGCACAACGCGCAGGCCAGCTATGATGCGGAACAGAAGGCCCTGCAAAATCCGGATCCCAAAAAACGTCCCAAGAACCCAAAAACCCTGCAGCAGTGGTATGACAACATCCTGGAGGAATCGGTTTATAAACGGCTGCTGGCTTCCGCTGGCAAGGCCAACGTCAAGCGTGGCCACTTCAGCCGCTTCGCCCACAACAAGGTCATGATTCTCCGCGATGCCCGGACCGGCCAGGCACTCAAGGTGCTCACCGGTTCCGCCAACTTTTCCATCCGCGGCCTTTACGTCCAGGCCAACAATATTCTGGTTTTCAACGACCCTGACACGGCCGGCTGGTATGGCCGGGTGTTCGATGAGGTCTGGAAGGAGAAAAATGCCGCCACGTCCGCAGCCGAGTTCGCCAAAACCGACTTGGTCAAGGACTGGACGCCGCGCGTGGATGCCGATGGTCTGCCGCCGTTTCAACTGTGCTTCTCGCCCCATCCCAAGCCAAAAACCGGAGACCTGTGTTCGTTGAGAAAGGTTGCCGAGGCGATTGACGGGGCTGGCAGTTCAGTCCTGTTCGCCGTCATGACCCTCAGTGGAGGCGGCTCCGTAATGGACCGGCTCAAGAAGGAACAGGCGAAGAACCCGGACCTTTTCTGGTATGGCGTGACGCAGTCCGTTGCCGAGGATCCGTCCGGGGGGGTTGCCGCCGAACATGTCACCGGCGTCACCATCAGCAAGCCCGATGGCAAGCGCGTGCTCGTGCCGTTTGCCTATCTTCACGACAACGTGCCCTCGCCGTTCAACGCCGAGGTCAACGGCGGTTCCGGGCAGGTCATCCACAACAAGTTTGCGGTGGTGGATTTCAACGGCCCCAATCCGGTCGTATTCACGGGTTCATCCAACTTGGCCGACGGCGGCGAGGAATCCAATGGTGACAATCTCATCGCCATTTACGACCGTTCCATCGCGGTTCTGTTCGGGGTGGAAGCCATCCGGCTGATTGATCACTATGGATTCCGCGCCGCGTTGCAGCAGGCTGGCCCGGCGCCCAAAGGCAAAAGTGCCCGGGCCAAATCGTCCGCCAAGTCCAAGCCCTTGAAACTGCAATCCCCGGCCGATCCCGGTCCGCGCTGGTGGGAGCCGTATTACAAAAAAGACGAGGCCAAGTTCAACGAACGCATCCTGTTCATCAAATAATCATCTATCTTGTCGGATGATGTTATTCCGGCATGGTCTTCAACTGCTCGCTGGTCAGGGGTTGGGGGCGGCCGCCCAATGAGGCGCGGTTGGTTTTTACATTGTCGGCGTTGACTTCGCCGGCCTGGTTGCCCCAGGCGCTGCGGATGTAGGTCAGCACGGCGGCCAGGTCGGCATCGGACAACGCGGCGCCCATCGGCGCCATGGCCATGTTCCAACCCTTGCCACCCACCTGCATCGAACCGTTCAGGCCGGCCAGCGGTATGCGGGTCAGGCGATCGGATCCTTTCGCGATGACCCATTCGGAGCCGGCCAGCGGGGGCGCCTGGCCGGGCTTGCCGAGGCCGTCGGTGCCGTGGCAGATGCCGCAAACCGTGTCATAAACCTGCTTGCCATGCGCCGCGGCCGCCGCCCCGCCCGACTGGGGCTGGGCTGCTTCCAGCTGTGCCGTTGTTCCATAAGGAGGATAAACCTGCTTGTTGAACCAGCCGCCGTGGCGGTCGAAGTATACCGCCCCGAGAAACATCAGCAGGAATGTGACCATGATAATCCAGATCGGCATGCTCGAACGCGCCGCCGACGGTTCAGCATCGGGGTTTTGCAGGCAACCGGCTTTTGCTTCGTCACTCATGGGTCAGGGTGATATGGGTGCGCTGTACAGCGGCGCATTGGCGCGCAGGCTCAACAAATACGCCGCCAGCTGTTTCGCTTCCTCGGTCGGCACGACTTCATAACCGGCGGACAGCGCGTACTCCTTCGGAAACCGGAGCGCATCCGGCGAGGGCGCGGCGCCCAGCTTACGGAGTTCAAAAAGATAGCGGAACGGCGGCATGGTCGAGCCTTGCACCACGCCTGACGGCGCGTAAAGATGGGTCAGCTGCCAGTTCGCGTCCGGTTCGCGCACGCCGATGTTCGCCAGGTCCGGCCCGGCGCGGAGATTGCCCAACAGCACCGGTTCGTCGTAGAGATAATCCTCGGCCACGCTCTGGCGCCTCCCCCACCCGCGCGCAATATCCGGCCCGGTCGCCCCGATGTGAACCTCCACTTTGCCGCCGACGGCGCTGATTTTGTCCGCTATGTTGCCGGCTTCTTCCCGGGAAAGGTGCCCCAAAATGATGTTGGGCAGATGGTCGGTGCTGAATTCATGGGCCCGCGGAATGACGTTTGAAATCACGTTGACCACCGCTGCCGGGTTTTTCCCAATGTCGGTCAAAACCACTTCACAGGCGACGCCTTCCTGCCGGACCTGTTCGGTATGGCAGGCGGCGCAGCCATTGGCCCGATAAACCTGCAATCCGAGCGTGGCGTCGCCGGTGCGCTGGAGGGGATAGGTGTCTGTGGAATTGAGGATCGTGGTTTCCTTGGCGCCGCCAAGCTGGAGTTCCGGCGCGAGCACGAAGCCACACCAGGATCCGCCGAGGGCAATGAACGACACGAGAAAAATCAGCAGGCCGTTTTTCATGGCTTCACCTCAGCGGGTTCAAAGGCGGCCTTCACCGCCACCAGCGCCGGTTTGAGCAGCGACATTTTCCAGGCGAACGTCAGCCCCAGGATATTCAGCGCGAACAGGAGGTTGCCCAGCAGAATCAGCAGCAGGCCGGCGGTGCTGGCGCGCAGGAACGGCAGCATGGCCCGGGTCGCATCCAGGAAGGCGATCGCCGGCTGATTGAGTTTTGCCCCCTGAACCAGCCCGCCGATGGCCAGCGGAATGACGAACAGCAACACCCCAATCATCGAAATCCAGAACTGGAGACGGGCCAGCTTCGGGAACGGCCATTCCATCCCGACGACGCGCGGCAGCAGATGATAAATCGCCCCGAACATGGTCATGGCGAAGAAGCCGTAGAGTTGCAGCTGCGTCTGGGCCGGGCCGAACCAGGTGAGCCCCATCACCCGGCTGTAATCCGGGCATGCCATCGCAATGAGCATCAGCGACGAGAGCAGGAATGAGGCGAGGCCGAACCGGATGAAACAATACGGTCCGCCCGGGGCGGCAGATCTTGCTCCGCCCCACACGGTTTGCAGCAGGATGATGCCGACGACGAGCACGGGCACCAGGGTCAGCAGGGCGGCATAGGTACTGACGGTCGGCAGCCAGGCCGGCACGGGCGCACCGGGTGGAATGCCGCACCACGTGCCGAATAGGACCAGCATCCAGAATGCGTACAGCGCGAGGTAGTAGCTTTGCAGCGGACGTCCGGCGAATTTCGGCAGGAAATAAAAGGCGGTACCGATGCCGACCAGGGCCAGCCACATGAAGACCAGATTATTGGCGAACCACCAGCCAATGATGGCCTGCACCACGCCGCGTACCGGACAGCCCACCAGAAAAAGATTCGCCGTCGAATAGATCCACGGGTACCAGAATAGTGCGGCGACCAGAAACCAGTGGGACGGAAACAGCGCGCGTTCGCGGCGGGCGGCAAAATTCATCATCGCCCACAGCGCCAGCAACAGATAGGCAAAGAATAGAATCACGGAGCCGGCGCGGGGGAATTCGAGCCACGGGAAACCGGTGCTGTCGCCGCCCAAAACGGAAGCCAGGCCGATAAGCACGCCGAGATGCCAGAGATTGGCCGCCACGACCGGCACCAGGGCGCCGCGGATCGGGGCCTGGCCGAGACGTGCGAATAGCCACAGCACGACGCCCAATCCCGCCGGAAGGCAGAAGCCGTAAAGCAAGGCGTCGTCGGCCGCCGGTTGGACCCGGCCATAGGTCAGCACCGGGCAGCCGGCCAGGAAATCGGGCGCATGAAATTTGATCGAGGCAATCAATGCCAGCCCGGAGCCGAGGACAAGCCATAGCGCGGCCCCGCCGAAGAGCGCGAGCAACGGCAGGTGCAGGGAGGCGTCAACCCTCGGGTCCGGGGCCCCGACTTTGGCTTCCGTAGTATTCATTTCGTTCACGGTCATTCAAAAGCTCCGTTGGCTGGGGCTGGGGGTGCCGGGGCAGCCGCTTTTTCGGCGCGCGCAGTCAGGTTTGACCGGGCGGCGGCAGGATCCCGCCATTCGCGTTCGGTCATTTGCATCGCCACCTCAATCGGCAGGCGCACGAGACCGCGGCTCTTATCAATCCATCCGGGATGAGCCAGCGCCTGGATTTCCGCGGCCCGGATATCGGCCAGGGCCTTGATCCGGACCGCGGCGCGGTCGGCGTCAATGACCGGGACCGGCGTGGACCATTCCAACCTGGCCACGATGGCGGCAAACAGAAAACAGGCGGCGAAGAAGGCGACGCCGACAGGCCAGACAGTGCGTTGGCGGTTCATGGCTGACCTCCGGTGATTGGGGCGGCGCCAGGGATGGCGTGCGCCGCGGGGTAATGGATGCCCATGGATTCAAGCAGGCGCGGGTCCTTTTGCGGGAACGGCGCGTGCCGGTTGAAATTTTTCAGGAAGGCCCAGCCAAGAAACCCGCCCATGAACGCGAGGCAGCCCAGTTGCAGCCAGATCCACTTGAACGGATAGCGGTCCGGATGCGCCGTCGGCAGGATATTGAACGACAGGTCCAGGAAATTCATCGCCAGGGCCCACGCGCAGACCGGGAGCATGATTTTGAAATCGGTCTTGGCCTTCACCGGCAGCAGCACAAAGAACGGCAGCAGGAAATGACCGAAGATCAGGAGCAGGCTCACCCACCACCACGAACCCTGTTCACGGATGAGGTACCAGAAGGTTTCCGTGGGGGTGTTCGCGTTCCAGATGACGAAATATTGGGCGAACTCGATGTAAGCCTGAAAGATGGTGAACGCAAAGAACAGCAGGCCCAGGAAATAAAACTGGTGGTTGTGCAACACCCGGTCAAGGATGCGCTGGCGTTGCAGGAGCACGGTGAGGAGATAAACCGCCGCGAGCGCCGCCCAGGCGCAGCTGGCGAAAAAGTAAACGCCGTAAATCGCCGAGAACCATTGGTATTGCACCGCCTGCATCCAGAGCACGCCGGCGAAGGTCAGCGTCAGCGCAAAGGCGACAATCCCCCACCCTGAGTGGAACCGCATCCGTTGCGTGCAAAACGCCACGCCGGTTTCATCCTGCTTGAGCGACCAGTAACGCAGCCGGGACGAGAGCAGCCACCAGATGCCGAAGAAGACGGCGGACACCGCCCAAAAGCCCGGCTGGGTGAATACCGGCATCCGGGCATTCAATGAAGTGTTCCCCTGCGGGTCGGCGACGGTCATCCAGGAATAGATATGTTTGCCAAAGAGTGCGACCGGCACGAACAGGATCGCCAGCCACGGGAAGAGCAGCGCTCCGAGATGTTCGCAAACGCGGCGCGTGGCTACCGACCAGCCGGCATCGCTCAAATGATGGGCCATCACCAGGAAGAGCGCGCCCAGCGCGATGCACAGGAAGAACATGAACGCCAACAGCCACGAAAAACCGAATTCCGTCGGACTCATCCTGGCGCCAATCGCCGCCAGCACCCCGCCAACGATCATCAGGCTGGCGGGCGCCTTCCGCCAGCCGGACAAATCCAGCGGCGGCGGCAACGGGTTTGAATCGTTGAATGAACTCATGATTATTTCTTGAACGCGGCCTGCTGGTCCGGCGGCAGATCATCCACCGAACCCAGCTGGCTCAGCTGCAACGCGCGCAGATAGGCGATGACCGCCCAGCGGTCCGCCACCGGCAGGATCGGGCCAGCCGCGCCCATGGTGCCCTTGCCGTGCGTGACTGTGTTAAAAATTTCGCCATCGGCCATTGCCACGATGCGCTTGTCCTGCAAATTGGCCACCGTCGGCATTGCCCCGATTCTTTTAACAATGCCGTTGCCATCGCCGAGCGCGCCGTGGCAGGGCGCGCAATAAATGTCGAACCGCTCGCGCCCGCGCTGGAGCAGCCGGTCCGTGACGGGCAGCGGGTTGGTCTCGATAAAATTCGTGGTGCCGGAAACGCGCCCGGTGTTGACCGGCGCATCTTCAAATGCATAAACCTCTCCGCTGAGCGTCTGCAACGGTTCGCTGCGCGACACCGTGCCGGCGGGCGGCAACTGCGAGCTGAGGCCGTTCGGGAAAAAGGCGTTGGGCTGGGCCGGGCGCAATTTCAGCTGCCGGTCCATGTCCGGGAACACCTCGATGGGCGGTTTGCGCGACATCCGGCCTTGAAACCCGGCGATGCCGACGCCCGCGGCGGCGCCGACCATGACGATCAAAACAAAATAGAGGAAGTAGCGCATCAGGCTTCCACCAGTTCGATGTGCGTGCCGCCGATGGATTCCAGCAGCTTGCGGGTTGCGGTTTCGGAAAATATCGGGTCGTTCGCGCCGATGACGAGGAAGAATTTGTCGCGGGAGGCCAGCGCAAAGCGTTCCTGCTGCAGCAGCGGATGATGCAGCCGCGGCAGCCCGTTCAGGGCCAGCATGCCGACGAACGCGCCGACAGCGGCGCCCAGCACCATCATGATGTAGGACGGCACAAACGACATCGGCGGGCTGAACATGGGTTTGCCGCCGATAATCAGCGGATAGTCAAACGCGTTGCTGAACCAGATCAGGCCCATGGTTGCCACAAACGCGCCGCCGCCGAACGCCAGCGAGAACCAGCCGACGAGCGAATTCCGGTAGCCGGCCACCCGGTCAAGGCCGTGAATCGGGAACGGCGTGAACGCCTCCCAGCGGTGATAATCCGCCGCGCGGACTTTTTCCGCCGCCGACAGAATGGCCGCGGGCGAATCGAATTCCGCCATGAGACCGTAATATTTTGACGTCATGGCCGGCCTCCCTTCGAATGGACCGCGGGTGTCCCACCCGCAGCAGCCCGGAATACCGGATGAGCGCACAACATTACAGGGGTTTTGAGCGGTTGGACCTGCGGCGGCTGGGACAGCCGCGCCCCAGCCGTCGCGCCTTGTGGGACGGAACTCCGAACGCGACAAACGGACTTTGTCAGAAGCATTGTCATGGTTTGCCCCCTTTCGCGCCGCCCAAGGGATGATGCGGGTCGGCATGGGGCGAGGCGCCCTTGACCTCGGAAATGGCGATCAGCGGCAGGTATTTGATGAACAGCAGGTACATCATGAAAAAGGCGCCGAGCGTGCCGAGAAACGTGCCGACGTCCACCCAGGTCGGGTAATACGTGCCCCAGTTGGCGGGCAGGAAATCCTGGTACAGCGAACCAACGATGATGACGAAGCGTTCGAACCACATGCCGATGTTGATGCACACGCCGATGAAGAAGACGAGGGCCAGGTTTTGCCGGACGCGCTTGAGCCAGAGCAGCTGGGCGAGGCCCACGTTGACCAGGATCATGATCCAGCCGCCATACCAATACGTGTGGCCGAATAGCCGGTGGCCGAAGACCCAGCGTTCATAAGGATCGCCGCTGTACCAGGCGATGAAATATTCCATCAGGTAGATATAGGCGATGACCAGGCTGCTCAGGAGCGTGAGCTTGCAGATGCGGTCCATGTGCCGCGGCGTGATGATGTCCTCCAGATGGCACCATTTGCGCAACGGAATGAGCAGCACCAGCACCATGCCGAAGCCGCAATACACGGCACCCACAACGAAATACAGCGGGAAAATGGTCGCGTGCCAGCCGGCCAGCTGCGACGTGCAGAAGTCCAGGCCGACGATGGAGCTCACCGTGAACACGAGCAGCGTGCACAGGCCGGACAAGACCACATAGGCTTTTTCGTAATTGTGCCAGTGCAGCGACGAGCCGGTCCAGCCCATGGCCAGGAAGCCGTAAATCATTTTCTTCGCCCGCGTGGTGGCGCGGTCGCGCATCACGGCGAGGTCGGGGATCAATCCCATGTACCAGAACATGGTGGAAACCAGCAGGTAGGTGTTGACGGCAAACACATCCCACATGAGCGGGGACCGGAACTGAGGCCAGAGGGCGTTCGAATTGGGTATCGGGAACATGAACCAGGCGAACCACGCGCGCCCGATGTGAATGGCCGGGTAAAGACCCGCCATCATGACCGCGAACACCGTCATTGCTTCCGTGGCGCGGCCGATGGTGGTGCGCCAGTATTGCCGCGTCAGGAACAGCATCGCGGAGATGAGCGTGCCGGCATGCGCGACGCCGACCCACCATACGAAATTGATGATGTCCCAGCCCCAGGCCACCGGCTGGTTGTTGCCCCAGACGCCGACGCCGGTGGAAATCTGGTAAATCAGCATGCCGGGCAGCAATACGGTTGCGCCGAACACCGCCGGAATGAACAGAATCCACCACCAGAGCGGGGTCTTGCCTTCGGCAAACGCCGAGAGCTTGTCGGTCAGCCAGCCCAAGCCGCGGTTGTTCAGCACGATGGGCGCCCGCGCCAGCTCCGCCGGCGAGGCGAGGCTTTCCAAATTGGTGACGGTTTCAGCCATTAAATGGCTCCTTTCAAATCGTCGAAATTTCGCACATCTGATCCTGTCACTGTCCACGTTAACTCTTGAGTAGGGCAGGCGTCTCGCCTGCCCACATTGGCGATAGCGACTCTTTGCTCGCGCTGACGCGCTCGTTGGACAGGCGAGACGCCTGCCCTACTTTGAATGACAAAGGCAATCATCAGCTCTCTCCTTTCTTCTCGGCCTGGAGTTCGCCGCCGCGGTGTTCGTATTCCTCAAAGCTGTAGGGCCATTTGCGGTAGTCCGGCATGGCCGGGTTCGGATTGCGGATGCGCGCCAGATACGTCGTGCGCGGCTTCGTGAGCAGGTCGCCGAGCACGGAATAATTCCGCTGCTGCGCCTTGAGCTTCGATACCGTGCTGTCCGGGTCGCTGATGTCGCCGAACACAATCGCCTGCGCCGGGCAGGCCTGCTGGCAGGCGGTCTTGGGAGTGGTGCCCCTGGCTTCCGATAGCCGCACGTCGTCGGAAGCCCCGGCCTTGACCTTCTGCGCAATCTTCGCCTGCTCGATGCGCTGCGTGCAGTACGTGCATTTCTCCATGACGCCGCGCATGCGCACCGTCACGTCCGGGTTCTTGACCATCTTGATCAGGTCCCATTCGTCCTCTTCGCGCATGCCGCTGGCGTCGGGCGCCTTGAACCAGCTCAGCAGGTCCCACTTGCCGTCCGTCTTGTGCGTGAGCGGCGTCGGATAAAACGGCCCCTTGAGATCGGCCAGCGGGCGCTTGTTGAAATCGAGATAATTGAACCGGCGGACCTTGTACGGGCAGTTGTTCGAGCAGTACCGCGTGCCGATGCAGCGGTTGTACGCCATCACGTTCAGGCCTTCCTGGTCGTGGACGGTGGCGTTGACCGGGCAGACGTTCTCGCACGGGGCGGCTTCGCAATGATGGCACATCATCGGCTGGTTCACCGCCTGCACGTCGTCAATCCATTCGGCAAATTGCTGCTCGTCGTCCTTTTGAAACGAATCCGACCGCTTTTCCTTTGCCGGATCGGCGGTGTAATAGCGGTCGATGCGCAGCCAGTGCATTTCGCGGCCGCGCTGCACTTGGTCCTTGCCGACGATGGGAATGTTGTTCTCGCTCTGGCAGGCGAGCACGCACGTGCCGCAGCCGACGCAGGCGCTCAAATCCACCGTCATGCCCCACTGATGCAACGCCGTCTTCTTGGCCTCATCGAGCGGGTTGGGATACAGCGGCGCGACAATAGGCGGCTCGGTGCCGTGCATCTCCGTCGCAAAATCCGGATCCTTGGCAAACCCCTCGAGGTTCGCCTCGCGCACCGCCGGGCGGCCTTCCATGGACCAGTGATGCTGCGTGGTGGCGAGTTCCTGGGTTTCACCGGTCTTGCGCACCGTGGCGCCGGTCTCGATATATTTGCCGGAGAAAATCTTGTAGGCATTGAAGCCGACGCCGGTGCCGACCCGCCCTGCCCTTTCGCGACCGTAACCGAGCGCGAGCCCGAGCGAATAATCCGCCATGCCCGGCTGCGTCCAGATGGGACCTTTGACGCTCTTGCCGTTCAAGGTTATTTCGACGACGTCGCCGTTCTTAACGCCGAGTTCGCGCGCGGTCTTGCGGCTGACGAGCACGGCATTGCCCCAGGTCAGCTTGGTGATGGGATCGGGCAGTTCCTGCATCCAGCCGTTGTTTGCGTAACGGCCGTCGTCCATCTTCGCATCGCGATAGAAAATGACTTCGAGACCGGCAGCCGTGGGCTCAACGGATTTAACTTCCGGCAGGGTCGCGCCAAACTTCGCATCAACCGGCTTCGCTGCTGAATCTGCCAGATAGCCATTGAATAGAAATTTCTTCCAGTCCTCCTCGGAACCGGCAAACGTTGCGCGAACGATGTCGTGAGGATTGGTCTGCGATTCGCCGGCAATGCGCGCGAGAAGTTCCAGTTCCGTTATTCCATCGTACAGTGGTTGAATCAGCGGTTGGACGGGCACGCGCGTGCCATCACTGGCGGTGGCATCACCCCACGATTCCAGATAATGCGTCTGTGGGAAATTCCAGTCCGACTTTTCAGTCGTTTCGTCCTGGCAAAGGCCCAGGCGAACGATGGTTTTTGTTTTTGGTTTGGATGCCAGATCCGAGTTGTAAGCCGGATTGCCGCCGAGAATGACGAGGGCGTCAGTCGTGCTGCTGCCGAAGCTCTTTAACTCAGCGCCACTTGCTTCTGTGGTTGGAAGCAAAGAGATGGTGTTACCAATTGCACCAAGAGCAGAATTAATCGCGAACGCAAGCAAATGAACCTCAATCGGCTGGCGTTGGCCAGCGACAACTAACAAATTTCCCCGATTGGCAGACAAATCTGTCGCACACTCTTGAATCCACTTTGAATCCACTGCTTTAGGCAAAAGTATTGGAATATTGAGAAGACTAGCGTTAAACGCCAAACGTTGCGTAATTGCTTCGGCGATTTGTCCAATCGAATTTGCCGGAACGCGCAGCCGATGGTCGGCATTCATTCCGGTGAGCGTGAACAGCGACTCGACGGCGTAAAGCCGGCTCATCCCCTCGCCCGGCTTGCGCCCGGCAGCAAATTGGCGGATGTGATTGTGCGCGTCGTCCTCGCCGCCGAGAAAATCGCAATCCAACGACAGGATGACCTTTGCCTTGTGGAAATGGTAAACCGGCTTGACCGGCTGGCCGAACGCCTGCGTCGCCGCGCGCTGATGAATGCCTGAATCAATCGCGTCGTAGGTAAACCACTGTGACTTCGGGAATTTGCCAGCGATGAGTTTTTGGAGCCGCGCGCGCGATGGCGACGTGCTGTTTTCGGCCAGAAACGCCAGGCCCTCGCCTTGATTTGCGGTGAATTTCTTCGACAGCTCGTCCAGGAAACCCAGCGCCTCGTCGCGCGAAACGGGATTACCGGCCTTCGTGAACCGTTTGGCCCGATCCGGATCGTATAGGTCGAGAATGGAGGCCTGCGCGTAGCGGTCGGTGCCGCCGTTGCTGCCCGGAAATTTCGCGTTGCCCTCCAGCTTGATGGGCCGGCCTTCGTAGGATTTGGCCACGAGCGGAACCGCGCCGGTGCGCGTCGGCATGGCCGTTGCATAATATTCCGGCTCGCCGTAAACGTAACCCTCCGGCTGCTGGCCGAACGGCTCCAGCTTTTCCACCGGCCGGCGGCAGCCCGATCCCATCACGCCCAGGCCCGCCAGCGCGAACGACGCGGACATGATCTTGACGAAATGCCGGCGCGAGACGCCGTCCTCAAACTCGCTGGCGCCCTGCGGAAATTCGCGATGCAGCCATTCCTTGAACTCCGGCGTGTCGGACAGCTCATCCAGGCTGCGCCAGTAACGGCGGCCAGTAGGCGCCGAGGTAACGTGGCGAGCATCGCCGGAAGTTGGAGAATTGGGTTTCATTCAGTTAAACCACGAAAAAGCATCCCTGCAAAACTGTCGTCCGGTAGGGCGCGTCACTCCGTGCGCGCCGTGGACCGCGTTGGGAGCAGCGGCGGGCAGAGGACTGCCCGCCCAACTCAAGTCGCTCAAATATTTGGTGGTTCTTTTCATCGATGACACGCCGAGCAGCTTTGCAGCGACTCGATTTTCCAGTCTTGGACAAATTTTGCGCCATTGGTTTCCTGCATCAGCGCGGCCACGTCCGCGTTGGTGCTCCATTGCCAGCCCAGGTCGGTGACCTTGTCCGGCGGCCGGATGACCGCCGCCGGGTTGCGATGGCAGTCGAGGCAGAAACTCATGCTGAACGATTTGGCGTGACGGACTTCGTCCATCTGGTCGACGCGCCCGTGGCACTCGACGCAGCTGACGCCGCGGGCGACATGGACCTCGTGGTTGAAGTAGACGTAGTCGGGCACGATGTGCACCTGGACCCAGGGGATGGGTATATTATTGGTGGCGCTGGCGCGGACGATGGCCAGGCGCGGGTCGTCCTTGAGCACCAGGCTGTGGCAATTCATGCAGGTGGACGCAGCCGGGAGGCTGGAGAACCAGGATTTTTCAACGGTATTGTGGCAAAAGCGGCAATCCATCCCGAGCTGGCCCGCGTGAACCGTGTGGGAAAATGGCACCGGCTGGACCGGCTCGTAGCCGGCGCGCGTATATTTTGGCGTGCAATAGTAAGTGACACCCGCAGTCACCACGCCGCCAATCAGCGCCAGAGCGGCGCCAAGGGCCAACGGCAACCAGTTTGTCCATTTCGGGAAAATCGGTGACATCACGAATGGCCGGTCAGACAGCCAGTTTCCTCCGGTTGAAAATTATCTGATGCACTTTCATCGTTTAGAACCACGAATGAGTGATGTTAATTGGGCGAACGTTTCCTTCGCAAGAAAGTTTGTGAAAATTTTCACGTTATTGGGATGAGTTAAGCAGGCGGCGGACAAGATTAGGGCGACCCTGCGACGGCTCCGGAATCTTTATTCGCAACCTGATGGCTCGTCGTGGATTGCGCTGGTTTACAGCATTAAACGCCGATGCCACGGACCGTGGCTGTCCCCGCGCTCCGCCGATGCCGAAATCGATTCAGACAACCCATCCCACAGATGCGCCCGTTCCAATACTTAGTTTATTTTGCGGCTTTGCACCATCGCCCCTTTGCGCTAAACAACCATCCCATGAAATCATTTCTTCATGCCGCAACGGCCTGGCTGGCCGGTGTCGCCGTGGCTACCTTCGCCGCGGAAACCCCTGCCCCCGCGCCGACGGAGCCGCCGCACCCGGTCCGGCTGTCCGAGGTGCGCCTGCGCGATTGTTGCGTCTGGCCGGACACCGACGCCCAGACCTATTATCTGGTCAGTTCCACAAACCGGCGCGGACCCAGCGGCCGGCCGGCCGTGATTGAGTTCACCAGCAAGGACCTCGTGACCTGGGAAGGGCCCCGGGTGATCTTCGAGGTGCCGGATGGTTTTTGGGCGCAACGCGGCATCTGGGCGCCGGAGCTTCATGCTTGGCGCGGAAAATTTTATCTGTTCCTCACGTTCAATACGGATGACCCGTTCCCGGAACAATGGCGCAACTGGCTGCCACGGGTGAAACGCGGGTCGCAGATATTGGTGGCGGATTCACCGCTCGGGCCGTTCCAGCCGTTCACGAATCATTCCACCCTGCCGGTCGACATGATGACGCTGGACGGAACGTTATGGGTGGAGGACGGAGTCCCCTACATGGTCTTTTCCCATGAATGGGTGCAAATCACGGACGGGAGGATGGAATATATCCAGCTCAAGGACGATTTGTCCGCCACGGCAGGCGAACCGAAATGGATGTTTCAAGCCAGCGACGCGCCGTGGAGCAAGAAATCGGAGCAATACGGCTGTCACGTCACGGACGGCCCTTATCTTTACCGTTCCCAAAGCGGGAAGCTGATGATGGTGTGGTCCAGCGGGGGCGAGCACGGGTACACCACCGGCGTAGCCGTCTCAAAATCAGGCCGGCTTGCCGGCCCGTGGGAACAGCAACCGCAGCCGCTGTTCACCGCCGACGGCGGCCACCCCATGCTGTTTCGGCGCTTCGACGGACAATTGATGATGATTCTGCATCAACCCAATCACGCGCCGGACGAACGGGCGCAGCTTTTTGAAGTGGAGGATACGGGTGACACCATCCGCCTTAAAAACCGCTGATTTCTGCACCCCTTTCGGAAACCATGGCCGACGAATCATTCAAAGAATTTGTACTCGATCAGTTGAGCGCCTTGCCGGACGTGCGGGCCCGGGCGATGTTCGGCGCCCATGGATTGTATCAGGGTGAAGCGTTCTTTGCGATTCTGGATGAGGGACGGCTGTTCTTCAAAACCGACGCTGTCTCGCAGGCGGATTACGCTGCGCGCGGGATGGGGCCGTTCACTTACGAGTCCAGGGGTCGCGTGATGACGATGAGTTACCACGAAGTGCCGCCAGACGTGCTGGAAGATGCGTTCGAACTCGTTGTCTGGGCGCGACAAGCCATCCAGGTGGCAATCCAGAGCAGAAAATCGTCGAAATTGTCCCGAACCAAAGCCGCTCGTCGCAAGTCCGCCACACCATGACCGGCATCAACCCCTGCCCTTTCCGCTTGGCCAGGAATCTACTTTTTATAATAGCAGATATAGGCCACGTCGGCCGAAGCTTCGACATCAAAGGAGGCCTGGGCCGGGACCACGAAGAAGGTGCCTTTGGCAAAGGTCTGCCACGGGGCCCCGGGAAGCTTCGCTTTCAACGTGCCGGCGACGACGTGCATGTGTTCCTCCGAGTCGGTCTTGAAGGTGTATTTTCCCGGCTCAATTACGCCAGCTGTGGCATAGCCGTCCGGCGTGTCCAATCCCAGGCTCTGAACTTTTCCGTCGAAATAAGAACTGTGTTTCATTGGCGGACATCATTGCCGGTCCCGGCCGGTTTGGCAACCCGGCCGGCGGCGGGATGGTGTTTTGATTTAAGGAGCGCGGCATTTATGCCGCTTCATCGTCCGTTGCCATTTGTATAGTGAAGCGGGCTGAAGCCCGCGCTCCGAAACGAAACCGGATGATATCGGCAGCAAGCCGGGTCGCTACTGCATGGCGAAGAGGGTGCCGGACTGACACACGGTGTTGGTTCAAGACACCCCGGCACACCATCTTCGCATGCAGTGAAGCCGCTTCAGTTCGCCGTGATCTTGCCGACGAGCCCATCGCCTTCGCCGTTCGGCCCGGCGCTGAAGAACAGGGTCGGAACATTCTTCCTATTCACCTTGGTGGTGCCGAAATCCAGGGCCCAAAGTCCATCAATGACCAAGGGAGCTTCCTCGGAGTCCGTCAGGGTCCCGAGCAATGCGCCAGTCTTGATGTTGAAGGCGTTGATGCGGCCGTCGCCAAAATTACCGACGAGGAGCGCGCCCTTGAAAGCGCCGAAGCCTGCCGGCACCTTGGCAATGCCCCACGGGGAATTGAGCACGCCGTGCGAGACGAGCCGGCGCAGGAACCGGCCATTGGCATTGAACACGTCCACGAAACCATTGCCGGGGCCGGCCTCGTCATCCTCGAAGTCCGGCGCCAGCCGCTTGGCAAAGGTCACATAAAGCAGGCCGTCGATGGCCGCCACATTGAACGGCGCGAATCCCGGGTCAACATGCGAATCGGTGAACGCCCCGAGCCAGTTCCATCTGGCGTCATAGACATCAATGACGCCGCCCTTAAAGTCGGCGGCAAACAACCGGCCGCCAATCATGGCAACCCCCTTGTAGACGGCGTCAAAATCCGAATTGTCCACGGCCACAATCGCGGTGGGGTCGGCAAAGTTCTCGTTCCAGCCGAGAATGGTGCCCTCCTCGGTGACGAAAATGAGGGTGCTGGAACGCGTCATCTGGCCGTCGGAAACCTTGAAGCCGCCGCTGTGATTCCAGACCATTCCGCTGGGGGCCGAATTCACGGCGAGATAGCCGCCGTCCGGGGTTCCATCCGTCCCGTACATTCCGGCAATGCTGTTTTCATTGGCCACGACGACGAGTGTATCTTTGGACAGGATGGTCATGCCCCAGGCATTCACGAGGTTGGTGTCGGTGTTGGCGGCCGCGCCCGGAATATCGGACACGAGGTTGCTCACCGACCAGCTCTGGGCCTGAAGGCCGGTCGGGCTGAAGCCGGCCAGCAGGGTGAACAAGATGGCGCCGAGGCCGGAAAACCGCCGGAGGCCGTGTTTCGATTGACGAATGTTTGCGATCATTGGATGTCTTTCTCCTTTTCGATTTGATTTCTTTGAAAGCACATTGGCGCAATCGAAACCCGCCGCGCGGATTTTGCCGCCGTTACTTCCTTCATTGAAATTGAGAGGCTGGAGCGGCGGATTTGTTCCACTCAATACAAAGTTTCATCCTTTTGGGAACGTATTTTGACGGTTTTATCGTCGGGCCACTTCGTTCCCAGGAGTTTTGTGATTCCATCCTGCCGCCGAACATCGCCCCTGTGCGCCAGGCCGCCGGACCCGGCCGGATAAACGCGCCGACTGTCGGCCCCTCGACAATAATTTACCTCCCCGCTGCTTTTTTTGCTTTTCTTCTCCGCAGGCTGGAAGGATGATCGCGCCAGCATGAAACGGATTTTTGTTCTGTCCAGCCTCCTTTGCGCCGCCATCAGCGCGCGGGCTGATCTGGTGATGCAACAGCAAATTGACGCCCCGAAATACACCGGGGTGACTACCATGAAGGTGAAAGGCACCAAGGTCCGACTGGATTTGTATGCCGGAGAGCCACAGGCGGTGAGCACCATCATGGATTTGAGCACGGGTGAAACCATCACCCTGCTGCACAATCAGAAGATGTATTTAAAGACGCAAACCAAGCCGGCAAAGCCGGCGGGCACGGCGTCCAAAACGCCCGTGCCGCGCGCCACCGGCAAGACCCAAAAAGTGGGCAACTATGATACGGAGCTTTATACGTGGTCGAATGCCCGCGGCATCGCCGGGACGGCCTGGGTGGCCAAAAACTATCCGGATTTCGCCCGGATCAAGGCTGACCTTGCCACGTTGGACAAGACTGCCGGCGTGGAAAACGACACCAGTCCCGAGGTGGGCCTGCTGCCGGGAATGGTGGTGAGATCACAGGTTTCCGGCGGCGGTCAGACCCTCACGCTCGCCCTGATTTCGGCCAAGGAATCGCCGGTGGACGCCTCATCGTTCGGGATACCGCGCGACTACAAGGAAATGCCCAAGCTCAAACCGATCATCCCCCCGCCGGCCGCCCAAAGACCGCCTGGCAGCCCCACCCCAAAAACGCCAGCCGCTCCGCCGAAAACCACCACGCAAACGCCGTCCGGCTGGTAGGCGGCTGAAGCGATGCTGAATCGGCTTTGTAAGCCGGCGCAACTTGCCTATCCTCCGCGTGGATGCCCGTCCAAAACCGCATCATCAAGGTCCAGAAACGCAACCGGGCGCTGGTCCGCTTCGACGCCAGCCGCATTGGCAGGGCCATTCTGCGTGCCGCGGAATCCATCGGCGGCTTTCAGCAGGACCGGCTGCCGGGCGTCAACGAAGCCATTTTCACCGCCCACGGTTCGGACGACAACATTGCGGGTTTCCTGGCAGACACGGCCATCATCTGCCTCAATTCCGATCCGCACCACCTGATCTCAAATTTTCCGCCAACCATTGAGAGCATCCAGGACAAGGTGCTGCATGCGTTGCGCAGCCACGGTTTCCAGAACACTGCTGACGCCTATGAGTGCTATCGCTGGGGGCGGCACTGGCTCCGGGAAGGGGCGATTTCGCCGGAGAACTTTTCCGGCAACGGTTTCCCGCGCGAGCGAATGCAACAAATCCTCGATTGGAACCACCGCCAGGGAGTGGACACGGTGGCCGGCCTGAACGATGCGGTCCGCAGCGGGCGCATCCGGGAGGTCATCACCGCGTCGCTGGACGTTTACGAACGCTCCCTCGACGAGGCCGCGCAAAAGATCCTGGCCCGGCTCAACGCGGGCGGCGGTTTGCGGATGATCTGGATCAGCGGCCCCAGTTCGTCCGGCAAGACGACCACGACGGTCAAGTTGACGCAACGGCTGGAAGAACGGGGTCTGCGGTTTTTAATGCTCAATCTCGACGATTATTTCTGGTCGCTGGTCGAGCACCCGACCGACTGGATCAACGACCGGAATTACGAGACGCCCGAAGCGCTGGACATCCAGTTGTTGAACCGGCATCTCCAAGCGCTGCTCGACGGGCAGACGATTGAAAAGCCGGTCTACAATTTCAAGGAAGGCCGGCAGGCCGGCACCAAGCCGGTCCGGCTGGAGCCCGGCCAGATTCTGTTGCTGGATTGTCTGCACGGATTTTATCCGCCCATCACCGAGGGCATTGAGGCCGCCGCGCAATTCCACCTTTATATTGAAACGTTGAACATGTTGTACGAGGGCGACGGGAGCACCAAACGGCTCACACGCTTCACGGACGTGCGGCTCATCCGGCGCATGTTGCGGGACGCGCACCATCGCAACCATGGCGCGCTGCGCACGATTTTGCACTGGCATTATGTGCGTTACGGGGAGCTGTTCAGCATCATCCCGCTCATGGGGCTGGCCGACCAGGTCATCAACGGCGGGTTCCCCTTCGATCTGCCCGCGCTCAAGCCGTTCCTCGTCGGCCCGGGCGGGCTGCTGCCCCCGCCGGAGGATTTTGCGCCGTACACGGGCTTTCTCGACGCCCGCATCCGTTTCGACCGGGTGAAGGCGCTGCTCGAATCTGTGGAAGGTTTCACGGAAAAACAGGTGGCCACCGGAGACCTCATCCCGGGCGATGCGGTGATCCGGGAATTCATCGGCGGGAGCACCATCAGGATTCCGCACAACGAATAGCGAAACCCGTTTTCCCGGAATTGACTTTCCCCGGCTGGAAAGCCATGGTTTGACCATCATGACGACTCACGGCATGCAAAAGCGTGTTTAATTGCATATCGCCTGGGCGATGAACCGGCTCCTGTCCATTTGAACCATGAAAACGAGTATATATGCTGCCACCGCGGCGCTCTTGTGCCTGTCGAATCCATTCCTGTCTGCCGCCGCTGCCGGCGACGCCACGGTCGAACTCAAGGACCTGGTCACCCGGGTCAACGCCGACCTCCAGGCCGGGAAAAGAACGGAGGCCGAACTGGCGGATGATCTCAAACAATTCGACGTTTTGCTTGCCGAACACAAAGGCGAAAAGACGGAGGCCGTGGCCCAAATCCTATACATGCAGGCCATGCTGTATGCCGAAGCGCTGCACAACCCGGCGAAGGCCGAACAATTGATAAAACGACTCAAGAGCGATTTCCCGGACACCCATCTGGTTGCCAGCCTGCAGGAACAGGAGGAGAAGCAAAAGGCGGCACAAAAGATTCAGACCGGCCTAGTGGTGGGCGCCACCTTCCCCGATTTCAGCGAAAAGGACGTCAACGGCAAACCACTTTCCATTGCCAATTACAAAGGCAAGGTGGTGTTGCTGGATTTTTGGGCGACGTGGTGCGGACCATGCCGCGGCGAGATTCCCAATGTCGTGGCCACCTATGCCAAATATCACAGCCAGGGCTTTGAGGTTATCGGCATCAGCCTGGACCAGGACCGGCAAAAACTTTTGACCTACACCGGGCAGGAAGACATGACCTGGCCGCAATACTTTGACGGCCAGGGCTGGAGCAACAAGCTGGCCGCGAAATACGGGATTGAGGGCATTCCGGCAACTTTTCTCCTGGATGGCAACGCCAAAATCATCGGCAAGGATTTGCGTGGCGACGACCTGAGCCGGGCCGTGGCCAAGGCGCTGGCGGGCAAATAACCATTTCAAACCGCACACCGGGAACCGGCTTCAGGATGCCAAGAGAATTGGATTCATTTACACGACTCCTCATTGGCCTTCTCGCCTTCGGAGGCGGTTCCGGATTCGCGACGCCAACCACCAACCGCCCGCCGCCCGGTCCGCTGAGTCAAACGGCATCCGCTTCCGCCTTCACCAACCGGCAAGTCATCGAGACCTGGGGCTGGATCATCGCCCATGATAAAAACGCCGCCGGGATTGAGATCAACCAGGCTGAACTTGACGCGTTTTTACAGGGCTTCGCTGCCAATGCCCGGGGCCGGCCGGCTCCGTACGATCTGGACAAGATTTATTGGGACATTGAAGCCCTGGTCAAGACACGGCAGGAAAAGGTCGTTCGCGCCGTCGAGCGGAAAAACGAGGCCGAAGCGAAGACGTTCTTTGCCGGTTTGAAAAAGAACACGAACCTCTTCGACCTGCCCGATGGTGTCCGGTATGAAATCCTCAAGCCCGGGAACGGTCCGCAGCCAAAACCGCAGCAAACTGTTAACGTGCATTACCGGGGTCGCCTGACGGACGGAACCGAGTTTGCGCAGATGGGGCCGGTCGACATGGTGCTCGTGACCAACCGGAATGTCTGCCGCCGCTGGTTGGAAGCCCTGCAGAAACTCAAACTTGATGGCATCCTGCGGCTTTACGTTCCGCCGCCGCTTTCCCGGGCGGACGCCGCCCTCTTCGGCATTCAGCCGGGATCAGCCATGGTTTTTGAAATTGAACTGTTGGGCGTCCGGGACACGGCGCCGCAGGACCTTGCGGACAGCCTGGCGCCATTGCCGCCACCGCCACCGCCACCGCCGCCGTCCGGATTCACCGACCGGCAAATCATTGAAACCTGGGGCTGGGCGACCGCGGCGGAAACCCACGTGGCCAGATTCGCCCTGAACGAAGCGGAACTCGCCGCACTGTTGCCGGGGCTGGCCGCCGGCATCGAAGACCGCCCCGCCCCAAAAGACCTGGAAAAGCTCCAGCCGCAGGTGGAACAATTCGTCAACGACCACCTGGAACAAGCCCGGCAGGCATTCAAACAAGAACAGCTCGCCGACATGGAAAAACTATTTGCCGTATTAAAGACGGAAACCAACGTGGTGAAACTGCCCGACGGCCTCCGCTACGAAATCCTCACTCCCGGCCAGGGCCCTTTTCCAAAACCGGAACAGACGGTGAAGGTGAACTACACCGGCCGGCTGTTGAATGGCCGGGTGTTTGACAGCACCGCGTTCGGACCGCTGGACATCGATCTCGACAAGGTCATTCCCGGGTGGACGGAAGGCGTGCAAAGGATCAACGTCGGCGGAAAAATCAAACTCTACATCCCTCCGTCGCTCGGTTATGGGGACGAGGCCACCTCCGGTATCCCGCCGGATTCGACGTTGATCTTTGAGATCGAGCTGCTGGAAATCAAAAATGCGCCGTCAAACAAAGACGCACCCGCTGCCCCACCGGTTTTTCCGCCGCGCGACCGATGACTGTGGCAGTCATTGTGCGGCAGCCTGACCGTTCATACCCGCGATAATTTCGGCGATTTGCTGCCGGTCGGCAGGCTGGAGATCCTGGGTCTTCTCAAAATACTTCTGCGCGGCGGAAAAATCAGTCTGAACCCAGTTGCGCAAAATGTCCGCCAGCGCCGCCGAACGCAATTGATCGTCATCGATGCTCTCCGCCCAATTGACCGCCAGGTCGGGCTGGATGGTGTTCAAGGTGGCCACGGATTCCACCCCCTTGTCCAGATCCGGCCCGAAGTCGGCCGTGTGATCATTGATCCAGTTTGCCGCCGCCACGGGGTCCTCTCCCACCCAGCTCTGCAAGGCCTGACCCAGCATCAACCCGCGGTCGCCGCCCGCCGGCTGTTGCGACAGGAAATTGGCCAGCCCCGCCGGGTCCGCCGCCGCCCAACCGCCCACCACCCCGTGCAACGCCTCGTTTCTCGCGTCCGGATCCGCGATGGCCACCGCTGCGGCCGCCGCCTGGTCCGGCTGGAGTTCCGACCACTTCGACCAGGCCTCCGCCATCCAGATTGATCGCTGCGTGGCGCCCTCACCCTGGGTGGCGAGTTTCGCCGCCGCCTCGAAATTTCCCGCCTCGCACAGCGCGTCAATCAGGCGGGAGCCGTATCCCGCCGCGTTGCCCGGATCCTGCTGGCAAACCAGATTGCACAAGCGCACCGCCCCGCCGGGATCCACCGCCAAGGCTCCGGCAAACACCGAGGTCAGCGCCGCCTCACGGGCGCTGGGATTGGCCAAGGCCAGCGCCCAATTGGCTGCGTTGGTTGGCGACAGGCGCGACCAGCCGTGCAACGAAGCCTGCACCAGGGCATCCCGCAGTTTCAGATTGTTCTCGCCCTGGGCCAGGGCCATCGCCCGCTGCGGATCCGTGGCGGCCAGCTTCTCCAGCATCGCGGCCAGCGCCGCGTTGCGCGCCATGGTGCCGGGTTGGGCATGCAACCGCTGCCACTGGTTCTCATCCCACTCGGGCGGAACATTTGCCGGCCGGTTGGTTTGAAGGACGGCAACAGCCACGGCAGCTGGCGGCATAACCGGGGCATTCAGGCTGGGCCGAGAATCCATCGTCTTCGGGCCACCGCTGGCGACGAACAGCGACACGGAAAAGCGTCCGGCCAGAAAACATGTGGTGCCAAGGAGGATGGATCCGCCCAGCGTCAGGGCCAGCTGCCCACGCCGGGATGTAATGAATTCAGTTGTCACGGGTTCAAGGTATGAAACAAAAACCATGGGGACAAGGCAGGGCCCGGTCCCCATGGCTTGAAGCAAATGAAAGAATTATTACTGCATGGTGCAATTCGTGAGCGTGCAGTTGTTGAGGACATCCGCGTGCTTGTTGCTGTAGCTGTGACAGGTGGTCAGGTGGACGTTGCCGGTGTTGCCGTTCTGGGTGAAGCCGCAGCCGGTGGTGCCGCTGTTGTTATGGGAGATGCAACTGGTATAAACATGGGCATTATGGTCGCCGGAGGCGCCCATCTTGAAACCATTGCCGTTGCCCTGGGAGAGGCTGCCGTTGCTGTAAGCCTGGCAGCTGGTGAAGGTGACCGCGGCGCCGGCCTGCCACAGGTCCGAACCGTCGTCCGAATTGTTGTGCATGAGGCAGTTCTTGATCACGTTGCCGGTGCCGCTGCCGAATTTCACCGTGATGCCGTCGGCATTCTGGCCCGCGGTGGCGGTGTCAACGTTGTTGTAGCTCTGGCAGTACTGGATGGTGTTGTTGTTGGCGCCGCTGGCCTGGATCTGGATGCCGGTGTTTTTGTTGCCGGTGGCCACGCAGGAATTGATGATGCTGCCCGACGTGCCATAGATGTAGATGCCAACGCCATTCACGCCGGTGACGGTGAGCTGGTTGAGCCGGACATTGTTGCCGGGAACAAAGCCCGCCGAAGCTCCGTTGAAGTTGAACGTGGCCGGGCCGGTGACCGTGACGCCGCTCGGCACGTTGATCCGCACCGAAACGCTGTAGGTGCCCGAGACATTGACTGTCGTGCCGGACTTGGCGCCCTGGATGGTGGAAACAATATCCGCCCGGACCGCGACCGCGCTGACCGTAAGCAGGACCGCTGACAATGATACAACTAACTTGTTTTTATATGACATAACTGTCTTTCCTGTTGGTTTTGCTGCATTGGTTGTTTGGTTGTTTTCGTTTTTACCCCGCCTTAAGGGGCCGGGTAAAGGCCGGCAAGGATCTGCCTCGCCATCGTATCACCACGCCTGACCTCCGCGCGCCGACACATAAAATCAAATTCAATCGTCGCCGCCTGCTTCATCGGCGTTGCCCTTCGCAATGGATTCGGTCGGTATCATTTCCCAAGATTTCCCTCGAAGCCACTGATCCGGCGACATCATTTCACCCGCAAACCCATCCGCAATGATGATGGCCATGCACGGCATTTGCCAAAATCGGTCGGGGCTTGATGCCTACATAATGTCTTATCATTTGGATTTGCCTAGCTGCACAAATGTGTGGTTTAAAAATCAGCCCTCACATTTGTAGGGGCTGGGAAATAACCAGCCGCGCACGCAACGGTAAAACGAAAAACAAAAACCGTCGGGGGGAAGGTTTGACGGCAGGATTTGGATCAGCAGCGGCAGAAGTCACAACGCCGTCAATGACCGGCGCCGTAGTGGAGCGCAGCACATCGCTTTGTCGTTGCCCGGCCGCGCAAAATGGAGCTGCGCCCCGCCGGGGTGTCTTCCCAGCCAATCTACTTCATCATTTCGTCCAGCGTCGGCGCCATGGCCTCTGCCCAGATCTGGTAACCACGCTCGTTGGGATGAAGCAAATCCGGCATGATATTCGTTGAGAGCGTGCCGTCGGCCTCGAGAAATTTTGGGTCGATATCGAGATACTTCACCCGCTTGCCATCACCGAGGCTGGCCATCGCCTTGTTGACGAGGGCGGCCTGGGCGCGTTGTGGATCGTCCACGGTTCCGCGTGGAAAAATGGCGAGCAATAAAATCTTACTATCCGGCAGTTTCGCGCGCAGCTCACGAACCACTGCCTGGACCCCCTGGATGGTTTCCGGGACGGTGTTGCGCGGCACCTGACTGTCGCGCTCCTTGCCGGTGTTGTTGGTCCCGATCAGGAGCACAACCACCTTGGGCTTGATGCCGTCGAGTTCCCCATGGTCCATGCGCCAGAGAACATGCTGGGTGCGGTCGCCGTTGATGCCGAAGTTGGCGGCATGGCGCGGTGCATAATATTTGTTCCAGACGTTTGAGCCCCGGTCGCGCCAGAAATCGGTGATGGAATCGCCCAGGAACAGGATCTCGATGCCGCCCTGGCGCGCCTCCTGCACAAAACCTTCGTGCCGGGCGACCCACTTCGAATCCCGCGCCACCGGAATGATGGCGGTATTCCGGACAACGTCACTCGTCCCCGGAACCGGCAGCCCATTTTGGCCGGGTCCATTCGAGTTTTGGGGAGATGATTCTGCTGCCGGCAAGAAGGCAAGGGCGGCGGCAGCGGCAAGCAGGCGCAAAACAACTCGCTTCATGCGGCGAACAATAAAAACTGGCGGAGGCGAAGACAATTCAATTCGGGGAACGCGCCGGCAGCCGGGCGCAGCCCGGTGGGCGCCGCATGCATCGATCACGGCGACCGCCGCATTCGTCACGAACTCGCGCTGGTGTAACGGCGGATGGAAAAGCGCCAGAACCATTCGGAGATGAACGCCCACAGGACGCCCAGACCTGATAACACCAGCCATGAGGTGGGCGAGATCCACATGTCCGCCAGCACGCGCACCGGCACGTTGGACACCAGCAACACCGGCAGCGCGAAGGTGAAGACGGCCTTGAACACGCCTCGGAACGCGTCGTCCGGCATCCGCGCAATGTTGAAGAGGTTATAGTAGCCCCACACGATGCCCTGCGCCCGCACCGTCCAGAAGCTCACCGACGCGAGCATGAACATGAGCGAGTAATGCACCAGCAAGCCGATGAGGCACAGCGCGGCAAAGCCGAGCAGTTGTCCGGCCGTCGGCTGCAAATGCAGTCTGCCGGCCGCGTAAACCATGACGCAGGCGGCGAAAGCGGCGTTGGCAAAGGACGGAATGTCCACCTGCCGCATCGAGACGATGAACCGGGTGTTTACCGGCAGCAGCAGCAGAAAATCCATCTTCCCGGTACGGACCAATTCGGAAAGGTTCGTGCAGTTCACCAGAAAAAACGCCTGGTAGATCTGCTGGATGAAATTGCTGGTGCCGGTGAGCAGCACCACCTGCCACAGCGTCCAGGTGCCGATGGTTTCGGTCTGGCTGAACAGCACGCCCACAAAGCTGAGCTGCAGTCCGAACCAGACCAGTTCGACAACGATCCAAAGCAGGAAGTTGCCCTTGAACGACATCTCGCGCGTGACGGAATTCCTCCACAGCGCGGCGTAAATGGCGAGATAACGCGTGACGGGCGACGCGTAACGGGTGACGCCCCCTTCCGGCTTTGGACTTTGGATTTTGGCGCCTGGACTCATTTACCCTCCAAAGGCGGCGTATTTTTTGATGCCGCGGCGCCAGGCGAACCGCGCCAGCGCATACGCAAGCCCCAGCCAGATCAACTGCATGAGCAGCGCCTGCCCGATGCCCGTCCCGGAGATCTTGCCCATGTAAATGGCAATGGGCACGTAAAGCATGGACGGAAACGGTGTGTAAAACATCACGTGTTGCAGCGCCGCCGGCAGCAGGTCCAGCGGAAACAAATGGCCGCTGGCCAGATATTCGAAGGCGAACAGGATGAAAATGAGCGTGGAAATTTCCAGGAACCAGAACGCCAGCATCGCCATCGTGTAGGAAATGAAGAACTGGAGCAGTGCGGTCAGGAGGCTGGAAACCAGGAATGCCGCGAAGGCTGTGCCGGTGACCGGCGCCACAAAATAACCGCGGAAGCAGAAAATGAACCCGGCCAGCGGAAGGCAGGCCATGGACATGAACGCAACGCGCCCGGACACGAACAGGCAGAGCCGGTACCACAGGTAATCAATCGGTTTGAGCAGGAACTGGCTGATGTTGCCTTCGCGGATGTCGGCGGCAATCTGCCAGTCATCCTCGTTCACCGCCGTCAGCACATCCACGACGGCGACCATGAGGTAGTAGAAGATCATCTGGGCGGGCGCGTAACCGGACAGGGGCGCCCCGCTCTGCTGGGCATAAATGGTGCGCCAGAGCGAAAGCATGGCGAACAGCGGGATGAAGCTGAACAGCGTCCGCGCCAGGTAGTTGACGCGATACGTCAGGTTGTTCTGGATCCCGATGCCGATGACGTGCCAGTACTTTTTCATTCCTTTGCGAATGCGCCGGAAATCTAGCCGCGTTCCGGCGATTTGCGAATGGAAATTTTTCCCGGGCAGGCCAGAATGTGGTCATCCATCCGACTTGGCCGGCCAGAAGCCTGCATTTATTCCCCGGGAAACCCGTTTGGATCGCGCGGAATTTTTTTGACGCGTATCCGCAGGTCTGGTCTGATGGGATGTTTCCATGCCCATGTCCACCGCACCAGCCACACATGCGTCTCACGACCGGGCGCCAGTCCGGCAATCATGGCTGACCCTGCTCCAGCGCTTCCTTTTTGCCCGAACTTCGCTCGAAGCACAACTATACCCTCCTTTGAAAGCAGCGATCCGCTTCAGGCCTTATGAACCGCGTGACTACGATTCATGCCTGGCAATCTATCGCAAGAATGAACCTGGACGATTTCCTGAAAATCACGGCCAAAAATTTGAACAGTTTCTTAAAAAGGAAAACAAGACGCTCATTATCGCAGAATGTGATTCCCGGGTGGTCGGGTATGGAGGCATCAGCCTCGCGGCCCCGAATGTCGCCATCCTTTGTTATGGCATTGTCGATCCCGAATTTCAGGGACGTCGTATTGGCGCAACGTTGACGCTGCTTCGTATCGCGCAGCTGGCACCGGCTCCACCTGGTATTTTTGTGTTCATATTCGCGGTTGACGCCTCGATGCCGGCTTATCGCCGGTTCGGCTTCATCGAAAAAACGCGCTGGACGGCCGAAGATGGCAAGCACTATCCGGCAGCGTTGCTTTCAGTCCCGCTGTCGTCGCTGCAAAGAGTCAAATCCACGTTGAATCGACGCCAGGTCCGGGTTCAGGGGAATCTGCACCTCCAGACTTCAGATACCATATCGTGCATCGTTGAGCCGGACACAGCGGGTCTCATCCATTTTCGTTTTCAAGCGCGGAAGGATGATGTGGTCCCACCCGGCCCAATCGGACTATGACTTGACCATCAGGCGGGGTTGGGAGGCGATCTGATGTTTCAATCTTGCAAGCAATCAAGCGTCATCGCCCGGCTCCCTTGTGATTGCCAGATGGTGTAAATTGATTTGCGAATGGAAAGTCTTCCCCGGCGGGTTGAAACCGGTACAACCTCAGCGCGCCGGGCTATTCGACGAACCATCGGCCGGGTTTGACCGGATCATTCGGCTGGCAACTCATGCAACCGGTAGAACCGAGTGCTGGCGGGCGCCGCGCCATCCACATACGTCCGCAAGACCGCGGTGTTGGTCACTACACCCAGGGATGACCAGTCGGCCAGGTTGGTTGAAACGAGGACTTCCAGCAGCCTGCCCGGCATGGCGTGAAACGTGAGGTGGCATTGGCCATTTGCCGGTTTCCCGCTCAACTCCAGCCAGCTTACCAGCGGCTGCGGATTCTGTGAATCATAGCTCACCTGAACCCCGTGGTTGGCGAGTCCGGCGATGATGTTTGCGTCCGGCGAGCCAAGGCTGAGATCCAGGTAGTTCCGGTCGAAATATAATGATGACCAGACGGTTGAATCCGGCAGGGACGAAAGGCTGGTCAACAGGTTGCCGCTGACATCGAGATACAACAGGTTGGTGAGGTTGACGAGCGGAGACAAGTCGCTGATCTGATTGTTCTCCAGAAAGAGATATCGAAGCCCGGTCAGGCCTGCCAGCGGCGCAAGGTCGTTGATCTGATTATTCCCGAGGTCCAGATCGTAAATGCTCTTCAGGCCGGCGAGGCCATCGCAGTTCGTTATCAGGTTGCTGTCCAGGTCAAGATACCAGAGCGAGGTCAGCCCCGCCAGCGGCGCCAGGTCGCTAATTTGATTGCCATCGAGGCTCAAAGAATAGAGGCGGGTCAGGCCAGCCAGGCCGGCCACATTGGTTACGGATCCCTCCTGGAAATAGAGGGAGGTCAGGTTGGTCAACCCCGCCAACGCATCGCAAGTGGTGGCCGGAATATCGTACAAGTACAAGCTGGACAGGTGTACCAGCCCCGCCAGCGGCGAAAGATCATAAATCGATTCCTCGGCAAGACTGAGATTGTCCAGCTTAACCAATCCAGCGAGGCAATCGAGATTCGTGAGCGAGGTGGAAGTTAAGCCGAGTCCTCTCAGGCTGGCCAATGAAGCCAGTCCGGCGCCATCGGAAATCGGGTTCCGGTCCAGCCACAAGGATTGCAGGTTGGTCAGCGCCGGCAGGGGTCTGATCTCAGTGATCTGGTTGCCGGTCAAGCTGGCATAGTTGAGCCGGACCATCCGCTCCAGATGCTCCAGATTGGTCAGGATGCAATCGTCCATGTAAAGGGTTGCCAGATTGGTCATGCCGTCCAGCCCGGCGCAGGTGGCAACCGGGTTGTAGTTCAACCTTAGCGAGTAAAGCCTGCCCAATCCAGCCAGAGGAGAAAGATCGTGAATGCTGTTCTGTTCGAGATCAAGAGTTGTCAGCCGGGTGAGCCCGGCCAAAGGATCGATGTTGGTGATTGAACCGCTGCTCAGATCGAGGGTCAGAAGGTTGGTCAGACCAGCCAATCCGGCGCAACTGCTGACGCCATTGGCACCGGCGTCAAGGGTCTCCAAAGCGGCCATTGCCGCGAGCGGAGCAAGATTGTGAACTCTCTGAGAATGAATATCCAGGTTCCTCAGCCTGGTCATTCCCGCCAGGCAATCCAGATTGGTGATGACTGGAGTGCTGATGAAGCTGTGAAAAGGCCCCGGCGAAAATCTCGACCCAATACCCCGCAGCTGCAAATTGGTGAGATTGATCATGCCGGTGAGCGGAATGCAGTTGCTCAAGACAGCCCCGTTGAGGTTCAGGCTCTCCAGATTGGTCAGGCCCGCGAGCGGTCCCAGATCACGAACCAACCTCTGCTGCAGGTTCAAGTTGGTGAGCTTCGTCAGAGCGGAGAGCGAATCCACCGAAAAAGTCGCTCCGGTATCAAACTCGACAGGAATAAGAGGCAAGGCAAGCATCGAAGTGTCGTCCAGATCGAGGCTGACCAGATTGGTCAGGCCCGCCAGCGGCACGCAATTGCTGATGGCGGCGCCCGCGAGATCCAGCGTTTCCAATCGAGCGAGTCCCGCAACGGAAGCAATGTTGGTGACGGTATCGTACCGGAGATTCAGGTGCTGCAACTGGTGAAAGTTGCTGAGCCAATCCACTTCCCTGATGTACGTTACCGATGCGTTAAGGTCCGTCAAATTGGTCAAGCCGGCGAACCAGATACCATCTGCGATCGGGTTGTCACCCAGGTTCAGGAATTGCAGCCGGCTTAAACCCGCCAGCGGCGCCAGATTGGTCACGCCCGTCGACGAGAATCCCAAATGAACCAGTTTGGTCAGGTTCGTCAGCCAGTACGGGCTCGCAAAACAACTGTAGGCGGAAGGCAGTCTGGGACTTGACTGAAGTCGCCTGGTTGAAATCAAAACCGGACCCTCCTGACCATTGATGCGAAAATAATCAAAAGGAGCATCCAGATCCAGGCTGGTCAGGTTGGTCAGCCTAGCCAGCCGGGCACAATTGGTGATCGGATTTCTGCCCAGGCTGAGATTGGTCAGCGCCAGAATGCCCGCCAGCGGCGAAGGATCGGTAATCAGGTTGTTGCTCAGGCTGAGGCTGCCAAGTCTGGTCGCCCGTTCCAGGCCTGACAGGTTGGTGATTCCGCGCCCGGAGGCGTTCAATTGGGTCAATGACCGCAGGTCGCTTGCATTGAGAGCCTGGCCGGGCCTCTTGGCCAATGCCGCCCGCACCGCATCCTCGAGGTGCGAATCGGCAAGGAGCGCATGGGCCTGTGCGCGGAGGACTCCGCCAAATCCGATGGCCAAGCAGAAGATCAGAACCGGGGCCGATATTTTCATTGTCTTCCAACCATTTTGTAAGTTCCGGTTCTGATTCCGTTTAAAATCTGCAGACTGGTCCAAGTCTCTTCCCTGGAATAAAAGCAAAACTAATCATGCATTGCAAGGATAATCCCCCGCCTGATTGGTGCGATTGGAAATATCAATTAACCCCGCGGTTTAAACGCGCCAGTCCCGGCAATTGTTCCAGGCGGGCAAGGCGTCCACCGGCCATTCCAACGTCCTGTCCTGGTCCTCCTCGCCGCCAGATGGCCGGCTGGTTGAATCCGCATGGAAATTTTTGTTTGCCGAAACTGGCCCGAAGAATTAGTGTCGGGCAACGTCGGCAAAGGAACCGGACGGGAGTTAAGCAAGACTGAACCTATGAAAAAACCTCTGGCAGGCATCGAACTGCAAAAATTGGTCACCGGTCTGAACAAATTGTCCCGCAATCTGTGGTGGAGCTGGAACCAGGAGGCCCAGGATTTGTTCCAGGAACTCTCGCCGCGCGGCTGGCAAAACCTGTTCCACAACGCCGTTGCCGTGCTTCACGAAGTTTCCGAATACGAACTGCGGGTGCGGCTGCAGGACGCCGACTTTGAAGATCGCGCCCGGACGGTGTTGAACGATTTCGAGGAGTATCTCAGCTGCCAGACCACCTGGGCCCATGTGAACGCGCCGTCATTGTTCCAGAATCCCGTCGCGTATTTCTCCGCCGAATTCGGTTTTCACGAATCCCTGCCCATCGCCGCGGGCGGCCTCGGCATCCTCGCGGGCGATCATGCGAAGTCCGCCAGCGACCTCGGCCTCGGCTTCGTCGGCATCGGCCTGTTCTACCGGGAAGGTTATTTCCAGCAGGCCATCGACTCGAACAACTGGCAGACCGAATTCTACCACCTGATCGACCCGCAAACCGCGCCGCTGGAGCCCGTGCTGGGGACGGACGGCCAGCCGCTGGTGCTCGACGTGGAGATTGACATGAACCGCGTCCACTTCAAGGCCTGGCGCGTCAACGTCGGACGCGTGCCGGTCTATTTGCTGGACACCAACCATCCCGACAACCCCCAGCATTTCCGCGATTTGACCACGCGCGTCTATGGCGGTGACAGCACGATGCGCGTGATGCAGGAAATCCTGCTTGGCATCGGCGGGGTCCGCCTGCTGCGCAAGCTCGGGCTGCGGCCGTCGGTTTTTCACATGAACGAGGGCCACGCGGCGTTTCTCGCGCTGGAATTGATCCGCGAAAAAATGGCCGCCGGCAAAAGTCTGCCCGACGCCATGGCCGCCACCAAACAGGAATGCATCTTCACCACCCACACGCCCGTCGAGGCCGGTCATGACCGGTTCAGCCAGGGCTTGATGGATTACGCCTTCCAATTGTACCGGCAGCAGCTCCCCATTCCCTTCCCGGAGCTTTTGGGCCTGGGCCGGGTGAACCCGCAAAACCCGGAGGAACCTTTCTGCATGACCGTGCTCGCCCTCAAGGCGTCGCGGGCCGCAAATGGCGTCAGCGAATTGCATGGCCAGATCAGCCGCCATATGTGGCAACCCCTGTTCCCCGGCATTCCGGCGGAAAAAGTCCCCATCGGCCACATCACCAATGGCATTCACCTCCTCGGCTGGATGAAGGGTTCCGTGCGGCAATTCTGGCGCAAGAAACTCACCATCACCGGCAGCCACGACCAAACCGCCGTCATTTGCCGGGAAAAGTTCGGCACGGATTGGGCGTCGGCGGTCAACCATGCCGAGTTCTGGCAGAGAATGACCGATCCCGCGTTCGTTTCCGACGAGGAGCTCTGGTCCCTGCGTTACCGGCTGCGGCGCGAGATGATTGAATTCATCCGCCGCCGGCTGTTGCTCCAGCAACAAAGGCTGAGCGCGGGTGACTTCATCCGTTTCGATCACCTGATGAACCCCGACGCGCTTACCATCGGCTTCGCGCGCCGCTTTGCCACCTACAAGCGGGCGCCGCTGATTTTTCAGCAGCTCGACAACATTGTGAAGCTGGCCAAGGACAGGCAGCGGCCGGTCCAGTTTATTTTCGCCGGCAAGGCGCATCCGCGCGACGACGAAGGCAAGCGTTTCATCCAACAGATCATTCATCTCAGCAAACACAGCGAGCTTATCGGCCACGTGGTGTTCGTGGAAAACTATGACATCCACGTCGCGCGGCAGATGGTTTCCGGCTGCGATGTCTGGCTGAACAATCCGCGGCGTCCGCTGGAAGCCTCCGGCACCAGCGGCATGAAAGCCTGCTGCCATGGCTGCCTCAATTTCAGCATCCTCGACGGCTGGTGGCGCGAAGGGTATGACGGCACCAACGGGTTCGCCATCGGCAAAGACTCGCATCCGGCCAACGTGGAGGAACAGGACCGGGCGGACAGCGCAAACCTTTACCAGGCGCTCACGGAACAGGTCGTGCCGCTGTTTTACCAACGTGATTCCCTGGGCATCCCGCGCGAATGGATCCAGCGCATCCGCCGCTCGATGATGACCCTGGTGCCACAGTATTCCACCGACCGCATGGTCAAGGAATACACGCGGAAATATTATCTGGCGAAGTGAACCGGCCGCCGGCGGCGGATGTCTCCCCGCCGCGCATCCGGCTGGGCGGGCGGCCAGCGGGAATTTACTATTAATTCCAGTTGAAGATTGAATAAAAGCGCCTAGGCTTCTTGTGTCAAGGCAGCATCCATGAACCTGAGACGAAACATTCTGTTTCTGCTGGCCGCCGGCATCATGGCCGGCACCGCTTCCGCGCGGGCGGACCACCTCACCAGCGTCATCGGGCTTGTCAGCCTGACCAATTACCAGGCCGCGTTGCTGATCATCACCGATTCGCCGCCGGACGCTTCGTTTCTGGTGGGCACCCACAAATGGGTGAAGGATGGCCAGGAGTTTGACGACCTGTATCCCAATGCAAAACACCTGCACATTGCCATCCGCCAGATTGATTTCACCAACGGGGTTGTCCGCGTGAAGGAAAATGGCGTGGACATGACTTATGTGCCCCCCACAACAAATCTGGCCGCCGCCGCCGCCGGAAAAAACATCCTGCTGAACCATGGCGACTTTGACGACACGCTCGATTTATATGCCAGCATCAAAGGTAAAACGGTGCTGGTCCATCCGGACGTGAAACCGTCGCCGGTGACCATTTCTGCGGAGGCGCACAACAAGGCGGAAGCCACCGCCATCATTGAGAAGGCGCTGAGGGAGAAGGGTGTGACGATCCTTGCGGATGGAAACAGATTTGAATGGCTCGTTCCCGCCGGGGCCACCAACATCGTTTCGCCGGACGCGCTGTCGTCCAGCCAGCCTTCCCCGGAGCCAACGTCAACGAATGCCGTAAATACCCTGCCCGAGGGCAGCATCAATTTCATCGGCGTTGAGCTGCCGCAGGCTTTGGACGTCTATCAGGCGTTGACCGGATTGAAATGGATCCAGGAACCCCCAATGTCGTTCACCAATACCATCGCCTTTCACAACCAGACACCGCTGACCAAAGCCGAAACGCTGCATGCCTTTGACGTTTTGCTCGCCTGGCAAGGGCTGAAAGTGGTCAATGCGGACGAGAAATCCTTCAAGGTTGTCCCTGTTGCCGCTGTCGGCAGTTCAAACGAAGCGCGTTGAAGTATCGCACCCGGGAATCCGCGAAAGCATTATCTGGCAAACTGACCATGAGGGAAGAACCCGATCGGCGTGTCCAATTCAAACGCACCAATGTCACTGCCGTCACCACCCGGTGCATTTCCGATAAAATATTCGTGGGGCCGATGATGACCGCGCTGGTCCGTAGGGAAGCCAAAGCTGTTACCTTTGTCCAAAGCGGGACTGTCCGGCGACAACGCATGGGTGGATGTTGGACCGTCATTCATCTGTAACGGACCAATGAGCGGGTCAATCGGCGAAGAGCTGCTGCCAACCTGGTCGGCATTGACGCCGTTGATTAATCCGGTGCTATAAAAGACGGCCATTCCAATCAGGTTATACCCTTTCGAGGCAAAATCACCGGCCACATCCGGGACGATGACCGGCGGCCACGGAAATTGTTCGATGAGCATCCAGTTTTGCGCGACCAAGGTATTGCGTAGCACAACTGCCCTGCCGTCCGGGTTATTTAAGATTCCTCCGCCAGATCCAATTCCTCCGCTAGCTTCAATTCCTCCGGAAATAGTTCCGCTGCCACCAATTCCTATTTCATTAAAGACAATGGTGCATGAAAGTAAATCCAAGGAGCCAGCATTACAGATTCCGCCGCCGCTGCCGCCTTCACCGCCAACCGTAATCACGCCGCCACCGTCAAACCCTCCTCCACCATTGCCGCAATGGTTGCTGCTGAGGGTACAGGTTTTCAGGCTCGAAATTCCTAGATTAAGAATTCCAGCGCCGCTGCCGCCCGCACCACCGTTACCACCGATCCCAAAACTTCCACTTGCACCCCCATCGCCACCGACTCCGCCGGAATTGTCAGCAACCGTGCAAGACAAGAGTGTCAGCTCGCTGGTGCTGTAAATGCCTCCGCCATCACCTCCTGCTCCACCATTACCTCCCCCGCCGAAGCCATCGCCACCACCCCCATTGCCGCCCGCACCAGCGCAATTGCTGCTGATGGTGCAGGCGTTCAGAGAGACTTTGCTGCCATTAAAAATTCCGCCCCCCGCACCGCCGGCACCACCTGGCCGGACGAGCGGGCCTCCATCAGGACTGAGCCCGCCCACAAAAGCGGCACCGATGCCGCCGGCACCGCAAAAATTGCTGCTGATGGTGTCAAAATCCAATATTAACCTGCCAAGGTTGTAAATTCCGCCTCCACTGCCACCCAGACCATTGGTTCCGGTGGAAATCCCACCGGGGCCGGCGAAATTGTTGATAACCACGCAATGGTTTAATGACAGCGTGCCAGCGTTATAAAGCCCGCCACCATGGCCGCCATCCCCGACGAAGGTCGCCCCGGCACCGCTGGAATTTTCGCTGATGATGCAATCATCCAGCATGGCTGAACCAAGATTACAAATGCCCCCACCACTTCCGCCATCCCCGCTTATGTTGCCCAGGCCATCTCCACCCATGCCGCAAAAGTTTCCACTGAGGGTGCAGTGTGCCAGGGCCAGGTGCCCAGCATTGAGAATTCCGCCGCCGCCTTCTCCATTACCGCCCGCGCCAAACACAACCTGGCTGTTCGTTCCCGCCGGAGCGCTGCCGCCCACGATGGTTATCCGCTTAAGCGACAATCGGGCATGCGGCAGTATATGAAATACCCGGTCACCCAGGCCGGTCGCATCAATAACCACATTTGAACCGGCACCGATGATGCTCAGGTTACCGCGCGTGATGTCCAAATCACCGGTCTGTGCCGCGTCCTCATCCGCACCCATTATGGCCAGTTGATAAATCCCGTGGGCTTGCTGCTGATTGTCCGGATGATTTCGTAACTCCAGGCCGAGATAAATGACATTGTTTCCGCCCCGGCGGTTTGCATCCAGGATGGCTCCGCGCAGGCTGGTAATCCCAACCGTGTCGTTCGTGTCGCTGACGACATAATTGCGTCCTTGCGCCGGCAAACCGGCAAGGAGTGTGATGACCAACATTGTCAGGTGGAAAAGGCCCCTTTGAACATAACCATTCATAATCAGATGCTATAGTATCTTCAATTTTTATCAGTTTTGTCAATGAAGCCCTGCCCTGTCCCTGAAATCGGCAGGGGAATTCCTTTCTTGAATTTTCAATTGTCGGTCCTAATCTCTTCTTCACTGAATTATGAACTACAAAATCTCTCAACGCGCTGCTTCACTGTCACCCTCACTCACCCTCGCCATTGATGCCAAGGCCAAGGCCATGAAGGCGGCCGGCGAAGACGTCGTCGGCTTCGGCGCCGGCGAACCGGACTTCGACACGCCGCAACACATCAAGGACGCCGCCGCCAAGGCCCTGGCCGCCGGATTCACCAAATACACGCCGTCCAGCGGCATCCCGGAACTGCGCGAAGCCATCGCCAATAAGTTCAAGAACGAAAATGGCCTCACCTACAAACCATCGCAGGTCATTGTCTCCTGCGGCGGCAAGCATTCGTGCTTCAACGTCATCTTTGCCACCTGCCAGGAAGGCGACGAGGTGCTCATTCCCGCGCCGTACTGGCTGAGCTACCCGGAAATGGTGAAACTTGCGAGCGCGAAGCCCGTGATCCTGCCAACCACCGACAAGACGGAATTCAAGATCACGCCGCAGCAATTGCGCGCCGCCATCACGCCGAATACCCGGCTGCTCATCCTGAATTCGCCGAGCAACCCGACCGGCAGCGTTTACACGCCGGAGGAGACCAAGGCCATCGGTGACATCTGCGTCGAAAAGGGCGTGCTCATCATGAGCGACGAGATTTACGAACACCTGCTTTATGATGGCGCCACCGTGAAGAGCGTGGCCAGTTTTTCGCCGGCGCACCAGGAACACACCATCATCGTCCACGGCCTGGCCAAGGCGTGGAGCATGACCGGCTGGCGGCTCGGATTTCTGGCGGCGCCGGAACCGATTGCAAAGGCCATTGACGCCGTGCAGAGTCACAGCACCAGCAACCCGACCTCATTCGCCCAGAAAGGCGGCGTCGCCGCGCTCACCGGACCACAGGACCATCTGCCGAAGTGGCTGGCGGAATTCGACAAACGCCGCAAATTCGCCCATCAGAAATTGAACAGCATTCCGGGCATCTCCTGCGTGAACGCGCGGGGCGCGTTTTACCTGTTCCCGAACATCTCGAAGACCGGCCTCAAGTCCACCGACTTCTGCGCCCGGCTCCTGGAATCGGAGAAGGTCGCCGCCGTGCCCGGCATTGCCTTCGGTGCGGATGACTACATCCGCCTCAGCTACGCCACCGGCATGGCCAACATCGAAAAGGGCCTGGACCGCATCGACAAGTTCTGCCGGACGCTGGTGAAGTAATTGAGACTGAGTTCTCCTCTGGTCAAAGGGCCGGCGCAAGCCGGCCCTTTTTCAGGCAGTGTTCTGATTTGTGTTCGGAGCGCGGGCTTCAGCCGGCTTCAGCCCGCTTCACCATGCAAATGGCAAGGGATGATGAAGCGGCATGAATGCCGCGCTCCCTATCATAAGACTCACATAACCAAACTATTACACAACTTATTGCGCTCGGAA